>ENA-OQAA01000048-OQAA01000048.1-human-gut-metagenome-genome-assembly--contig:-NODE-48-length-77538-cov-6.735025_pt1 | contig 77538 bp, 84 predicted proteins | sample MGYA00242489_ERZ504515 | MGnify/ENA primary metagenome ERZ504515 (study PRJEB26092, sample SAMD00036237) | human gut metagenome | host: Homo sapiens | study: EMG produced TPA metagenomics assembly of... | reverse complement strand
TCCGAGTAGTGTCGCCTTATTCAGGTAGGCCTACTATCGTCCAACAAGGTTCCAACCTCATTCCCATTCCCGAACAGAGAAGTTAAGCCCGGTCACCGCCGATGGTACTGCGTCACAGTGGAGATAGGTAGCTGCCGTTTTTGATTGAAGCCTCCGGACTTGAAGAAGTTCCGGAGGCTTTTTTTGTATCCACGTGTGGCTCCGGACACTCATGCCTTGGAAAAAGGCGGGAAATAGAGCAGGCAGGTCTGAAGGCCCGCCTAACAGAGAAACGGAAGATGATTATAGCGCCTTTATGCAAGCTGCATGAACCGAAAAAGGATGGTGTAGTATAAAGGGAAAAAGTGTACGATGGAAACACTGATATGAGATATGAAGGCAAACACACTTCAAAAAAAACGCTAAATTATACGCTAAAAATAATATATGTCTAATTTATATTTGAAAAATACGCACTTATATTATACATATTGGAATATTATTCGTATCTTTGTCGCCCGATTTATATAGTATTGCTTTGGGAAAGTTTGATAAATATAAGGTTGAATTGAAGAATATGAAAGCGGACTCTGCTAAGTATGAGTTTACGCTGGATAATCAATTCTTTGTAGATCTGGATGGACCGGAAGTACAGAAGGGAAAACTGACAGTAGAACTGAATGTGAAAAAAACATCCGGTGTTTTTCTGTTGGATTTTCAAACTGAAGGCTTTGTCATTGTACCGTGTGACCGTTGCTTGGATGAAATGGAATTACCTGTTTCAACTTCAGATAAACTGAAAGTAAAATTAGGTTCTTCATTTGCGGAAGAGGGCGACATAGTTGTAGTACCTGAAGAAGATGGGTATATTAACATTGCCTGGTTCTTGTATGAGTTCATAGCCTTGAATATTCCTATGAAGCATGTACATGCGCCTGGGAAATGTAACAAAGGTATGGTTGGCAAGCTGAGCAAGCATTTGCGTACTTCTGCGGACGATGAAGATGATGATGACATAGCGGTGGAGTTACCCGAAGGAGATGTTAGCGAAGGGCCTCAGGAAATAGATCCGAGATGGAATGAATTAAAGAAAATATTAGATAATAATTAAAGTTTAGAAAAATGGCACATCCTAAAAGAAGACAATCAAAAACGAGAACTGCAAAGAGAAGAACTCATGATAAGGCAGTTGCTCCTACTTTAGCTATCTGTCCTAACTGCGGCGAATGGCATGTTTATCACACTGTATGTGGAGCTTGCGGTTATTATAGAGGTAAGTTAGCAATCGAAAAAGAAGCTGCTGTCTAATCAGTAGCTTTAAACACGTTTGTACGTTTTATAAAATAAAGCCGGCGAGCTTCGGCTCTGTCGGCTACTTTTTTGTAAGGGTATAAACTAATTAAATTGGAATGATGGAAAAAATAAATGCAGTAATAACAGGAGTCGGTGGATATGTACCAGATTATGTCTTGACTAATGAAGAGATTTCAAGAATGGTAGATACCAATGATGAATGGATTATGACTCGAATCGGAGTTAAAGAAAGACGTATTCTGAATGAAGAAGGATTGGGTACATCGTATATGGCGCGTAAGGCTGCCAAACAACTGATGCAGAAAACAGCTTCTAATCCGGATGACATTGACGCAGTAATCGTAGCAACTACTACTCCTGACTATCATTTCCCTTCCACTGCTTCTATCCTGTGTGATAAGCTGGGATTGAAAAATGCATTTGCATTTGATTTGCAGGCTGCCTGCTGCGGATTTTTGTATTTAATGGAAACAGCTGCTTCACTTATCGCATCGGGCAGACATAAAAAGATTATTATTGTCGGTGCAGATAAGATGTCATCTATGGTAAATTACCAGGATCGTGCAACGTGCCCTATCTTTGGTGATGGTGCAGCAGCATGTATGGTGGAAGCTACTACAGAAGATTATGGTATTATGGATTCTATTCTTCGTACAGATGGTAAGGGGCTTCCTTTTCTTCACATGAAAGCCGGTGGCTCTGTATGTCCTCCTTCTTATTTCACTGTTGATCATAAGATGCATTACCTTTATCAGGAAGGAAGAACAGTATTTAAATATGCTGTTTCCAATATGTCGGATATTACAGCGACTATTGCCGAAAAGAATGGTTTGAATAAAGATAATATCGACTGGGTAATTCCTCATCAGGCTAATCTGCGTATTATTGATGCGGTAGCTTCTCGTCTGGAAGTTCCCTTGGAGAAGGTAATGATCAATATTCAGCGATATGGTAATACTAGTGGTGCTACACTTCCGTTGTGTCTTTGGGATTACGAAAAGCAGCTGAAGAAAGGAGATAACCTGATATTTACAGCTTTCGGTGCAGGTTTTACCTATGGAGCCGTTTATGTGAAATGGGGTTACGATGGTAGTAAGAGATAATAATCATTAAACTACAAATACAAATGAACGCATCCGTATTCCGATGCGTTTTTTTTGTCTGTAGCCAATAAAATGAAAGAATTATGCATAAGGCAGGATTTGTAAACATAGTAGGAAACCCCAACGTAGGTAAGTCAACACTGATGAATTTGCTGGTGGGGGAACGTATTTCTATTGCAACGTTCAAGTCGCAGACAACTCGTCATCGTATCATGGGAATCTTGAATACGGACGATATGCAGATTGTATTCTCGGACACTCCGGGAGTGGTGAAGCCAAACTACAAGTTACAGGAATCTATGTTGAACTTCTCAGAGTCGGCGTTGGTGGATGCGGATATATTGCTGTATGTGACAGATGTGGTAGAGAAAACAGATAAAAATGCGGACTTTATAGAGAAAGTTCGTAATGTCAAGGTTCCTGTCTTATTGTTAATTAATAAAATAGATTTGACCAATCAGGAAGACTTGGTCAAGTTGGTGGAAGCGTGGCACGAACAGCTTCCTCAAGCTGAAATTATTCCGATTTCTGCTACTTCTAAATTCAATGTGGATACGGTAATGAAGCGTATCAGGGAGTTGCTGCCCGATTCACCTCCCTATTTCGGGAAAGATCAATGGACAGATAAACCGGCACGTTTCTTTGTTACCGAGATTATCCGCGAGAAGATTCTGCTTTATTATGATAAAGAGATTCCTTATTCTGTAGAAGTGGTAGTGGAGCACTTTAAGGAAGATGCTAAGAGTATCCATATCAATGCTGTGATTTATGTGGAGCGTGAATCGCAAAAAGGTATTATTATAGGTAAGCAGGGCAGGGCACTGAAGAAGGTGGCTACCGAGGCTCGTAAAACGTTGGAACATTTCTTCCAAAAGTCTATTTATCTGGAAACCTTTGTGAAAGTTGATAAGGATTGGAGAAGCTCGGACAAAGAATTGAAGAACTTTGGGTATCAAATGGATTAAAATCGACTGTGATAGCCGTAAAACAAGAAAGAAAATGGGAAATTTAGTAGCAATCGTAGGACGTCCCAATGTGGGAAAGTCTACACTTTTTAATCGTCTGACCAAAACGCGTCAGGCAATTGTAAACGAGCAGGCAGGAACTACCCGCGACCGCCAATATGGCAAGTCGGAATGGGTGGGACATGAGTTTTCTGTCGTTGATACCGGTGGATGGGTGGTAAACTCGGGTGATGTTTTTGAGGAAGAGATCCGTAAACAGGTAAGTCTGGCCATAGATGAAGCGGATGTAATCTTGTTTGTTGTGGATGTAGTGAACGGGGTTACCGATTTGGATATGGCTGTAGCCTCTATTTTGCGGCGTACAAAGAAACCTGTTATTATGGTAGCTAACAAGACTGATAATAATGAATTGCAATATAATGCCGCCGAATTTTATAAATTGGGTCTAGGTGATCCTTATTGTATTTCTGCATTGAGCGGAAGCGGTACAGGGGAATTGTTGGATCTAGTGGTAGGTAAATTCAGTAAGGAGGGTGAAGAACTGCTGGATGAGGATATCCCTCGTTTTGCAGTAGTAGGACGTCCGAATGCCGGGAAATCTTCTATTATCAATGCCTTTATCGGGGAGGACCGTAATATTGTAACAGAGATTGCAGGTACTACCCGCGATTCTATCTATACCCGTTATGAAAAGTTTGGTTTTGACTTTTATCTGGTAGATACTGCCGGTATCCGTAAGAAGAATAAGGTAAATGAGGATTTGGAATATTATTCTGTCATCCGTTCTATCCGTTCTATTGAGAATTCGGACGTGTGTATTCTTATGCTGGATGCCAGTCGTGGCATTGAAGGACAGGATTTGAATATTTTCTCTCTCATTCAACGTAACCAGAAAGGTTTGGTAGTAGTGGTGAACAAATGGGATTTGGTAGAGAATAAGGATGCCAAAGTGATGAAAACTTATGAGGAAGCCATTCGTTCCCGTCTGGCACCGTTTGTTGATTTTCCCATCATCTTTGCTTCCGCTTTGACAAAACAACGTATTTTCAAGGTGCTGGAAACTGCAAAAGAGGTATATCAGGCACGTACTACCCGTATTCCGACAGCTCGTCTGAACGAAGAAATGCTTCCGTTGATCGAGGCTTATCCGCCTCCTTCAAATAAGGGTAAGTATATCAAGATTAAATATTGTACGCAGTTGCCAAACACGCAGGTTCCTTCTTTTGTGTTCTTTGCTAATTTGCCTCAATACGTGAAAGAGCCTTATAAGCGTTTTCTTGAAAACAAGATACGTGAGAAATGGAATTTGTCAGGAACACCGATAAATATCTTTATCAGACAGAAATAAAAATAGTGGTTAGTGGTTAATGATTTGGTTAATGGGCTTCGCGTGATATTCCCAGATTATTAACCACTAATCATTTTATTATTATTTTCTATGTTCTTCCACTTCTCTTACCTTGCGGAGCAGATCAGAGGCGAAGATAAAATTATTCAGCCGTTCATTGGTAGCAGTAAACACATCATCTTTTGTCCCTTCCCATTCTTTATGCCCTTGGTAGATGTAGAGAATACTGTCACCGATTCCCATTACGGAGTTCATATCGTGGGTATTGATAATGGTTGTCATGTTGTATTCAGTGGTAATGTCGTGAATCAGTTCATCGATAACCAATGAGGTCTTTGGGTCCAGACCGGAATTGGGTTCGTCGCAAAATAAATATTGAGGATTCAAAGCTATGGCACGTGCTATAGCTACACGTTTCTGCATACCTCCACTAATTTCTCCCGGATACTTGTTCTGCGCTTCTATTAAGTTTACACGGTCTAAACAGAACTGGGCACGCTTTACACGATCACGATACGTGTCGTTGGAAAACATATCCAATGGAAACATTACATTCTCTAGTACGGTAAGAGAGTCGAACAAGGCAGCACTTTGGAAAATCATTCCCATTTCGCGGCGCAATGTCTTTTTTTCTTTTTTATTCATGTTAAGGAAGTTGCGTCCGTCATACAGGATCTCGCCCTTTTCAGGAGTCAACAGACCGACGATACACTTCATCAATACAGTTTTTCCAGAACCGCTTTGACCGATAATCAGATTAGTTTTACCATTGTTAAAAGTAGCATTGATATCCACCAATACGTCTTTTCCCTCGAATGATTTATATAATGATTTAACTTGTATCATCCCATTAAAAGTTGTGTTAATACTAAATCGGAAAATAGAATAAGCACACTGCTCATTACCACAGAATCTGTACTGGCTTTACCTACTGCAATAGAACCTCCTTCTACCGTGTAACCGAAATAAGCAGATACACTGGAAATAATGAAAGCGAAAAAGATAGATTTAATAAAACTGCACCATACAAACCATTCCTGAAAACTATATTGCAGACCATAGGCCAAATCCTCGGCATTCATGACTCCTCCGAACCAACAGGTGCAAAAAGCACCAATAATTCCCGAGAATATGCTGAAAATAACCAAAAAAGGAATCATTGTCATTAAAGCTATAATTTTAGGAAGAATAAGGTATCCAGCAGAATTGACTCCCATGATTTCCAATGCGTCAATCTGTTGGGTTACACGCATGGTGCCTATTTCGGAGGCAATATTAGAACCTACCTTTCCTGCCAGGATCAAACACATGATGGAGGAGGAGAATTCCAATAACATGATTTCGCGAGTGGTGTAGCCTACCACAAAACGAGGCATCCACGGGCTTTCGATGTTTAATTTGATTTGAATGGTAATTACGGCACCAATGAAAAAAGAAATCAGCAGTACAATACCGATGGAATTTACTCCCAACTGTACCATCTCATTGAGATATTGCTTGAAAAACATACGCATACGTTCCGGACGAGCAAAAGTACGTCCCATCAGCATGATATATTTCCCTACGGTTGTTATGGGTCTTATCATCATAGTTTTCACAATTTCCTGCAAAAGTAGCCTTTTTTGTCTATATAAATGCAAAAGAAGTTCTGATTTTCTGTTCTGTTATGCGTTTCCTAAACTTTTTTAGTATTTTTGTCGCAAAATACATGGATATGTCAGAGCAGGAAATAGAACAACAAAATACGGTGAGCGAAGACAACCGTATGATACTTCGTACAGAAAATCTGGTGAAGAAATACGGCAAGCGTACGGTAGTAAGTCATGTTTCTTTTGATGTGAAACAGGGAGAGATTGTAGGGCTGCTGGGACCGAATGGTGCCGGTAAGACTACTTCATTTTATATGACTACGGGACTTATCGTGCCGAATGAGGGGCATATATTCCTAAATGACTTGGATATTACCAGTTATCCTGTATATAAGCGTGCTCAGAATGGTATTGGATATTTAGCGCAGGAGGCTTCTGTCTTTCGTAAGATGAGTGTGGAGGATAATATTGCCTCTGTGTTAGAGTTAACTAATACTACTCCGGAATATCAAAAGGACAAACTGGAAAGTTTGATTGCCGAGTTCCGTTTGCAGAAAGTACGTAAGAATTTGGGAGACCAACTTTCTGGAGGTGAGCGTCGTCGTACGGAGATTGCACGTTGTCTGGCTATCGATCCTAAATTCATTATGTTGGATGAACCCTTTGCAGGAGTAGACCCTATTGCTGTAGAGGATATCCAGCACATTGTATGGAAATTGAAGGATAAAAATATCGGTATTTTAATTACCGACCATAATGCATTGGAAACGTTACGCTTGACCGACCGTGCGTATCTGTTATTTGAAGGAAAGATTCTGTTTCAGGGAACCCCTGAAGAACTAGCGGAAAATCCTGTTGTCCGTGAGAAATATCTAGGTACTAATTTTGTGCTTCGCCGTAAGGACTTTCAATTGGCGGAAAAGGACAGGCAGGAAAACAATGTATAAAACCGGAGACGTGGGATATAAAAAAGCTCTGAATCTGTTCAGAGCTTTTTTTGATTGTATCAGATAAGTAATTAGTCTCTAGGTCTTGCTTCCTTGATTACCAATTGGCGTCCCATGAATTCCGAACCGTTCAGTTCATTCATGGCCTGGGCTGCTTCTGCATCATTTTCCATTTCAACAAACGCAAATCCTTTAGATTTACCTGTTTCGCGGTCTTTGATAACTTTTACAGAAGTAACAACTCCATAAGCCGCCATTGCTTGTTCCAAATCTCCTTCCTTAACACGGTAGTTAAGGTTTCCAACATACATGTTCATAAGTGAAAAAATAAAAATAAATAAAATAAAAAATACTCTCTGAATGGTGATTATTAATGAAGTAGGGGATTCGAACGACAGAGAGTTTACATAAGTGCTATTCGTACAAAAGTAAAACCTTGTAATAAAAATCACTAGCTATAATTAGTATCACCAGTCGGACACAAAGGAACGCATAAATTTTGAATTTGCAAGAAAAAAAACGACTTTTTTTTTTCTTTTTTTGAATCAGTTTCTTGCCCGATCATTTTAAATAAATACTTTCTGCTGTCAATTAGTATTTTTTAGTCTGTGTATTTGGTAATTGAAAGATTAAACACTAATTTTGCAACCTCTTTGGTTAAAAACAGAAAGAAGTAATAATTAAATAAATAAAGTTCAGAATGAATATTTCATTGCAAAACGTTGACAAAGTGAGCGCATTGCTTACTTTGAAGCTGGAAAAGGCTGATTATCAGGCAAGAGTAGAAAAGACATTGAAGACTTATCGTCAGAAAGCTAATATTCCGGGTTTCCGTCCGGGTATGGTGCCTATGAGTTTGATTAAAAAACAGTTTGGTAAGTCTGTTCTTGTAGAAGAGGTTGACAAAATGATGCAGGAAAAGGTAAACGAATATATCCGCGATAATAAAGTGAATATGTTGGGTATGCCGTTGCCTAACGAAGAGAAGATGGCTCCTATTGATTTCGATACTCAGGAAGATTTCGAATTTGTATTTGATATTGCTTTGGCTCCTGAATTCACAGCAGAAATCTCATCAGCAGATACAATTGATTACTATACGATCGAAGTTTCAGACGAACTGATAGACCAGCAAGTTAAAATGTACACTCAGCGTGCTGCAAAATATGATAAAGTAGAGCAGTATGAAGACAAAGACATGATTAAAGGTCTGTTGGCTGAATTGGATGAAAATGGAAATACTAAAGAAGGCGGTATTCAGGTAGAAGGTGCGGTAATGATGCCGGCTTATATGAAGAATGATGAGCAAAAGGCTATATTTAACGGTGCTAAAGTAAATGATGTACTGGTATTTAACCCTGCTGTAGCATTTGATAATAATGAAGCTGAACTTTCTTCTTTATTGAAGATTAAGAAAGAGGAAGTTGCTGGTGTGAAAGGTAACTTCAGTTTCCAGATTGAAGAGATTACCCGTATGGTTCCCGCTGAGTTGAATCAGGAATTGTTCGATAATGTATTTGGCGAAGGCGCTGTAAGCAGTGAGGAAGAATTTCGCGCTAAGATCAAAGAAGGAATTGCAAAGCAGTTCGAATCAGATAGCGATTATAAATTCTTGATTGATGTTCGTGAATATTTGGTTAACAAGATTGGTAAGTTGGAATTCCCCGACGCGTTGCTGAAGCGTATCATGTTGCTGAATAATGAAGAGAAGGGTGAAGCTTTTGTCGCTGAAAACTATGACAAGAGTATTGAAGAGCTGACTTGGCATCTGATTAAAGAGCAATTGCTCAAGAATAATGATATTAAAGTGGAACAAGCTGATGTGATGAATATGGCCAAGGAAGCAACTCGTATTCAGTTTGCTCAATACGGAATGTTGAATATCCCTGAAGATGTTCTAGAGAACTATGCAAAAGAAATGTTGAAGAAGCAGGAATCTGTAGAAGGTTTGGTAAACCGTGCTGCTGAAAGCAAACTTTCTGCCGCATTGAAAGCTAAGGCTACTTTGAACCACAAAACGGTTTCTATGGAAGAATTCAACAAAATGTTTGAATAATAACTTAGTAAGTCGAAGTAAGTGATTGCTAAAACTTTCTAAAAAAAGGGTTTTTGACCATAAATTTTCGTTATAGATAAGAGTATTAGATACGTTAACCGTATTTTTTTGTACTTTTGTTTGTTTGAAAAATAGGGGTTGAAAACCCTTTTTTGTTACTAATAACTAAACCATTAGATTATGGATGATTTTAGAAAATTTGCTACCAAGCATTTGGGTATGAACAGTATGGTGCTGGATGATGTCATCAAGTCGCAAGGATATCTGAATCCTTATATTTTGGAGGAGCGTCAGTTGAATGTGACTCAGTTGGATGTGTTTTCCCGACTGATGATGGACAGAATTATTTTTCTGGGTACACAGATTGATGATTATACAGCCAATACACTCCAGGCGCAGCTTTTATATTTGGACTCAGTAGAGTCTGGTAAAGATATATCTATTTATATCAATTCTCCCGGAGGATCTGTTTACGCTGGATTAGGTATTTATGATACCATGCAGTTCATCAATAGTGATGTTGCCACGATCTGTACAGGTATGGCCGCTTCGATGGCTGCCGTGCTGTTGGTTGCGGGAACAGAAGGTAAACGTTCTGCGTTGACTCACTCACGCGTGATGATTCATCAGCCGATGGGAGGCGCGCAAGGACAGGCTTCGGATATTGAGATCACGGCCCGTGAAATCCAAAAGTTGAAGAAAGAACTGTATACCATTATTGCAGATCACTCTCATACGGATTTTGACAAAGTATGGGCGGACTCTGACCGTGACTACTGGATGACAGCTCAGGAGGCTAAGGAATATGGTATGATTGATGAGGTGCTGTCACGCAAACCGGCTACTCTATAATGTATTTATTTCCATTTGAAAAGAATAACAGTACTAAAAACAACTCAAGTTTCTGCTATCATTTAATGTAGGCTTCTTTTTTAAAGACGCATTAGGGAAACTTGAATATTTAAAGGAATAAACATTGGAAGATAATAAAACACCTAGAAACAGTAGAAGGAAATGTAGTTTCTGCGGACGTTCGGAAAATGAAGTCGGATTTCTGATAACCGGAATGAACGGTTGCATTTGTGACAGTTGCTCGGAGCAGGCATATGAAATTATGCAGGAGGCCATGCATCAAAAAAAAGGTGCACCGGGTGAGTTGAACTTGAAGGAACTTCCGAAACCAAAGGAAATTAAAGAGTTTCTTGACCAATACATTATTGGTCAAGATGACGCGAAACGCTATCTTTCCGTTGCCGTGTACAATCATTACAAGCGTCTGCTCCAAAAAGTGGATAAGGATGATATCGAGATTGAAAAGTCCAATATCATTATGGTAGGTAGTACGGGGACGGGAAAAACGTTGCTGGCACGCACTATTGCCAAATTATTGCATGTGCCGTTTACCATTGTTGATGCCACCGTGCTGACAGAGGCCGGTTATGTGGGTGAAGATATTGAGAGTCTTTTAACCCGTTTGCTTCAAGTGGCAGATTATAATGTGGCGGAAGCTGAAAGAGGCATCGTATTTATTGATGAGATTGACAAGATTGCCCGTAAAGGAGATAACCCCTCCATTACTCGTGATGTAAGTGGTGAAGGTGTACAACAAGGTCTGTTGAAATTGTTGGAAGGATCTATAGTGAATGTACCGCCTCAGGGAGGACGTAAACACCCCGACCAGAAAATGATTCCGGTCAATACGAAAAACATTCTGTTTATTTGTGGTGGGGCGTTTGATGGTATTGAACGCAAAATTGCACAACGTTTGAATACGCATGTGGTAGGTTATAGTGCGGCGAAGGACGTGGTGAAGATAGACCGTGGCAACTTGATGCAATATATTGCCCCTCAGGATTTGAAATCATTCGGGCTGATTCCTGAAATCATAGGCCGTCTGCCCATTTTGACTTACCTGAATCCGTTGGATAGAACCGCTTTGCGCAATATCTTGACGGAACCGAAGAATTCCATTATCAAGCAGTATATTAAATTATTTGAAATGGATGGAGTCAAGCTGGAATTTCAGCCCGAAGTATTCGAATATATTGTAGACAAAGCTATTGAGTATAAGTTAGGAGCACGCGGATTACGTTCCATTGTGGAAACGATCATGATGGACGTTATGTTTGAAATTCCCTCTCAGAAAGCGAAAAAGTATGAAGTGACACTTGATTTTGCAAAACAGCAGATGGGAAAAGCGAATATCTCGCGGATGCAAACAGCTTAGTATCAAGATATAAAGGGAGAGAGAAAGAAAAAATGCAATTCTTCTGAAAAATATTACCCGAAATATTCGTGTAATTTGAGAACTTGTTTATAACTTTGTTAGGCAACAAAAGATGTAAAACAAGAAATCGGGAAAACCGTGAAAAACTATTGATACAATGACGGAGAATATAAATTTAACGGACGCATTAAAAAAGTATTTTGGATTTGATACTTTCAAAGGTAATCAGGAAGCGATCATCCGTAATCTGCTTGCCGGAAATGATACATTTGTTTTGATGCCTACGGGCGGTGGTAAATCGTTATGCTATCAGTTGCCATCCTTATCATGGATGGAACAGCAATCGTTATATCTCCTTTAATTGCATTGATGAAAAACCAGGTGGATGCCATGCGTAATTTCAGTGAGGAGGACGGAGTAGCACACTTTATTAATTCGTCATTGAACAAATCGGCTATAGACCAGGTTAAATCGGATATCCTGAGCGGCAAAACCAAATTGCTCTACGTTGCTCCCGAATCTTTGACAAAGGAGGAGAATGTAGATTTCTTGAAAGGAGTGAAGATTTCATTTTATGCGGTGGATGAAGCACACTGTATTTCGGAATGGGGGCATGACTTCCGTCCGGAGTACCGTCGTATCCGTCCTATTATCAATGAAATAGGAAAGGCGCCGGTGATTGCCCTTACTGCTACTGCAACTCCGAAAGTGCGTATGGATATTCAGAAAAATTTGGGTATGCAGGATGCGCAGGAGTTCAAGTCCTCTTTCAATCGTCCGAACCTGTATTACGAAGTGCGCTCGAAGACAAATAATATTGACAGGGATATTATCAAGTTTATCAAGGCTAATCCAGGTAAATCAGGTATTATCTACTGTTTGAGCCGTAAGAAGGTGGAAGAATTGGCTGAAGTGCTTCAAGCTAACGGAATCAATGCGCGTGCTTATCATGCCGGTATGGATTCTGCTACACGCACAGCCAATCAAGACGGGTTCTTGAAAGAGGATATAGATGTGATTGTACTACCATCGCTTTTGGGATGGGAATTGACAAACCCGATGTGCGCTTTGTGATACATTATGATATTCCGAAAAGTCTGGAAGGTTATTATCAGGAAACGGGGAGAGCCGGTCGTGACGGAGGGGAAGGTCAGTGTATTACGTTCTATTCCAACAAGGACTTGCAGAAGCTGGAGAAGTTTATGCAGGGAAAGCCCGTGGCAGAGCAGGAAATCGGTAAACAGTTGCTGTTGGAAACAGCTGCATATGCAGAGTCTTCTATATGCCGTCGTAAATCATTGTTACATTATTTTGGGGAAGAATATACAGAGGAGAATTGTGGAAATTGTGATAATTGTTTAAATCCTAAAAAGCAAGTGGAGGCTCAGGATTCATTATGTGCTGTGATTGAAGCAATCATAGCAGTGAAAGAAAACTTTAAAGCAGATTATATAATTGATATTCTTTTGGGTAAGGAAACGTCAGAAGTACTTGCTCATAAACATGAAGAACTGGAAGTATTCGGTTCAGGCATGGGAGAAGAAGAAAAAATGTGGAATGCTGTCATCCGTCAGGCTTTGATAGCGGGTTATTTAAGTAAAGACGTAGAGAATTACGGTCTATTGAAGGTTACTCCCGAAGGACATAAATTCTTGAAAAAACCGAAATCCTTCAAGATTGTTGAAGATAATGATTTCGAGGAGGAGGAAGAAGAAACTCCGGTTCGGGGAGGTGCTTCTTGTGCAGTAGACCCTGTGCTTTACTCTATGTTGAAAGATTTGCGTAAGAAGCTGTCCAAGAAACTGGATGTGCCGCCGTATGTTATTTTCCAGGATCCTTCTTTGGAGGCGATGGCTACTATTTATCCGGTGACTTTGGAAGAATTGCAGAATATTCCGGGCGTAGGTGCTGGAAAGGCAAAACGTTATGGTCAGGAGTTCTGCGTATTGATAAAGAAGCATTGTGAGGAAAATGAAATAGAGCGTCCGGAGGATTTGCGTGTCCGTACAGTGGCCAATAAATCCAAACTGAAGGTGTCCATCATTCAGGCTATTGACCGGAAGGTGGCCTTGGACGACATTGCTGTGTCAAAGGGATTGGAGTTCGGTGAATTATTGGATGAAGTAGAGGCTATTGTTTATTCGGGGACTAAGCTGAATATTGATTACTTCCTAGAGGAAATTATGGATGAAGACCATTTGAACGATATTTATGATTACTTCAAGGAATCTACAACAGATAAAATAGATGACGCGATGGATGAGCTGGGTGATGACTATACCGAGGATGAAATCCGGTTGGTTCGTATTAAGTTTATTTCTGAAATGGCAAATTGATTTATCTTTGGTTGTTTTGATAATAATAAGAAAGCCGGGCTTGCATAACTCCAAGTCTGGCTTTTCTTGTATCAGTGTCACATTCATTATATAGACAGCTTTCTTTTTATTTTTTGTTATTAGGGATGAGATAGAGTAAGTTGTTGAGTTATCCTTGCAAAATGCAGGGGAAGATATAAAGGAAGACATGTTCTACTAAAATTCCTTTCTTCTTAACAAAAAAATATTCCATCGTTTTCCCATATTGAATAAAATGCGTATATTTGCACGCAATAAAATCTAAACGCATAAAGCCCTATGTCATTTATTGCAGATAAAATCGTAATGGACGGATTAACCTACGACGATGTATTGTTGATCCCTGCCTATTCTGAAGTTTTACCAAAAACAGTCGAACTCACGACTAAGTTCTCACGCAACATCGAGTTGAAAGTTCCCTTTGTGACTGCCGCTATGGATACGGTTACGGAAGCGAAAATGGCCATTGCCATTGCCCGTGAAGGGGGATCGGTGTGATTCACAAAAACATGTCTATTGAAGAACAGGCACGTCAGGTAGCTATAGTGAAACGTGCGGAAAACGGTATGATTTATGATCCCGTAACTATCAAGAGAGGATCTACTGTGAGAGATGCACTTGCGTTGATGTCTGAATATAGAATCGGCGGTATCCCTGTAGTAGACGATGAAAGATATTTGGTAGGTATTGTGACGAACCGTGACCTTCGTTTTGAGAAGGATATGGACAAACGTATTGATGAGGTAATGACGAAGGAGAACATTGTGACTACCAACCAGTCCACTGACATGGAGGCTGCTTCGCAGATTCTGCAAGAACATAAGATTGAAAAATTGCCTGTGGTAGATAAGGACGGTAAACTGGTAGGTCTTATTACCTATAAAGATATTACAAAAGCAAAGGATAAACCGATGGCTTGCAAGGATGCCAAAGGCCGTTTGCGCGTAGCTGCCGGTGTAGGTGTGACTGCCGATACATTGGATCGTATGCAGGCTTTGGTGGATGCCGGTGCGGATGCTATCGTTATTGATACTGCCCACGGACATTCCATGTATGTGATTGAAAAATTGAAAGAGGCCAAGAAACGCTTCCCGAATATTGATATTGTGGTAGGTAATATCGCTACGGGCGAAGCCGCCAAGATGCTGGTGGAAGCCGGTGCGGACGGGGTGAAAGTAGGGATCGGTCCGGGCTCTATCTGTACTACCCGTGTGGTTGCCGGTGTGGGTGTTCCTCAGCTTTCTGCCGTATATGATGTTGCCAAAGCACTGAAAGGCACCGGTATACCTTTGATTGCCGACGGTGGTCTGCGTTATTCGGGAGATGTAGTGAAGGCTTTGGCTGCCGGTGGGTACAGTGTGATGATTGGTTCGCTGGTTGCCGGAACGGAAGAGTCACCGGGTGATACAATTATCTTCAACGGACGTAAATTCAAGTCTTATCGGGGTATGGGTTCTTTGGAAGCGATGGAGAATGGCTCGAAAGACCGTTATTTCCAGAGTGGAACTGCTGATGTGAAGAAACTGGTTCCGGAAGGTATTGCAGCCCGTGTTCCTTATAAAGGTACTTTGTATGAAGTAATCTATCAGTTGGTAGGCGGTCTTCGTGCAGGTATGGGATACTGTGGCGCTGCAATATAGAGCAGTTGCACGATGCCAAATTTACCCGCATCACGAATGCAGGTGTCCTGGAAAGTCATCCGCATGATGTCGCTATAACCAGTGAGGCTCCTAACTATAGCCGTCCTCAATAAAAACTTATAAATGATGCCGCGTAGAGTTGTCGGTATTCTGTCGCTTCTCCTTGTGTTCGCGTTCAAAATGCGGGCGCAAGGAGAAGTTGTGTTATCTATTGGTGGAGAACCGGTAAAACGCACTGAATTTGAATACTATTTTCGTAAAAGCCATAAGCGTACTCCGGATTCTTTTCTATCTTCTTTTATCAACTATAAATTAAAAGTACGCTATGCTCATGATACGGGAATTGATACTTTATCGGCATTCCGCAGGCAGATGGCTTGGTATCGTGGTAAGCTGCTGAAAAAATATCTGGTGGATGCTGAGAAGGAAGAGCAGACAGTCCGTCAGCTATACCTGCGAAGTGAGCAACGCCTACAGACGAATGATTGGATAAGAATTGCTCATATCAGTAAATACCTGCCTCAGAATGTCGGTCGTCAAGATGAATTGAGGGTATTGCAGCAAATGGATTCTGTTTATGCAGCATTGCAGGGAGGTGCGGATTTTTCTGCGTTGGCTTGCCGGTATTCAGATGATACGACTTGTAAGAATATGGGAGGGCTGTTACCTTGGATGCCTGTGAATAAAAATATGCAAGAATGGATAGATAAACTGGCTTCTCTGGAAAAGAATAAGATTTCAGCTCCTTTTTATTCTCCTATGGGAATTCATATTATAAAATGGATAGACCGCAAGCCTGGAATTAGTTTTGAAGAGAAACGGGAACAATTATTGAATTATCTGGAGAAAAATGGTAATCGTACCTGGCAGGAACTTTCTGCCGGGCAGAGAGAAAGGCTGGCATTTCAGGTGCAGGAATTACATGATGGGTTACTTGCCGCCTGTTTATCGCAAAAATATCAGTCGGGTGATGGAACTTGGCAGGAAAGTGACTTGGAGCATTTTTTCAAACAGCATAAATCGGATTATTCTTGGGATTTGCCGCACTACCGTGGAGCAGTGATTCATTGTAAGGATAAAAAGATGCTTCTGCCATTAAGAAACAACTGAAAAGAAAGCCGGTATCCCAATGGGAAGATGTATTGCATAGACTGATTGGAAACGCTTCTTTTCCCAAAGCTCGTATAGAAACAGGTGTCTTTCAGATAGGAACCAATAGATATATTGATAAGCTGGTTTTTAAATGTGGTGACTTTCAGCCCGATCCCGCTTTGCCTTATGTTTTTGTGATGGGAAAGAAACTGAAAAAAGGTCCGGAGAGTTATGAGGACGTAAAGGATGCGGTTATCAAAGATTATCAGGCTGTTTATCAGGATGCCTGGTTGAAAGATTTGAAGCGGAAATATAAGGTTGAAATTAACCAAGAGGTTTTAAAAACAGTTAATAATAACGGAAGTAATTAATTATTGCAGTATCTTCGTTCACTATTTTAATGTTATATGAATATCGTGAAAAACTGGGGAGTGTTACTTGTTATTGCGGGTGTTTTGTCGGGGTGCGGTCCGGAGCACGACCATAAGGGAAAAACTCCTTTAGTGGAAGTAGCCGGTGAATATCTCTATAAAGAAGACTTGCAGGCTGCACTTCCTTTTAATATTTCAAAAGATGATAGTGTCTTGTTTGCCGAACACTATATAAGGAATTGGGTGGAAGATGTGCTGCTTTTTGATAAGGCGGAAGGGAATATTCCTGATAACGCGAAGATTGCCAAACTGGTGGAGAACTATCGCAGGGCGTTGATTATGCATACGTATCAGGAGGAACTGGTTAATCAGAAATTGGCAAATGAGATAAGTGATGAGGAAATCAGCGCTTATTATGAGAAAAATAAGGAGCTGTTTCATACGGAACATCCTTTTGTGAAAGGATTGTTTATAAAAGTACCTCTCCATTCTCAGGATTTAGCGAGTGTGCGCAAGTGGTATAAGAAGAATAACCAGGATGCTATTGAGAATTTGGAAAAATACAGCTTACGTAATGCGGTAAGCTATGATTACTTTTATGACCGATGGCTGCCATTGTCCGATATTGCTGTCAAGATTCCTTTGAAAGCGCTTGATACGGATGAGAATTATTTGGACAAGAACCGGAATATAGAAGTAAAAGACACAGCGTTTTGCTATTTTCTGCATGTGGAAGAATTCTTGGGTAAGGATGAACAGAGGCCGTTGGATTTTGCAAGAAAAGAAATTAAGGAGATTTTAATAAACCTGAAGCGGGTTGATTTTATAAATAAAGTCAAAGAAGAGTTATACCAACGTGCTTCAGATAGGAACAAGATTAATTACTATTATTTGAATTCAAATGAATAAATTGATGTGTACCAAAGTTTATGCACTGGTGTTGATGCTGTTTGCTGCCGTTTCTGTATACGGGCAGGACAATGTGATAGACGAGGTTGTATGGGTAGTAGGTGACGAGGCCATTCTTAAATCGGATGTAGAGAATGAGCGTCTGAATGCCCAGTATGAAGGTCGTAAGTTTGATGGTGATCCGTATTGTATTATTCCGGAACAGCTTGCCATTCAGAAATTATTTCTTCATCAGGCTGCTATTGATAGTATTGAGGTTTCCGAACAGGAAATTATCAGTGATGTGGAAAGACGTACAAATTGGCTGATTGATCAGATTGGTTCTAAGGAAAAAGTAGAAGAATATTATAATAAGACTTCTACACAAATACGCGAAATGCTCCGCGAGAATATACGTGATGGAAAAACGGTACAGAAAATGCAGCAGCAGATTGTGGGGGATATCAAGATTACTCCAGCCGAAGTCCGTCGTTATTTCAAGGATCTTCCTCAAGACAGTATTCCTTTTATTCCTACTCAGGTAGAAGTGCAGATCATTACTATGGAACCTAAGATTCCGCAGGAAGAAATTGAGCGTGTGAAGAAGACTTTGCGTGACTATACGGAACGTGTTACTTCCGGTGAAATAGCTTTCTCTACTTTGGCGCGTCTGTATTCGGAAGATGAAGGTTCACGCCGTCGTGGTGGTGAACTCGGATTTATGGGCAGGGCTGAGTTGGTACCTGAATATGCGAATGTGGCATTCAATCTGCAAGACCCTAACAAGGTATCCAAGATTGTGGAGTCTGAATTTGGCTTCCATATTATCCAGTTGATCGAAAAACGTGGTGACCGTATCAATACCCGCCATATCTTGTTAAAACCGAAAGTGGATGAAAAAGATCTGGAAGCAGCTTTGTTACGTTTGGATTCTATTGCCAATGATATCCGTAATGAGAAATTTACTTTTGATGATGCCGCTACTTATATCTCTCACGATAAGGATACGCGTAACAACCATGGTTTGATGGCGAATCCGCAGACTGGTACGGCGCGTTTTGAAATGCAACAATTGGCACAGGTGTCACAAGAGGCTGCAAAGATGGTGGAAGGCATGAATGTGGGGGAATTTCCAAACCTTTTACCATGATTAATGCAAAAGGAAAGGAAATTTGCGCTATCGTGAAATTGAAAACCCGCTTGAACGGGCATAAGGCAACCATTACGGAAGACTACCAACGCCTGAAAGGCATCGTGATGGAAAAACGCAGTGAAGAAAAACTTGACAAGTGGATCAAGGATAAACAAAAACATACCTATGTGCGTATTAATGAGAAGTGGCAGAAATGTGATTTCAAATATCCAGGTTGGGTAAAGAAATAATGTAGTGTATAAAGTATATGCTTGGAAAAAGAAAGAATACATACTCTTCGGGCAGGCATAGGATACTTGTGGTAAGTGTCCTGTGCCTGTTCGGCTTTTGCTTGCTGGCTCAAGTGAGACCAGCTAAAAAAGGGGAACAGAAACCGGCTAAAAGTAAGGTGTATCTGTTGCATTCGGATGTGTTGAAGAAAAGTCCGTTGAATCCAGACCCGGATGCACAGATTCTGATTGGAAACGTTGCGTTCCGTCACGACAGTGTATATATGTATTGTGACAGTGCTTGTTTCTATGAGAAAACGAATTCGCTGGAAGCTTTTGACAATGTGAAGATGGTGCAGGGGGATACCTTGTTTCTGTATGGGGACTATTTGTTTTATGACGGGAATACCCAGATTGCCCAGGTACGCTATAATGTGCGTATGGAAAACAAGAACACGACTTTGTTGACAGATAGTTTAAACTACGATCGTATTTATAATTTGGGATACTACTTTGATGGCGGGACATTGATGGACGAGGAAAATGTATTGACTTCGGAATGGGGGGAATATAGTCCGGCTACCAAAATATCTGTGTTCAATTATGATGTGAAGTTGGTCAATCCTAAGTTTACTTTGACTTCCGATACATTACGATACAGCACAGCAACCAAAATTGCTAATATCCTTGGCCCGTCTGATATTGTCAGTGATGCTAACCATATTTATTCAGAATTGGGTTTTTATAATACTCAGATAGGGCAGGCAGAATTGTTGGACCGTTCCGTGCTGACCAATGAGGGGAAGCGTTTGATAGGAGACAGTCTGTTTTATGATCGTGTAAAAGGATACGGGGAGGCGTTTGATAATGTGATCATGACAGATACAGTAAACAAGAATATGCTGACTGGTGATTATTGTTATTATAATGAATTGACCAAGTATGCTTTTGCTACTAAAAAAGCGGTAGTAGTGGATTATTCACAAGGTGACAGTTTGTTTATGCATGCCGATACATTGCAAATGTATACCTATTATTTGAATACTGATTCTATGTTCCGGGAAACGCGGGCGTATCATAAAGTGCGTATGTATCGCGCGGATGTGCAGGGGGTATGTGACTCGTTGGTCTTTTCCTCTAAGGATAGTTGCTTGATCATGTATTATGACCCTATACTGTGGAATAACAACCAGCAGTTGTTGGGAGAGAAAATCATGATTTATATGAATGACAGTACGATAGACTGGGCGCATATTCAGAACCAGGCTTTGTCTGTAGAGCAACTGGATTCTACTAGTTATAATCAGGTGACAGGAAAAGAGATGAAGGCTTGGTTTCAAGGCGGTGAGATGCGCAAAGTAGATGTGATCGGTTCGGTTCGTCTGGTATATTATCCGATGGAAAGCGACAGTACGCTGATTGGAATGAATGTTTCTGAAACCAGTCTGCTGAATATGTTTTTGGAGAACCGAAAGATGAAAAAAATGATTATGAGTCCGAAATCGAACGGTACTCTTTATCCTATGCTTCAACGTCCGCCGGAGAAGATGAAGCTGGATAATTTTGTGTGGTTTGATTATATCCGTCCGCTTGATAAAGAGGATATCTTTGAGTGGCGTGGAAAGAAAGCTGGTCAGGAGTTGAAGAAGAGCAATCGGAGTGCTGTTCCTTTGCCCAATCATAATTTATTTAATAAAAAGAAATAGCTATGGGAATGTTTAAGATGGAAAAGCCCCGCCGTTTCAACCATCAATATATTTATGTGGATGAACGGAAGGAGAAGCTGCAGAAACTGGAGGAGAAAGCTAAACGCGATTTGGGTATGCTTCCTCCCAAAGAATTTTCTCCGGAAGATATCCGTGGAAAGTTCGTTGAAGGTACTAAGCATTTAAAACGCAGAAAAGAAAGCGGACGTAAGCCAATGACTTATGGGGCTTTGTTTGTGGCCATTTTGGTTTTGTTGTATATTTTGCATTACCTGGTGACCGGTGAGTTTACTTTTTAATTACGCAAGTTTATAAGATATATGAGCGATATTATCCGTTTGCTGCCGGATTCCGTTGCCAATCAGATAGCAGCGGGAGAGGTGATTCAGCGTCCTGCATCAGTGATTAAAGAATTGGTGGAGAATGCTATCGATGCAGGTGCGCAGCACGTTGATGTGTTGGTTGTGGATGCAGGAAAGACTTCCATTCAGGTGATTGATGATGGAAAAGGTATGTCGGAAACAGATGCACGTTTGTCTTTTGAGCGCCATGCGACTTCTAAAATTCGTGAAGCTGCTGATTTATTTGCTTTGCATACCATGGGATTTCGTGGAGAGGCTTTGGCTTCTATTGCCGCTGTGGCTCAGGTGGAGCTTCGTACTCGTATGGAAGGGGAGGAATTGGGAACGATGTTGACGATATCCGGTTCCAAGGTAGAGGGACAGGAAGCGGTTTCGTGCCCGGAAGGTAGTAGCTTCTGTGTGAAGAATTTATTCTTTAATGTACCGGCGCGTCGTAAGTTCTTGAAATCGAATCAGACGGAGCTGAGTAATATATTGACGGAGTTTGAACGGATTGTATTGGTTAATCCGGAGGTGTCTTTCACTTTGCACCATAATGGGGCGGAACTGTTCAATCTTCCTGCACTTCAGTTGCGCCAACGTATCATGGGAGTTTTCGGAAAGAAAATAAATCAGGAGTTGTTATCGCTGGATGTAGATACTACAATGGTCCGTGTTTCCGGGTTTGTAGGAAAACCTGAAACAGCCCGTAAGAAAGGAGCCCGCCAATATTTTTTTGTAAACGGGCGATATATGCGCCATCCTTATTTTCATAAGGCTATCATGGATGCATACGAGCAGTTAGTTCCCGTGGGTGAGCAAGTATCTTATTTCATTTATTTTGAGGTGAATCCTGCTAATATTGATGTGAACATACATCCTACTAAAACAGAGATAAAGTTTGAGAACGAGCAAGCCATCTGGCAGATATTGGCGGCTGCCGTGAAAGAAACTCTAGGTAAGTTCAATGCGGTACCTTCTATTGATTTTGACACGGAGGGAATGCCGGATATTCCAGCCTTTGATGCATCTCCATACACTGGTATACAGCCACCAAAGACGACTTATAATCCTGATTATAATCCTTTTAATGTTTCGGCTGCTCCTCCTCCTCTTATTCAAAGCCTAGTAAGGACTGGGAACAACTGTATGCGGGACTGGAACGTCATGCTTCTTCTCAAAACTTTCATCCTGACGAGAATGATTATAGGGCGGAAGAGACTTCTCCTGCGGAGGAAAATCCCGGATTGTATGATCATGTGGAGGACTCTTCAGTCAGTGAGAAATCCGGCCAGCATTATCAGTTTAAAGGACGTTTTATTTTGACTTCTGTAAAGTCCGGGTTAATGATCATTGATCAGCAGCGTGCCCATATCCGTATTTTATATGACAAGTATATAGATCAGATAAGTCGTCGTCAAGGTATTTCTCAAGGAATGTTGTTTCCAGACATTGTACAGTTTCCACTTTCCGAAGTTGCTATTTTGCAGGAAATTATGGAAGACTTGTCTTTCCTAGGATTTGAACTGACTGATTTGGGAGGAGGAAGTTATGCCATAAACGGTGTTCCTGCAGGTATTGAAGGCCTTAACCCGATAGACTTGATCCAAAATATGGTGCACACTGCTATGGAAAAAGGTGGCAAAGTAAAAGAAGAGGTGCAGAGTATTTTGGCATTGACTTTGGCAAAAGCGACGGCAATTGTTCCCGGACAAGTGTTGACGAATGAAGAAATGACTGGTTTGGTGGATGGCTTATTTGCTGTGGCTACCCCTAATTATACTCCGGATGGTAAAACGGTTCTTTCTGTTATTAATGAAGATGATTTGGAAAAGCTGTTTAAATAATTTGCTAATGTGCTGATTTGCCAATGTGCTGCGCTATGTCCACATGGCAATTGACACATTGGCATATTGATGCATTGTTACGTTATAAAGAACGTGAAGATTCTTGAACTAAATAAAAACAAATTCAATACACCGTTATTCTTTGGCAGGACTTTTGTACTTTTGAAAACTCATTTGCCGTAGAAAGTTTTTTTGAGTAAGGACTTTGGGCAGACAATAAACTATTATATGAAAATAACATTACTTAGCTTGGTCCTGTGCCTGTTTTGTTCTTTGAATATGGCGGCACAAGGAAGTGACATAGGTAGTAATCCTGAGGATACCACCATTCATCAACTTTCAAAAAAAGAATTAAGACGCCAGAAGGTGGCTAAGCGCAATATACATTATAATATATTGGGAGGACCGAGTTATACTCCGGATTTTGGTGCGTTAATAGGAGGTAGTGCTCTTGTTACATTTCGTATGAATCCATCGGATACCTTGCAGAAACGTTCTGTGTTGCCGATGGCTGTTGCGGTAATGTTCGAGGGGGGCTTGAATCTGATGGTGAAACCTCAGTTGTTTTTCAAGAATGATAAATTCCGTATTTTTGGAAAATTCACTTACAAGAATACATTGGAGAATTTTTATGGTATCGGCTATGCTACCAATAAGCATTATGAGCGCAGTGACTCTACCAGTGAATATCGTTATAGCGGTTTCCAGATTAATCCGTGGTTTTTATTCCGTTTAGGTAAAAGTAATTTCTTTGCCGGTCCCCAGATTGACTTGAGTTATGATAAAATGTCCGAGCCTGCCAAATATTTGGTAGATCAGTCTGATTATAAAAGGTTGGGAGGTACTGCTCACGGATATTCTAATTTCAGTTCGGGGGTAGGATTTCTGCTGACTTATGACAGCCGGGATATTCCTGCTAATGCTTATAAGGGCATTTATCTGGATTTTCGTGGGCTGATGTACCAGAAGTTTTTGGGAGGAGATAATAACTTTTACCGCTTGGAAATGGACTACCGCCAATACAAAAGGTAGGAAATAGAAAAGTTATAGCTTGGACTGCCCAAACCAAGAATGTGTTTGGTGATGTTCCTATGAACCAATATGCTTTAAGTGGCACTCCTTTTGATCTTCGTGGATATTATATGGGGCAGTATCGTGATAAATCCTCTCATGTGGTGCTTGCCGAATATCGTCAGATGTTCAATACGGATAAAAGTACATGGGTAAAGCGTATGTTGCATCATTTGGGTTTTGTTGCTTGGGGAGGGTGCGGTTTTATGGGGCCTACCATGGGTAAGATTGAAGGAGTTCTTCCCAATGCTGGTGTGGGACTTCGTATTGAGGTGCAGCCGCGTATGAATGTACGTCTGGACTTCGGACGTAATTTTGCCAATGACCAAAGTTTGTTCTATTTCAATATGACAGAAGCATTTTAATGGAAGTAAACACTATGCAGACCGAATATATATTAAGAGCGATGGATGCGGCTTTAGCTGCCGGTAAAGAAATTCTGAACGTTTATAATGATCCTTTTTCTGATTTTCAGATTGAAAGGAAAGCCGATAATTCTCCACTGACTCTTGCAGACCGTAAGGCGCATGAAATCATTATGACTTATTTGCAAGAAACAGACTATCCGGTATTGAGTGAGGAAGGAAAGCATTTGCCTTACGAGAAACGGGCGCAATGGGATACGTTGTGGATAGTCGATCCCTTGGATGGAACAAAGGAATTTATAAAACGAAATGGGGAATTTACTGTCAATATTGCTTTAGTAAAAGAAGGAATTCCTGTTTTTGGAGTGATCTATGTTCCTGTCAAAGAAACGCTTTATTGGGGTGAACTGACAACCGGCGCTTATAAAATGGAAGGAGTGACCGGACGTGCAGACCGTTCACTGGAAGAAATGAAGCATCGGCATTCCGTATGCCTTGTGCCGAAACAAATGAAGTTTTTGTTATTGTTGCTTCCCGTTCCCATCTGTCGGCCGAAACAGAAGAGTATATTAAGGAAAAGCGAAAGATATACCTCATGTGGAGTTGGTATCTGTGGGCAGTTCCATCAAGATTTGCAGGGTTTGTGAGGGACTGGCCGATGAATATCCCCGTTTTGCCCCTACTATGGAGTGGGACACGGCGGCCGGTCATGCCATAGCTAAGGCATCCGGAGCAGAAATATATCAGGCGGGACAAAAAGAACCGTTGAAATATAACAAGCCGGACTTGCTGAATCCTTGGTTTATCGTTAAACGAAATTAATACCCGGAAACGATGCTGACATTTAAAATGATTATTGTGTTTTTTGGATTAATAGGGATGGTGACTGCGCTAGTCCTTGATAAAATGCGTCCCGGAATGATTCTGTTCTCTGTTACTGTACTCTTTCTTTGTTTCGGTATATTAACTCCGAAAGAGATCTTGGAGGGATTCAGTAATAAAGGGATGATTACCGTAGCGCTGCTTTTTCTGATCAGTGAAGGAGTCCGGCAATCGGGAGCGTTGGGACAGTTGATAAAGAAACTTCTGCCTCAAGAGAAAACAACGGTCATGAAGGCGCAGGCACGTATGCTGCCCGTTATTTCTTTTGTTTCTGCTTTTCTCAATAATACGCCGGTGGTCGTGATTTTTGCGCCTATTATTAAACGTTGGGCGGAATCTGTCTGTATTCCGGCAACCAAATTCTTGATCTATTTCGTATGCTACTATACTGGGGGGAATGTGTACGCTTATCGGGACTTCTACTAATCTGGTAGTGGATGGTATGATTTTAGATGCCGGATATAAGGCTTTGGTATGTTTGAATTAGGCCGGGTGGGTATTTTCATTGCTTTGGCAGGAGTTGTTTATTTGTTGTTCTTTTCTTCTAGGTTGTTGCCGGAGGTACGGAAAGACACGGTAGGCGACGAACATGGGGAAGCGGATGCGTCTTCTTTTCATCGTGTTGAAGCGGTGATAGGTGCTCGTTTCCCGGGTATCAATAAAAGGGTGGGGGATTTTAATTTTGTCCGTCATTATGGCGCTGAAGTAAAAGAAATAAAACGAAGCGGAGTTAGTATTGTAGATAATCTGTCACGTGTGAAGTTTCGTGAGGGAGATACGTTGGTGCTATGGGCAGATGATTCATTTATCTCTACATGGGGAGACTCTTCTGTATTCGTGTTATTGGCCAATGGCAAAGATACCGAGCCGAAAGCTGGGAGAAAGAAACGTTGGTTTGCATTGACTTTATTGGTGTTGATGATTGTGGGGGCAACAGTAGGAGAGTTGCCTTTTATGGAAGAATTATTTCCTGGTATTGATCTTGATATGTTCTTTTTCGCAGCTATAACGACTGTGATAATGGCATGGACCAAACTTTTTCCGGCACGTAAATATACAAAATATATATCATGGGATATCTTGATAACCATTGCCTGTGCGTTTGCTATAAGTCGCGCCATGGTAAATTCCGGAGTGGCGGATGTCATTGCGCATGGAATCATTGATATGAGTGATGATTATGGTCCGCATGTGTTGCTGGCTGTTTTGTTTATCATTACAAATCTGTTTACCGAACTGATAACCAATAATGCTGCCGCTGCATTGGCTTTTCCGCTTGCCCTTTCCTTATCCAATCAGTTGGGGGTAAGTCCTATGCCCTTTTTTGTTGTCATCTGCATCGCTGCATCTGCCAGTTTTTCCACTCCTATCGGTTATCAGACTAATTTGATTGTGCAGGGTATCGGAAACTATAAGTTTATGGATTTTGTACGTATCGGTTTACCGTTGAATATATTGACATTTATAATTTCGGTTATTCTGATACCGCTGATATGGCCTTTTTGATGAAGTTAAAGACAAAATGAAAATAGAGAATGGAAGAAGAAAACATATATCCTATATTTGACCGTATGCTTTCCCGGAAAGATAAAGAAGAACTGCTGGGACAACGGGGAGTTATGCTGTGGCTGACGGGACTCAGCGGTTCCGGTAAGAGTACTATTGCCATAGCTTTGGAACGTGAATTACATAAACGTGGTTTGCTCTGCCGTATATTGGACGGGGATAATATTCGTAGTGGCATCAATAATAATTTGGGCTTTTCGGCAGAGGATCGTGTGGAAAATATCCGTCGCATAGCCGAAATAGGCAAGCTGTTTGTTGATACAGGAATCATTACCATTGCCGCTTTCATCAGTCCCAGTAATGAGCTCCGGCAGATGGCAACCCGTATCATCGGGGCGGAGAATTTTCTGGAAATTTATGTCAGCACTCCTTTGGAAGAGTGTGAGAAACGTGATGTAAAAGGACTTTATGCCAAAGCGCGTCGGGGTGAAATTAAGAATTTTACCGGCATTTCTGCACCTTTTGAAGCTCCGGAGCGTCCTGCATTGTCTTTGGATACTTCCAAACTGAGCTTGGAAGAGTCGGTCAATACTTTGTTGGAACTAGTGCTCCCCACTGTTGGTAAAAAAGGAGAAAAAATATAATTCATTATAAAATGGAAGAAAATTATAAATTGAGCCACTTAAGGGAACTGGAAGCTGAGTCTATCCATATCATTCGTGAAGTGGCAGCTGAATTTGAGAATCCTGTTATGCTTTATAGTATTGGTAAAGATTCGTCTGTCATGGTACGTTTGGCAGAGAAGGCTTTCTATCCGGGAAAGGTGCCTTTCCCTTTGATGCATATCGATTCTAAATGGAAATTCAGGGAAATGATAGAGTTCCGTGATCAATACGCCAAAGAACATGGATGGAATTTGATAGTGGAAAGTAATATGGAGCTTTTAATGCCGGAGTAGGGCCTTTTACGCATGGCAGCAAAGTGCATACAGATTTAATGAAGACACAGGCGTTGCTTCACGGGCTGGATAAATATAGGTTTGATGCCGCCTTTGGTGGAGCACGTCGTGATGAGGAAAAGTCACGTGCCAAAGAACGTATATTCTCTTTTCGTGACCGTTTTCATCAATGGGATCCTAAAAACCAGCGTCCTGAATTGTGGGATATTTATAATGCTAAGATTCATAAAGGGGAAAGTATCCGTGTGTTTCCATTAAGCAACTGGACTGAGCTGGATATTTGGCAGTACATCCGTTTGGAAAATATTCCTATTGTGCCGCTTTATTTTGCCAAGGAACGTCCTGTGGTGAATATAGATGGAAATTTGATTATGGCTGATGATGACCGCCTGCCCGAAGAATATCGGGACCGTATTGAAATGAAGGAAGTACGTTTCCGTACTTTGGGGTGTTGGCCTTTGACTGGGGCCGTAGAGAGTGATGCCGATACGATTGAGAAGATTGTAGAGGAGATGATGACCACTACTAAAAGTGAGCGTACCACCCGTGTCATTGATTTCGATCAGGATGCCAGTATGGAGCAGAAGAAACGTGAGGGATATTTTTAAATGGATAAGTAGAAATTTAAAATGAAGAAATGGGTGATGGAGAATAAACTGAATATAAAGGAATATTTAGATAAGGATGAACAGAAAGACTTGCTACGTCTGTTGACAGCCGGTTCGGTAGACGATGGAAAGTCTACCTTGATAGGACGTCTGTTGTTTGACAGCAAGAAGTTATACGAAGACCAACTTGCCGCTTTGGAGCGTGACAGTAAACGTGTGGGGAATGCAGGTGACCATATAGATTACGCTTTGTTGTGCGACGGGTTGAAAGCAGAACGTGAGCAGGGTATTACGATTGATGTAGCTTACCGTTATTTTTCAACGAACAATCGTAAATTTATTATAGCCGATACTCCGGGACATGAACAATATACCCGCAATATGATTACCGGAGGTTCTACTGCCAATCTTGCCATAATCTTGGTAGATGCTCGTTTAGGTGTGATTACGCAGACCTGCCGCCATACTTTTCTGGTATCTTTATTGGGAATAAAGCATGTGGTGCTGGCGGTGAACAAGATGGACCTTGTCGGGTTTTCGGAAGAGCGTTTCAACGAAATCGTGACCGAATATAAGAAGTTTGTAGAGCCATTGGGAATCCCGGATGTGACTTGTATTCCTCTTTCGGCACTTGACGGTGACAATGTGGTGCAGAAATCTGAACGTACGTCATGGTACAAAGGTACTTCTTTATTGGAAGTGCTTGAAACGGTTTCCATCGAGAATGATCATAATCTGGCCGATTTCCGTTTCCCGGTTCAGTATGTATTAAGACCGAATCTGGATTTCCGCGGTTTCTGTGGAAAGATTGCTTCCGGTGTCATCCATAAAGGAGATGAGGTGATGGCTTTGCTTCCGGCAAGAAATCTCATATCAAGAGTATTGTTACTTATGATGGTGAGTTAGAGTATGCTTTCCCGCCGCAAGCGGTGACGTTGACTTTGGAAGATGAGATTGATGTGTCTCGCGGAGAAATGTTGGTACATGCCGATAACATGCCTGTGATAGACCGTAATTTTGAAGCTATGTTGGTATGGATGGATGAGGAGGTGATGGACCTTGACAAATCTTTCTTTATCAAGCATACTACCAATACGGGACGTACCCGTATAGATGGCATTAAGTATAAAGTGGATGTGAATACGATGGAGCATTTGTCTGTTGAAAACGGTAAATTGAAAAAGGAGGATCTGCCTTTGCAATTGAATCAGATTGCCCGTGTGACATTTACTACTGCCAAGCCGCTTTTCTTTGATTCTTATCAAAAGAATAAAGCTTGTGGTTCTTTCATTTTGATTGACCCCATTACCAATAACACCAGTGCGGTGGGGATGATTATAGACAGAGTGGAAGCCAAAGATATGCTGAATGCCATGGAAGTTCCTACTTTGAATCTGACGGATTTGGGTATTGGTGAGGAATATTATGAAGCCGTAGAAAAGGTGGTGAAAGAATTGGACCGTCAAGGCATTACAGTCAAGATAGAAAAATAACAGCGTACAATTAAAAAAGAAGAGTAATGGGATTACTTGAATTCAATAAACTGCCAATCAATACATTAGTAGGCGCCGATTGGAAAACTTTTAAGGCGATTACTACAGGAAGGGAAATTGATTCGGCATATAGAGGAAAATACCGTTTGACGAAAGTTGTATGCCGTTTGCTTTCCACCTTGGCTCCATTGCAGGAAAAGCGATACAGGAAACTGTTGGCCGATAAGTCTTTGGAACACGACCCGGTCTTTATCCTCGGACATTGGCGTAGTGGGACTACCTTTATGCACAATGTATTCTCTTGTGACAAACATTTCGGATATAATACTACTTATCAGACTGTGTTCCCTCATCTGATGATGTGGGGACAGCCTTTTTTCAAGAAGAATATGAGTTGGCTGATGCCTGACAAGCGTCCGACAGATAATATGGAACTGGCCGTAGATTTGCCTCAGGAGGAAGAGTTTGCATTGGCCAATATGATGCCCTATACCTATTATAACTTTTGGTTCCTGCCTAAGTACCAACAGGAATATGCTGATAAATACTTGTTGTTCAATGATATCAGTGATGAGGAATTGAAAGTGTTTGAGGATATATTCACCAAACTTATTAAAATTTCTCTTTGGAATACAGGCGGAACACAATTCTTAAGTAAGAATCCGCCTCATACAGGTCGTGTAAAAGAGTTGGTCAAGATGTTTCCGAATGCCAAATTCATCTATTTGATGCGTAATCCGTATACGGTATTCGAATCTACGAGGAATTTCTTCACCAATACAATCCAACCGTTGAAACTGGAGGATATTTCTCCAGAGACGTTGGAACAGAATGTGCTTTCCATTTATGCCAAGCTGTATCATAAATATGAGGCGGATAAAAGATTCATTCCTGAAGGAAATTTGATGGAAGTGAAATTTGAGGATTTTGAAGCGGATGCAATGGCTATGACTGAGTACATCTATAAATCTCTTTCTATTCCCGGATTCGAAGCAGCTGCTCCGGCTATTAGCCAATATATAGGCGGAAAGAAGGGATATAAGAAGAATAAGTATAAGTATAATGACCGTACGGTCCGGTTAGTGGAAGAGAATTGGAAGTTTGCACTAGATCAGTGGGGGTATTCCATCTAAAAAATAAATGCCCGCAATTCTGTTTTTATAAGGAATTGCGGGCATGATTACCTTCTGCTGACAGAAGGTAGTGTATTATTGGGCTTCGATAATTACACGACGGTTGAATGCCGGAGGAGTTAAGGTGTTTACACCACCCATTCCGCTGATAATCAGATTGTTTTTGTTGACACCCAATTTAACCAGTTCATTAGCCACGTTGTTGGCACGGTCTTCACTTAACTGCTTGTTCCATGCAGCGCTACCTGTATCACTATCAGCATAACCGGTTACTTTCAATTTTAGTCCCGGATTGTCTTTTACCAAATCTGCGATTTGTTGCAAATTTACAGTAGAGTTGGTAGGAAGAACCGCTGAACCGATCTGGAAAAATACAGATTGAGGAGCCGGAGCAATTTGGTTCACTGTAACTTGTTCTGTAACCACTTCAGTGGGTTGGTTGGCAAGTTGGGCTTTTAATTGACGGTTTTGTTCTATCTGTTGAGCCAAAGCGGTATTGATAGCATCCATTTGTGAAGAGGTAAGTGCCATGATAGCATCTACATCCGGAGCTGGTTTGAATCCTCTTTGTGGAAATTTATAAGTGATACCCACTGTAGCACCTGCCATAAAGTCAGGGCCTTTACTGGTGGTTTTTCCATCAAATTTGTTTTCTGTACCCATTCCGTAAAGTTCCAGATTTAAGTCCCAGGCACTGGCCAGATGGAATGTATTGATGATACCGAAATTGAATGCCAGTGAATTACGACGTGGAGCATCATATGAGTGGGCAAAACCGAAACCTACGAATGGCACGAAGTCGTATATGCGGTCTTCATTATATCCGGCTATCATGTTACTGACATTGAATAAGATGTCACCATGCAAATTCATGTAGTTGAACTTATCCTGATAGTATCCTTCGCTTAACATGTGAGGTTTGGAATATGCGGAAGGTTCACTGGAAAAACTCTTCGACTGCAAACCGCTATATTGCAAACGTAATCCTAAGCCGGGAGTAAACCATTTACCGATTGATATTTGAAGAGCGGGAGCAATACGTTTCTTGAATTTACCAAGATCGGACTGATCGCCGAACAGTACTTGTGCACCTCCACCAACAGAGAAGAACCAATTATCGAAGAAGTGATTGGTCTCTACCTTGTACTTATCCACAGGTACCTCCATTACATCTACACTCTCGCCTACAAGGACGTTTTGTGAATTGCTTTTCTGCTGTGCAAACGCTACAGAACTTAAACTGGCCGCAGCCAGCAAAAACATTAATTTTTTCATACTCATTTCTATTAGTTAATTATTGTCCAGGTTTATCTTCCCAAATTCAACTAAATAACATGAGTGCTGATAAAAAGTTTGAGTAGGTTGACTATTTAATATTTTTTTTATGAAAGAAGGCTAAAAAGATAGTGGGTATCTGTGCTGTATCCGGCATCAAAACTGAATCCTTCCCATTTGAATCCTTTTAAATCCCCAGGATTCTCTATCCGGTTTTTAATGATGAAGCGTGTCAATTCTCCACGGCACATTTTTGCATAAACCACAACGGTGGTTAATTTTCCTTTTTTCCATACCTGAAATTCTGGTGTGATCACTTGTACTTCTTGCTCCACGCGTTTCCAATCGAATAAATCTTTCATCTCCCACTTGCCAGATTGATTAGTATTCCTCCTTTTGCTTTAATTTCTTTGATAAAGGTGTCGGTCAGAATTGGCTTCCAATAGTCAAACATGGATATTCCTCCACGTTCAGGTAGTTTGATATCTCCTTCCATTCTGTAATTCTTGATCTGGTCTAACGGGCGGAGTAATCCGTAAAGAAAAGAAGTGATTCGCAAGTGATCCTGTGCATATTGAAAATCTTCAGGGGTAAAATCCTGTGGGTGGATACGTTTATATACGATACCGGTATAAGCCAGTAAGGCAGCTAAAGCCGAGGGAGAGTCCGAACAGAAATCTTGAAATCGCATATAGTTCTCTGCTGCTATTTTACTGTTCACACGTAAAAGTCGTTCCAGTTCTTCAGCAGAGAATTGGGACATATCAAGTGCATTCTGTATCGCTTCAGTTTGGAATTGTGGTGTACTGGTAACAGGAGTTTGTATTTTGCTCCGTCCGGTCATTGTTTTGGCACATGAAATAAAAGTCATCATAGGCTAAAAAATAATATTTTCTGGCGGCAAATATAAGAAAAACAGATATATTTGTCTTTGTTATTCCATAATTAAATATTGAGAACTATGAAAATGAAAGAGTTAGGATTATTGTTCATGATGCTTTGCATGGTATTTGCCGTAAATGCTCAAGAATTGAAAAAAGGAGATAAATTACCTGATTTTCATTTAAAATCTGCAGTATATGGAGATATTTCTTCGACTGAATTGAAAGGTAAGGTCGTTTTGGTGAGTTTATTTGCCACTTGGTGCGGGCCATGTCAGCTGGAACTGGCTGAAATAGAGAAAACTTTGTGGGCTGAATATAAAGATAACAAGGACTTCGTATTATTAGTAATTGGTCGTGAGCATACGGATGAACAGTTGAAGGCTTATAATGAACGGAAGAAATTCACTTTCCCGTTATATCCCGATCCTAAACGTGAGGTGTTCTCTTTATTTGCTGAAAAGTCAATTCCTCGCGCCTATCTTTTCAATAAAGAAGGAGAAGCCGTTTATACTTCCATCGGGTATGAGAAAGAAGAATTTGGATATCTGATGAATGCCATTGCGGAAGCATTGAAATAGGACCCTGTTGATATTTCAAGATGACTAAACTGTTCTCGTTGTTTATTTTATTATCTTTTGTTCTCCCGGTTAGTGGACAGAAAAAGCTTGATTCAGATAAAGCAAGAAAAGAAAAAGCTTATCATTTGACAGGTTCTGTCAGAGAACAGGGAGAACGCCTTATCCCGATCCTTTGCCGGATGTAAATATCCAACTTTATTCTTTGCCTGATACGAGTTTTATAGAAGGTACGGTGAGCGATAAGAAGGGTGTTTTCCGTTTGTACCCTATGAATCCCGGTAATTATTTAATAAGGCTTCTTTTTTAGGATATGAAACCCTTGAAAAAAAAAGTGAATATTCCTGCTTATCGGAAAGAAGTTTATGGAGGTGCTCTGATGATGAAACCTTCCAGTATTGTATTGGATGAAACGGTGATAAAGGCCGAACTGCAGAAAATGAAGATGTCCGGAGATACATTAGTATATAATACCGGAGCCTTTAAGACATCGGAAGGAGCTGTTCTGCAGGATTTGGTGAGGCAGCTTCCCGGATTGGAATTAGACGAGAAATCCGGCAAGATGAATTTTCATGGAAAGGAAATCACTCAGATCTTATTAAATGGAAAGGAGTTTTTTGCAGATAGCAAAGTTGCTTTGAACAATATGCCGGTAGATGCTTTGAAAGAGGTAAAGGTATACGAGCAGCAGTCGGATAAAGAGCAAATGACAGGGGTGTCAGATGGTAAGAAGAAAACGGTGATGGATGTGAAGACCAAGAAGGATTTGACAGATGGATTAATGGGGGACGTTTCAGCTTTGAAAGGTTCGGGGGATATGTATGGAGCGAAAATGAGTTTGAATAAATTTGTCGGAAAATGGCGGATGTCCTTGTATGGTGATTTAGGAAAACTCCCCAGATATGGTAATTTTATCAGTGATATGGCCGATAATCCTGCTCAAATGAAGGATATTGGTTTTAGCTTGGGAACGGAAATAAAGAAGCTCAACCTCAATGTCAGTGCTTCATATAATAATAATAAAAGCGCGGATGAATCGCGAAGCCAGTCAGAAGAATATCTGCCTAACGGTAGCCAATATGCCTATAATAATGGCTTGAGTACGGGTAGGAATAGTTCTTTTTGGGAGAATATATATATGACGGGAAGTTTGAGTGACCGGACGGAAATTAATTTCAGGCATAACATCAATCATAGCCGGTTAAATTCGGTATCAGAAAATATTTCGGCGACTTTCAGTACCAATCCTTTGGACTATGTTTCAGAGCCTTGGAGGGACGATGCAATGATTCCTCCTGAGTTCAGGATAAATAAAAATACGGGAAATTCTCAAAATAAGACGAACAATCTGATGATAGGCAATAATCTTTTGATCACTCATAAATTGAATGATATCGGTCGGAAACTCTCCATAGAGTTAAGAAATGATTATAGTAATCAGGCGAGTGGTAATTATCAGCAATCGTCTATTACTTATTATCAATTGAAGAATGACCTGGGGGCAGATTCGGTTTTATATAGAAATCAATACCGGGAGTCACCTGCCAGAAATTTATTATTGGCGGGGGAGGTCAGCTATACGGAGCCAATAGGAAAACAAATGCTTCAGGTTTATTATCGGCATGAGTATCAACGGCAGAGTAATAATGCGGTTACGTACAATTTGGATGAGGATGCTTTGTGGGGAAGTCTTCCATCTGGTTATGAGGCAGGAAGGGTGGATAGTTTAAGTGATTATACTCGTAATGATCTTCATTCCAATGAATTCGGACTGCGTACCACACTTAATTGGAGAAAAGTGAGGTTGAATATCCGGTTTGGGCTGTCGCCTCAGAAGTCTACGACGAAAAGCAACAGGGGAAAAGTGAAGATAGATACGACCATTACCGTGTTGAACATAGTGCCCGAACTGCATTTTGATTATGATTTGGGCAATAACCATAATATGAGTGTGTATTATAGCGGATACACCCGGCAGCCTTCCATTTATGATTTGTTGTCTGTGCCTGATTATACTAATCCTCTGAACATAACAATGGGGAATCCGGGGCTGAAACCCGCTTTCGGGCAAAGTATATCTGTGAATTACAGAGGAGGAAATATGGAAAAGCAGGAAATGTTATATTGTGGTTTGAGATATAATAATACGATAAATGATATAAGCCGGAAAAGAACCTATGATGAGAAGAGTGGGGTATATACCAGTCGGCCCGAGAATATAAATGGTAATTGGGGCATTGGCGGGAATATATATTATACGAATAAATTATTCAAGAAAATTTTCGCTCGTCTTGCTACTAATGCAAATTATAACCGGAGGGTTTCGTATGTGCAGATAATGGGAGAAGCCAATGAGAATGATCGTAACACCTCCCAAATGCTCTACTTGATGCAGGACGTGGAGTTTGCCTATAAATTGGAAGAGCATGAGTTTAAGATAAATGGAGCAATCACTTATCAGCAAGCCGATAACAGTTATACAAACAATTCGGATTACAGGACGTATGATTTTTATTATGGCGCGGAGTGTCGACTGAAGTTACCTCTCAACTTGAATCTTTATACCGTTGTGAGAAGTATGAATCGCAGGGGATATAAGGATGAGGCCTCCAATACGACGCAGTGGCTTTGGAACAGTGAGCTGACTTACAGTTTTCTGAAAGGGAAAAGAGGGTTACTTAAATTTCAGGTTGTTGATATTCTGCAACAACGGGATTTTGTCAATCGTTGGATGAATGATACCGGACAGGGAGAAACTTGGACTTGGGGATTGGGACGTTATGCGATGGCTACTTTTACTTATCGTTTTAATGATCTTTCCCGTTAGGAGATAAAAAAGGAGCTGATTCAAGAAAAACGAATCAGCTCCTTTTTGAATATCCCTAAGAAAGATTATTTGTAATCTTGCCAGCTCTTTATCTGAATATCCTTTTCACTCATTTCACAGAATGCTTCAATGAAAGCACTTGCCAAACGGGCGTTGGTAATCAAAGGAATATTGTGGTCGATTGCTCCACGACGAATTTTGTAACCATTAGTCAGCTCACGTTTGGTATGGTTTTTCGGAATGTTGACTATCAGGTCGAATTTATGTTCGGCAATCATCTTCATGACATTGTTTTCTGCATCGGGCTTTTCATCCGGCCAGTAAACCGGTGTGGTATTTACTCCGTGTGCATTCAAGAAAGTTGCGGTTCCGGCAGTTGCATAGATCTCATATCCTTTTTCTGCCAGCATACGGCTTGCTTCCAGCAAATCTACTTTGGATTTGGTGGCACCTGACGAGAACATGACAGATTTTGTAGGAATCTTGAAACCTACAGCAATCATAGAGTTCAGCAAAGCTTCATGGAAGTCATCACCGATACAACCCACTTCACCTGTTGAAGACATATCTACGCCCAATACAGGGTCTGCCTTGTGCAGACGGGAGAAAGAGAACTGGGAAGCTTTAACACCGATCCAGTCAATATCGAATGCCGACTTATCCGGTTGGCTGTATGGAGCACCCAACATGATGCGGGTTGCGGTTTCAATGAAGTTGCGTTTCAATACTTTGGAAACAAACGGGAATGAACGTGATGCGCGCAGGTTGCATTCAATCACTTTCACTTCATTATTCTTAGCCAAGAACTGCATGTTGAACGGACCGGAAATGTTTAATTCTTTAGCGATACGGCGACCAATCTTCTTGATACGGCGAGCTGTTTCGAAATAAATCTTCTGAGCCGGGAATACTAATGTGGCATCACCTGAATGGACACCTGCATATTCAATGTGTTCGGAGATGGCATATTCCACTACTTCACCGTTTTGGGCTACAGCGTCGAATTCTATTTCTTTAGTATCTTGCATGAATTGTGATACGACTACCGGATATTCTTTAGAAACTTCTTTAGCCATCTGTAAGAATTCCTTCAGTTCATCTTCGTTATAGCATACGTTCATGGCAGCGCCCGAGAGCACATAGGAAGGACGGACCAATACCGGGTAACCTACTTTGTTTACAAATTCTTCCATGTCTTCCAGGCTGGTCAATTCTTTCCATGCCGGTTGGTCAATACCCAGCTGGTCAAGCATGGCCGAGAATTTATGACGGTTTTCCGCACGGTCGATAGAAAGCGGAGAAGTTCCCAATACAGGTACCGACTGACGGTGAAGCTTCATCGCCAAGTTATTAGGTATTTGTCCACCTACTGATACAATGACACCACCCGGTTGCTCCAGATCAATCACGTCAAGTACACGTTCAAATGAAAGCTCGTCAAAATACAGACGGTCGCACATATCATAGTCGGTAGAAACTGTTTCGGGGTTATAGTTAATCATGATGGATTTGTAACCCAACTTGCGTGCGGTTTGGACAGCGTTTACAGAGCACCAGTCGAATTCTACGGATGAACCGATACGGTAAGCGCCTGAACCTAATACAACTACCGATTTTTCGTTCTTATAATAATTGACGTCATAACCCGTAGTAGCGTATGTCATATATAGGTAATTGGTTAATTCGGGATGTTCAGATGCGACGGTATTGATACGCTTGACAGCCGGAAGGATATTCAAAGCTTTACGACGGGCACGTACAGCCAAGTTCTCCTTTTCCATATTGCCACTGGCTTTTAATACGAAGCGTGCAATCTGGAAGTCGGAGAAGCCTAATACTTTAGCCTGGCGAAGCACATCTTCAGGTAAATCCTCGATCTTATTATAAGTCGAAAGTTTGACCTTATAGTCAACGATGTTTTTTAACTTACTTAGGAACCACGAGTCGATTTTGGTCAGTTTGTGGATGCGTTCAATACTGTATCCTTCTTCCAATGCAGAGGCGATGGAGAAAATACGGAGGTCTGTCGGGTTGGCCAGTTCCTCATCCAGGTTTTCAAATTTAGTATGGTCATTTCCTACGAAACCATGCATACCCTGACCTATCATACGAAGACCTTTCTGAATGATTTCTTCGAAAGAGCGGCCTATAGACATGATTTCACCCACAGACTTCATGCTGGAGCCAATCTGGCGTGATACACCTGCGAATTTAGTCAAGTCCCAACGGGGAATTTTACAAATCAAGTAATCCAACTGGGGAGCTTCGTAGCTGAGTTGGGAGTACCCTTTTCGCCAATCTGGTCTAGTGTGTAGCCTAAAGCGATTTTAGCGGCAACGAATGCCAGAGGGAATCCGGTTGCTTTAGAAGCCAAGGCAGAAGAACGGCTCAGGCGTGCATTTACTTCGATAACACGGTAGTCATTTGTTTCTGCATTGAAAGCATACTGGATATTACATTCACCCACAATACCCAAGTGACGGATACATTTTGTAGATAAATCTTGCAACATTGTTACTTGTTCTTCTGTCAGAGAGCAAGTGGGGGCCACCACGATAGATTCGCCGGTATGGATTCCCAGTGGGTCGAAGTTTTCCATGCTTGCCACTGTAAAACAATGGTCGTTGGCATCGCGGATTACTTCAAATTCTATTTCTTTCCAACCTTTCAATGACTCTTCAACCAGGATCTGTTTAGAGAATGCGAATGAACTTTCAGCCAGTTTGATGAAAGCTTCTTCATCCGGACAGATGCCGCTGCCTAAACCACCTAGTGCGTAAGCAGAGCGTACCATAACCGGATAACCGATTTCGCGGGCAGCTTTCAGAGCCTCTTCCATACTTTCCACAGCGTGGCTCTTCGGGGTTTTCATCGGAATTTCATCCAGCTTCTTTACGAATAAATCACGGTCTTCAGTGTACATGATGGCTTCTACCGAAGTACCCAGTACTTCTACACCATATTTCTTCAGTGTACCGTTCAGGTAAAGTTCAGTGCCGCAGTTCAATGCAGTTTGTCCACCGAATGCCAATAAAATACCGTCCGGTTGTTCTTTCTTGATAATTTCTTCAACAAAGAAGGGAGTGACAGGAAGAAAATAAACCTTGTCGGCTATGCTTCCGAAGTCTGGATAGTCGCGATGTTAGGATTTACCAACACCGAATGAATGCCTTCTTCGCGCAATGCTTTCAGCGCTTGTGAACCTGAGTAGTCAAACTCTCCTGCCTGGCCTATCTTGAGGGCACCCGAACCCAATACCAGGACTTTCTTTAAATCCTTTTTCATTGAAAGTTTCTTTTATTATAATAGTTTGTTTTAATGTCGCTAAATATTAAAAAAATGCGTCCATCCTCGTACGAGGACTAACGCATTTGTTCGTATGTCTATATTATCTTTGTTCCTGTAGGATACATAGCATTACTAAATTTTGTGCAAAGTAACGACTTATTTCCAAGATAACAAAATAAATCAAGATCTTTGTCAACACAAATTAAAATAAAAGTCTGAAATCCTCTCCGAATGTTCTGTTTCTGTATATTTATTCGGATACTTCTGTATCATCGGCATACGCAAAGCGGAATGAATATCCTATATTTTTCGATCCGCCCATCAGGGTCATATCTTTTAGTCTTCCATCCTGCCGGAAACTATAGTCGTATATATAATAAGTGTCTTCCAGAATATTGGAGCTTCTTTTTCCTAGAATTTCGGCCATCTGTCCGAAAGTGTTCATTACGGTGGTATAGTTTTCGCGGTCATCAATCCATTGTGCCAGTGTGTTCAAGTCCAGACTATAATCATTGGCGATATTGGAAACTTTGTAATCACTGTTGTAAGTTCCTCTCGGAGTAGTGGTTATGGAAGATAAATTTCCGCTTTCCCAATTGTACTCCAATACGGTTCCATTGTTATTGCAGCTTTTCAGATAACCTTCATTATCATAAGAATAGGTTACCGGGCTTTCCCGGTTGGAGAATTTGCATACATAACTTCTGCCGTTTTCCAACGAGGTGCTTATTTCTACCAAAGGAGAATTTTCCGTAGAGTAAGTATAACTGACTTCAGAGTTCTCTTTGTACGTGTAATTTACTGCCGCTAACGGTGAACTGCTGTAAATGCGGGTCAGTCGTTTGTTGTTGTCGTAAGTGAGGCTTATCATTCCCTGATAAGTGATAACATCTGAAATTTTATGTACTTTAATTCCAGTAATCATCCGTGAAGGCTCCGGTACGGGAATACTTTTATCGTCATCATCGGAACATGCGGCAAAGAACAAGCTTGCTACAGAAATAAATAGAACTAGTTTAATGCTCTGTCTTAGTTTATTCATAGAAACAATTATTATATGTGAAATAGCGATTCAAAGTTAAGTGTTTGTGTCAGAATATTCCTATCTTTGCGTAATTTTTAATATAAGATAATATTTAAGAGATATGGGAAAAGAAAAAATCATATTGACCGGCGACCGTCCTACAGGAAGATTGCATATCGGTCATTACGTAGGTTCATTGAAACGCAGAGTTGAGCTTCAGAATTCCGGATTGTATGACAAGACTTTTATTTTCATTGCCGACGCACAGGCATTAACCGATAATATAGAAAATCCCGAGAAGGTACGCCAGAATGTGATTGAGGTAGCGCTTGACTATATGGCTGTCGGTTTGGACCCGATGAAATCTACTATCTTTATCCAGTCTCAGATTCCCGAATTGTGCGAATTGACTTTCTATTATATGGATTTGGTTACCGTTTCACGTCTGCAACGTAATCCGACGGTGAAAACCGAAATCCAGATGCGTAACTTTGAAACTAGCATCCCGGTGGGATTTTTTACTTATCCTATCAGTCAGGCTGCCGATATTACCGCTTTCAAGGCGACTACTGTTCCGGTAGGTGAGGACCAGGAGCCAATGATCGAGCAGACTCGTGAGATAGTACGCCGTTTCAATTATATTTATGGTGACACGTTGGTAGAACCTGAAATCCTGTTGCCGGACAATGCGGCTTGTCTTCGTTTGCCGGGCACAGACGGAAAGGCAAAGATGAGCAAGTCGTTAGGGAACTGCATCTATCTGTCCGATACGGCTGATGAAGTGGAAAAGAAGGTGAAGAGTATGTACACTGACCCGACTCATTTGAAAGTCTCTGATCCGGGTAAGTTGGAAGGAAATACCGTATTCACTTATTTGGACGCTTTCTGCAAACCCGAGCATTTCGGTCGTTATTTGCCGGATTATCCTAACTTGGATGAACTGAAGGCGCATTACACCCGTGGTGGATTGGGAGATATGAAGGTGAAAAAGTTCCTGGCCGCTATAATGCAAGAGGAATTGACTCCTATCCGCGAGCGTCGTAAAGAGTTTGAAAAGGATATTCCGGCTATTTACGAAATGTTACGTAAGGGTTGTGAGACAGCTCGTGCTACAGCGGCTGCTACATTGGATGATGTGCGAAAAGCGATGAAGATTAACTATTTTGATGATGTGGAACTGATTGCTGAACAGGCAAAGCGTTTCGGCCAAGAATAAAATAAATTTCGATATAAAGGGGGAACTATATATAATAAGGTATAGTTCCCCTTTTTGTTTTACTTAATTCATAAATTAAATGATGATTATATATTCTGTATATCAGTGATTTAAGTGTTATGGTGAAAAATAAATGAAAAATTAGTATGCATAAAATTTGCAGTTATCAGAAATAGCCGTATCTTTGCAACGCTTTTAAAACAAGAAGCTACCGGGCGTTTAGCTCAGCTGGTTCAGAGCATCTGCCTTACAAGCAGAGGGTCGGCGGTTCGAATCCGTCAACGCCCACCAATAGAATGAAGCCTTGCACACAATGATGCAAGGCTTTTTTTATATTAATAAGCTCCGTTTAGTATGTATGGTCATGAAAACATTGCTACTTGTCGATAACCAGGACATTACCCGTGAAGGTATGAAAGCTGTGGCCGGTCGGGTGGGAGGTTTTACCGTGATAAAGGAAGCGGGCAGTCAGAAAGAGCTTACCCGACTTTTGATTGATCATCCCAATGCCGTTGTCGTATTGGACTATACATTGTTTGATACTTCAGCTGAATACTTGCTTATTTTGCAAGAACGGTTTAAAGAAGCGCATTTCATTCTGTTCAGTGATAGTTTAAGTGAGGATTTTATCCGGCGTATGGTTTTTGGCGGAACTTCATTCAGTGTGGTGATGAAAGATGCGCCGATGATAGAGATAGAGGAAGGGCTGCGGAAGGCGGAGCAACGTTTGCAATACATTTGTACACGCATTGCCTGGCAATTGCAGCATAAAGAAGAAAAGAAAGAAAAACGGGGCTCATCGCTTACGGTTACTGAGTGTGAAATATTGAAACTGATGGCATTGGGTAAAACAACGAAAGAGATTGCGGCTGAGCGTTTCCTTAGTGTATATACGGTGATGACCCACCGCAAAAACATCTTTCGTAAATTAGAAGTCAATAACGTGTACGAAGCGACAAAATATGCACTTCGTGCGGGGATTGTGGATGCGGTGGAATATTACATTTAGGGTAAAGTGATTTCGCCACTTCCCACACAAATTTCCGCATCTTTGTCATACAGCACGCCGAACTGTCCGGGGGCAATGCCCTGCAAAGGTTCGTGGCTGTGGATTTGGAACAGACCATTTCCCCGGGTCAGTGTTCCTTTCATGAAAGTATCGGTATGTCGAATTTTGAAGGAAACGTCTACAGGTGAGTCTCCTTCCCATAAGTCCTCTGTGATGAAATGGAAATCGTGTAAGGCAAAGTCCGTACCGTATTGCTTTTCGGTATCATATCCGCGTGAAACATAAATAATGTTCTCATTTATATCTTTGCGGATGACAAACCACGGTCCTCCACTCAGCCCCAGTCCTTTGCGCTGTCCTATGGTATGAAACCAATATCCTTTGTGAGTGCCAATCCGCTTTCCTGTTTCCATTTCAATGATGGCTCCTTCTTTCTCACCCAAGAAACGGCGAAGGAAATCATTATAATTGATTTTTCCAAGAAAGCAGATACCTTGGCTGTCCTTGCGTTGAGCACTGGGTAATTTGGCGACACGGGCAATATCTCTGACTTCATTCTTCATCAGACCGCCTAAAGGAAACATCAGTTTTGAAACTTGCAGATAATCTATTTGTGCCAGAAAATCCGTTTGGTCCTTGACGGGATCTTGTGCGGTTCCCAGCCATATTTTTCCATCTTTTTCAAGGATACTGGCATAATGGCCGGTGGCTGTTTTGTCATACAGATGTCCCACCTCCTGCTCGAAGCATCCGAATTTGATGAGCTTGTTACACATCACATCCGGGTTGGGGGTAAGTCCATGCTTCACTTTATCGATGGCGTATGCCACCACATTGTCCCAGTACTGCCGGTGCAGGTCGATGATATTCAGGTTCAAACCATATTTGCGGGCAGTGGCGGTACATAGTTCGATATCCTCTTCTGCGGTGCAGGTCAGGTCTTCATCGCCATCCATTCCGATTTTTATATAGAAAAGGTCCGGTTTATATCCTTGTTTACAAAGGAGGTGTACGACAACTGCGCTGTCTACACCTCCTGAAATTAATGCAGCTATATTCATTTTGTTTTATTATAACGGATATTCTTCAAAAGCATAAAGTACAGTAGACAAGTAGCGTTCTCCCGTATCGGGTAAGAGGACTACAATTTGTTTCCCCTCATTTTCTGGCAATTTAGCCAGCTCCAAAGTGGCATAAGCTGCTGCTCCCGAAGATATTCCAACCAATAACCCTTCTGTCAGAGAAAGTTCGCGTCCTGTGCGGATGGCGTCATCATCTTTCACCCGGATTATTTTGTCTACCAATTTTCCATTGTAGGTATGGGGGATAAATCCTGCTCCAATACCTTGTATCTTGTGCAGCCCCGGATTTCCACCCGAAAGGACGGGGGAGTTATCCGGCTCTACAGCCACAATCCGTATATGGGGATTCTGTTTTTTTAATCCTTCCGCTACTCCGCTTAAAGTGCCGCCTGTGCCTACTCCGGCAACAAATATATCTACCTTTCCGTCCGTGTCATTCCATATTTCCTGCGCGGTGGTACGTACATGGGCGGCAGGATTTGCCGGATTCTCGAATTGTCCCAGAATGACAGCTCCCGGAGTCTGTTCACGCAGTTCTTCCGCTTTTTCTATGGCTCCTTTCATACCTTTTGCACCTTCGGTCAGTACTAATTGCGCTCCCATAGCTTTCAGCAGGTTCTGGCGTTCCTTGCTCATGGTTTCGGGCATTGTCAATATGGCTTTGTAACCTTTCACACTGGCAACCCATGCCAATCCTACGCCGGTGTTGCCGCTGGTTGGTTCAATGATAACGGCTCCGGGTTTCAAGATGCCTTTTGTTTCCGCATCCTCTATCATTGCCAGGGCAATGCGGTCTTTTACACTTCCGCCGGGATTGAAATATTCCAGTTTGGCAACTACTTGTGCTTTCGCGTCGTGTTTTCGGCTGAGGCGTGACAGCTCCAACAGAGGAGTTCCTCCGATGAGCTCAGTCAATTCTTTTTTAATTCTTGCCATAATCTTTTCATTTAGTGGATTCTAATGTTATAATGCAAAGATAGGGGGAGATGTTCATGATGACAATACCCTATTTATGGTATATTTTATAGTGTTGTCTCTTGAATAATTGTGTATCTTTGTCCGGAATTAACAAATCTAACCTATGATGAAAACAAGAAATCTTATTGGGATGATAGCCTTTTGCTTGTTTGCATTGGCAGCTTGTACCCCTTCAAAAGAGTCGGAAAAAACACTGACTGTTCTTTCATGGAATGTATGGCATGGCGGTCATTCAAAAACTTACCCCGAAAAGGGATGTAAGGGAACTATCGATATTCTGAAAAAAAGTGAGGCTGATGTGATCTTGATGGTTGAAACTTATGGAGCCGCTCCGATGGTAGCCGATTCGTTGGGATATTCATACAATCTCATTTCTGATAATCTTTGTATTTATAGCCGCTATCCCATTATCCGGAAATATGCTTTTGCCGACAGCATAAGTACCTTTAATTTCGGCGGAGTGATGATAGATGTGAATGGGAAACCTGTCCGGGTGTTTGATACTTGGTTGCATTACCTCCCTGATATGCGTTTGGCACCAACAGATAAATCTGAGGAGGAAATATTGGCTTGGGAGATGGAGGGGACACGTGATGAGGAAATACATAGGATTTTGACTGTTCTTCGGCCTTTACTGGCAGAAACGGACAGTATCCCAATTATAATGGGAGGTGATTTTAATGTGCACTCTCATCTGGATTGGACGGAAGCGACCCGTAACCTGTACCATCATGGGGGTGCTGTGGTGGATTGGCCCGTTTCCATTGCTATGGAAAAGGCAGGATTTAAAGATAGCTTCCGTGAGATGAATCCCGATCCGGTGGCCAGTCCGGGAGTAACGTGACTGGCAGATGCGGATTCGTTGGAAACCGAATGTCGTATGGACCGCATTGATTTCATTTATTATCAGGGGAAAACCATTCAAGCGATAGCGTCTGAGTGCTATGACAATAGCTTGGGTAAAACTTTTACTTTCAAAGGAGAAGACTTTTTCTATCCTTCAGATCATGGTTTTGTCCTCTCGAAATTCGAACTTAAATAAGAATTGATTAAAATAAATATTCATGAAAAAGACTTTTTTATTATCATGCCTGATGCTGGCGGCAATGCCCGTTATGGCTGCTTACACAGGTCGTGTATATGTAGATAAAAACAAGAATGGCGTGTTTGACCCAGGTGAAAAAACATGGGCGGGCATCAAGGTTTCCGATGGCTTGAATGTGGTGGAAACGGCTGCGACGGTAGTTTTACTTTACCCGGTCATGAACGTGAGCGTTTTATTTTCATTACTACTCCTTCGGGATATAAAACATTTAATCGTCATTATCATAAAATAGAAGAGAAACAGTCCGGTTATGATTTCGGCTTGATGCCTTATAGTGGACGGATTCGCAAGGATGGCTCTCACAAGTACATTCATATTGCTGATACTGAAATATTTAATACGGAAAACCATGAAGACTGGGTGAATAATGTGCGTGACTATGCAGGAATGAACAGGCGGCTTTTATCATTCATACCGGGGATATCTGCTATGAAAAAGGCTTGAAGGCTCATATCAAACTGATGAATACGGAAAATATGGACTGTCCTGTCTTCTATTGCATCGGAAATCATGATTTGGTAAAGGGGAAGTATGGCGAAGAACTCTTTGAAAGCATTTACGGACCGGTATATTATTCTTTTGATGCAGGGAATGTGCACTATATTGTCACTCCGATGCCTGGAGGAGATCATGCTCCCGGTTATACCGCCGATGATGTCTGCCGTTGGTTGAAAAATGATTTGGCGCATATCCGCCCCGGAACTCCCGTTGTTGTTTTCAATCATGATTTACTGACCTACGAGGATGCTTTTATTTTTAAAAGCAAGAATGCGGGAAGCATTAATTTGAATGAACATAACCTGAAAGCGTGGGTATATGGTCATTGGCATATTAACTATATGAAAAAACAGGGAGATGTTTACAGTGTTTGTACTTCCTCATTGGATAAAGGAGGAATAGATCATTCCACTACCGCTTTTCGTGTGATGCACGTAGATAGTAAGGGAGATTTCACTTCCGAGCTCCGTTATACCTATTTGGACAAGAATATCTGTATCGCTTCGCCTGCCGGAGTGATGGCTTCGGGTGTTCTTCCGGTAGCTGTCAATGTGTATTCTTCCGTGTCACCGGTGAAAGAAGTGCTCTATACTTGTTTGGCCGACGGAAAACCTGTGCTGAAAAACAAGAGATTGCTGCAAAGCACTGACTGGTCATGGAACGGGCAGCTTCCTTTGTCTGATAAACACGTGGGCAAAGAACTTACTTTGCAGGTAACAGCTCGTTTTAATAACGGAGAGATAGCTAAAGCAGAAAGCAATTTTGTCTGCCGGACTGAAAAGGTGGCTCCTTTGTTTTCTGCTGATTGGGATAATCTGTTAGGCAATGCGAAACATTCCGCCCCCGCTTCCGGTCCATTGAATCTGCCTTTGCAACTGGCATGGACCCACAATGTCGGAGCTAATCTTTACATGACTTCCCCACTGATACACAAGGGAAAAATAATTGTAGCCTCTGTGGATGAAGATTTAAAAGGTGCGGGGCATGTATATGCTTTGAACGGGAAGGATGGTTCAACTCTTTGGAGTTACCCTGTTCGTAATTCCATTAAAAATTCCATTGCCATTGATGGTGATATCGTGTTTGCCCAAGATGCTCAAGGTTTTTTGTATGCCATTGATACCGAAACCGGCAAGTTATGTTGGGAAAAGCAATTGCCTGTAAATGGTTTACCAGCCCTCATCGACGGACTGGTGGCCGATGAAGGAATGGTTTATGCAGGAACAGGAAAGGGACTTTGTGCTTTTGAAGCCCGGACGGGCAAACAACTCTGGAGAAATGAAGGTTGGGGACAAGGAGAAGGGACTACGAGCACGCTGACTTTGGGGAATGGTTTGCTGATTGGTTCCGCACAGTGGAATGCACTTTATGGCAATGATGCCCAAACAGGTGAGAAACTTTGGGCGGCCAGTGACAACGGGTTGCGTAATCGGGGGGCATCTCCTGCCATGCATGGTGCTTTGTTGTATCTTATTTCGGATAAATCTTTCTTTATATTAGAGGCGGCTACCGGAAAAGTGATAGTTCGTAAGCCTTTGCCTTATAATGTGGATGTAACTTCTACTCCGTTGCTCACCGACAAAGAGATTATCTTTGGCTCTGCACAGAAAGGGCTGATAGCCTTGGACAGTGAAACATTGGAAGAAAAATGGACTTGTCCGGTGGGGGATGCTTTGGTTTATACCTGTCCCTATAGTCGTCAATCTTCCGCTACCATTGAAACCAGTGCGGTATGGGCGGGAGATATCGTTTATGTAGCTGCTTCGGACGGTACAGTGTATGGAATTAATAAAGAGAATGGAAAAGTGGTATGGAAACACGCTACTGGGGCTCCTGTTTTCGGGTCGGTAGCCTTATCGGGCAATGCGTTGGTGGTTTCGGACTTTGGTGGAAATGTTTATTTGTTCTGTAAGTAGAGTTACATTGATTACGATATAATATGGATGGTTATTGTGAAATATCTTCCTTTTGGGGCAGCCGTCCGATTAGTTAAGCAGGAACTATCTAGTTAAATAACCATAAAGTCTGCCCGGAAATACTTCCGGGCAGAATCATTACTGTACCTTTGTTCCCATAAAATATATACAGGCCGTGAGGCCTAATTTAATTATTTCACATGACATTTAAAGAATTAGATCTTATAGAGCCTATTTTGAAGGCTTTACAACAAACCGGCTATACAACGCCGACCCCCATTCAGGAACAAGCAATTCCTGTATTATTAAAAGGTAAAGATTTGCTGGGATGCGCCCAGACAGGAACAGGAAAAACAGCAGCGTTTGCTATCCCCCTCATACAACGGCTTTATCAATCAGACCATAAAAAAGGTATCAAAGCATTGATACTCACCCCGACGCGTGAGCTTGCTATACAGATAGGCGAGAACTTTGATCAATATGCTAAATATACCGGAGTGAAACATGCCGTTATTTTCGGCGGAGTGCCCCAAAAGGCGCAAGTTGATGCTTTGAAACGAGGCGTGCAGGTATTGATTGCCACTCCCGGACGTTTGCTTGACTTGCAGTCGCAAGGTTGTATTTCATTGAAGGGATTGGAGTATTTTGTATTGGATGAGGCAGACCGTATGCTCGATATGGGCTTCATACACGATATCAAAAAAGTATTGAAACTGATTCCTGCCCGGCGACAGACTTTGTTTTTCTCGGCTACCATGCCTTCTGAAATAGAGAAGCTGGCAGATTCCATGCTGACTAATCCGAAGAAGGTAGAGGTGACTCCTGTTTCGTCTACTGTTGATACTATTCAGCAAAGTGTTTATTTCGTAGAGAAGAAAGAGAAGAAGGACTTGCTGCTGCATTTGTTGAAGAATCCGGAGATAGAATCTGTATTGATTTTCACCCGTACCAAGCATGGGGCGGATAAATTGGCGAAGATATTGAATAAGAGTGAGATCGGGGCGGAAGCTATTCATGGAAACAAATCGCAGAACGCACGCCAAAGGGCGTTGACGAACTTCAAGGATCACACCACAAGAGTGTTGATAGCCACAGATATTGCAGCCAGAGGTATTGATGTGAACCAGCTTTCTCACGTTATCAACTATGAGTTGCCCAATATATCGGAAACTTATGTGCACCGCATCGGCCGTACCGGGCGTGCCGGACACGACGGAATAGCCATCTCTTTTTGTGAATCGGAAGAATTACCTTATTTAAAAGATATCCAAAAACTGATAGGACTACAGATTCCGGTTGTGAAAGACCATCCTTGGGTGACTGTGGAAGGAGTGAAAGCGCAGGCCGGTAAGACGGAAGAACTGAAGGAAAAAGCAAAAGCCAATAAGGCATACCGGGGCAGTAAGGGCAATGGTGATTATTGGCGTAGGAAGAAACAGGCTCAAAGCAGGCAAGGGCAAGGCAGGCAGAGTTCGGATAGAAAGGCTTCCGGCAGGCAAGGATAAAGAATGACTTGCCTGGGCTGTATTACAAAATAGCATGGATTTAAATGGATGTTTTTATACATTTCCATGAGTCCATGTTTTTTTTCGTTTTTATATGCTCCGGTTTAAGTTGCGATTTTTATTGTGTGGTTTTAATTATGTTCTTCTTATTTTTTTGTTATTTCTTGCTCTTAAGAATAAACTTAATTTCAGTGATTTACGGGTTTATAGCAGCGAAGACTTCCATTTAGGTAAAAATAAAAGCTTTATATGTCCATAAAAATGAAGTATCTACCTTTTTCTATAATCATTGGATTTATAAAATGTAATATCTTGATAATTAGAGATTATTGAGATATATGCAAAGTTCCATTAGAACTTATGCTTTTCGATAAAATTTAGATTAACGCTGCAAATATATAAAAAATATTGTAGACGACAATTGAAATACTTATTTTTATTATAATCTTAATGAAATATATAAAATTACCTGTTATAAGATGCTGGGTATATGGAAAATATTTTATATATATGATTTTCAAAAATACACTCTAAATTGGTAGTAATAGTCTTTATACTAGACCTCAAGCACTTATTTTCAATAAGTAATAGTGAATGACGAAGTTCTAATGGTACTTGGTACTTTAAGAGTTTTTGCTTTTCTAAAACTTTTAAAAATCACTATATGATTAAGTATCTAAAGTCCGTGGGTGTTTTACTGTTCTTGTCAACAGTCTGTAATGGAACGGTTTACGCCAATCAAGAAGGAAGAAAAACAGACGTGAGAGTGACTCAGCAAAATGGTACTTGTACCGGAGTTGTAAAAGATGCTACAGGCGAAACGATTATCGGTGCATCTGTGGTAGTAAAAGGTTCCACGAATGGAACCATTACAGGGATTGATGGAGACTTCTCCCTGTCTAATGTGCCCAAAGGAAGCACGATTGTCATTTCATTCGTAGGGTATCAGACGCAGGAAATAAAGTGGACGGGAGTGCCATTGAATATTATTTTGAGTGATGATACAAAAGTCTTGGATGAAGTGGTGGTAGTGGGATATGGAACGCAGAAAAAAGTGAATGTGACGGGTGCGGTAAGTATGGTCGGTTCGGATGTGATAGAGTCACGCCCTGTTGCCAACGTAAGTCAGGCATTACAAGGGGCGGTTCCCGGTTTGAATCTTTCTACCAGTCAAGTGGGGGTGACCTTAATACCAGCATGAATATCAATATTCGTGGTACAGGTTCTATCGGCGACGGTTCTGTAGATAGTCCTTTGATTTTAATTGATGGTATAGAGGGAGATTTGAATTCTTTGAATCCTAATGATGTAGAAAGTGTGTCTGTTCTGAAAGATGCCGCTTCGGCTTCTATCTATGGTTCGCGTGCTGCATTTGGTGTAATCTTGGTTACGACTAAGAGTGGGAAGGCCGGTAAGGTGAAGGTTAATTACTCCGGCGATATTCGTTTCAGTACCGCGACACAGGTGCCCAAGATGCTAATTCATTGCAATTTGCCACTTATTTCAATACTGCGAATATTAACGCTGGCGGTTCAAATATATTCAGCGATGAAACGATGGCGAATATCAAGAAGTATATGAATGGTGAATTCACAGACCCTAGCCAGCCGGAATATTGGGGAACAACAGCCAATGTGGAGAATGGGAAGTGGAACAACTATGGCTCGGCTTTTGCCAATACGGATTGGTTTGAGGAATTCTATAAAAAGAATGTGCCTTCTACACAGCATAATCTGAGTCTGAGTGGGGGAACTGAGAAGTTTAATTGGTCGGTCAGTGGGAGTTTCTTGCTACAGAATGGTCTGATTTCTCATGGGCACGACGAACTGGACCGTTATACGTTGAATAGTAAAATCGGAGCCGAACTGGCTTCATGGGCACGCCTGGATTACTCAACAAAATGGACACGCAAGGATTATGAGAAGCCTCAATATCTGACAGGGTTGTTCTTCCATAACATTGCACGCCGCTGGCCTTCTTGTCCGGTAGTCGATCCGAATGGAAACTGGATGGCAGAAATGGAGATTTATGAATTGGAAGACGGGGGGATATATAAGGAGAACAACGATGAGTTCACCCAACAGTTAAAGTTTACCTTCACGCCGTTGAAAGGATGGAACATCTATGCTGAAGGTGCTCTGCGTCTTACCAATAATAAGACTACTCAAAACAAAATTCCTATTTATAATTATAATGTAGCCAATGAGCCGATGTTACGTGATTCTGGATACGGAACAGTGACTTATGTGTATGATAACCGCTACAAGCAAAACTATTATGCTGTAAATGTTTATACCGATTATTCTCACAGCTTTGGAAAACATAATGGAAAAGTTTTGTTGGGCTTGAACTATGAACGTTATAATCAAGACAATATGTGGGCAAGCGGTACAGACTTAACAACTGAAGATAAACCTTTCTTGAGCCAGACACAAAGTAACAAGAAGAATGGTGACGGTTATTGGAATCGGGCTACAGCAGGTTATTTCGGACGTTTCAATTATGATTATGACGGTAAGTATCTGGCGGAGTTTAATATTCGTTATGACGGTTCTTCACGTTTTCTAGCCGATAAGCGGTGGGCATGGTTCCCGTCGGTATCTTTGGGATGGAATATTGCCCGTGAGGAGTTCTTTGAGAAATTGAGTGAAACAGTTAATACGCTGAAACTTCGTGGTTCTTGGGGACAATTAGGTAACACTAGTTCCAATTATAACAGTTTCTGGGATTGGTATCCGTTCTATCAGCAGCAGGCCATCAGTTCTGCATCCAGCAACTGGCTGATTAATGGCGAAAAACAAAATACATCTTCCCTTCCCAGCATCGTTAATGCTACCATGACTTGGGAAACGGTGGAAACATGGGATTTCGGTTTTGATTTCGGCGCTTTTAATAATCGCCTGACCGGTACTTTTGATTGGTATAGTCGTACTACAAAAGACATGATTGGTCCGGCACCTATCTTGGGTTCTGTATTGGGTACTAATGCTCCCAAAACCAACAACTGTGATATGCGTACTTCGGGGTGGGAATTGGAAATCGGATGGCGTGATCAGATTAATGATTTCAAATATGGTGTTCGGTTCAATCTCTCGGATAATCGATCTAAAATTCTGACCTATCCATACGATGGGGAGTTTAGCAATCAAAGTATCGGAGGGTATTATAATGGCAAGTATTTAAATGAAATTTGGGGGTATGAAAGTGTCGGTCTGGCTTCTTCAAAAGTAGAAATGGACAATTGGCTGACAACCAATAAGCCCAACTGGGGAAGCAACTGGGGTGCAGGTGATGTGATGTATAAGGATTTGAATGGAGATGGCATTGTCAGTTCCGGTGCAAATACTTTGGACGATCACGGTGATTTGAAACGTATTGGTAATGCGACTCCTCGTTATCGTATCGGTTTGAACTTAGATGCGGCATACAAGGGATTTGATTTTTCTATTTTCTTTCAAGGAGTGTTGAAACGCGATTGGTTCTTCGGTGCCGGTGATGCATACTTTTGGGGAGCGCAAGGAAATATGTGGCAAAGCGCCTGCTTTGAAGATCATTTGGACTATTGGACGGAAAACAATACTGGTGCATATTATCCGAAACCTTATTTTGGCGGTATTCAGAAAAATCAGCAGACACAGACGCGTTATTTGCAAAGTGCCGCCTATCTCCGTTGCAAGAATATCCAGTTGGGGTATACTTTGCCGAAATCTCTGTTGTCACCGGCCGGAATCAGTAATTGCCGCATTTATCTGTCATGCGATAATTTATTCACTATCACTAGTCTGTCCGATATATTTGATCCCGAAGCTTTCGGAGGATATGGTGACGAAGGATGGGGCAGTGGTAAAACTTATCCGTTGCAACGTACTGTTTCTGTGGGTGTAAATCTTAGCTTTTAACTAATAAAAAGAAGAATATTATGAAAATAAATACAAAACACATCGGATTATGTCTTTTGTTGGGTGCTGCTATGAGTACCACCTCGTGTAACGATCTGCTCGACCTTGATCCTGTAAGCCAAATCACACCGGAGTCATTCTATACATCAGCCGATCAGCTGGCTACTTACTTGAATAATTATTATAGTTCCTATTTGGTTGCTCCCTATAGCGGAGAGATGTATCATACGCAGAGTTATAGTGATGGTATGGCACGTTCTGACGGTAATACCGATATCATGTTGGCTGGGTTGAACGGTAATACGACTCTTTTTGCCGATGACCATTGGGAAGTTTCTTCGGGAAAAGCCCTTCAGGGATACTATGGAGGGGTACGCGTTTACAATTATTTTTTAGATAAGGCAGTTACCGGTTATGAGAATGGAACGATTACCGGCGATGCGGAACTGATTAAGAACTATATCGGAGAGGGTTACTTCTTCCGTGCATTGTGTTATTTCCGAATGTTGGCCTATTATGGTGATTTACCCATAGTTACCAAGGTCTTGGAAGATAATGATGAGGTCATTGTAGAAAACAGTAAGCGTACTCCGCGTAATGAAGTGGCACGTTTCATATTGGAAGATTTGGACAAAGCTATTTCATATTTAGCAAGTCGAGGCAAGTTCAATGGTCAGCGTGTCAATAGAGAGGCGGCTTTGCTGTTTAAATCTAGAGTAGCCTTGTTTGAAGCCACTTTTGAAAAGTATCATAAAGGAAGCGGACGTGTACCGGGAGATAATAATTGGCCGGGAGCAATATGCCTTATAACAGTGGAAAGAATTTCAGTATTGATAGTGAAGTGGATTTTTTCTTGACAGAAGCTATGAATGCTGCAAAACAGGTAGCCGATAATGCGCAACTGACTACCAATAATCATGTAATAGAACCTCAACCGGGTGTCATCACAGGTTGGAATGACTATTTTGAAATGTATAGTCAGCCTTCACTGGCTAATGTCCCCGAAGTCTTATTGTGGAAACAGTACAGCTTTAGCCTGAGTATCAGTCACGATGCAGCCTATCGTGTGAAGACTGGTTGTGCCGATGGATATACCCGTACCTTTGCAGAGTCTTTTCTGATGAAGAATGGATTACCCATTTATGCCAGCAATGACTATCAGGGTGATGTCAGCATTGATAATGTGAAAGCCGGTCGCGACGAACGTCTTCAGCTTTTTGTTTGGAGTGAGAGTACGCTGCTTGATTCTGATCCTAGTGCGCCTCAGTACAGTCAGCCATTCAAGAAACCCGGTATCGATAATTCAAATCAAGAAATACGTTGTATCACAGGGTATCAGCCACGTAAGTATTATACGTATGATTATACCCAGACTCCGAATGATGAGTTGCGCTGTACTAACGCATGCCCTGTTTTCCGTACAGCTGAGGCATTATTGAACTATATGGAAGCTTGTTATGAAAAGAATGGAACACTGGATGCTGATGCCAGAAAGTATTGGATGCAATTGCGTGAACGTGCCGGGGTGAGCACTGATATTGACGCTACAATTGCTGCTACCGATCTTTCCAAAGAAAAGGATTTCGGGGTGTATTCAGGGACTTCCATGGTGGATGTGACCTTGTATAATATTCGTCGCGAACGTATGAACGAGCTTTTCAGTGAAGGACAACGTTTTGCCGATTTGATTCGTTGGCGCTCCTTTGACCGTATGATAACTGCAAAGTGGATTCCTGAAGGAGTGAATTTTTGGGATAATCTTTATCTGTTGTATGATGCTGATATCAAGGCGGACGGGACATCGGATGCAGTTGTCTCTGGTAAAGAGCAAGGCAAGTATCTACGTCCTTACAGCCGTAATTTGGAGAGTTCCAACGAACTGCGTGATGGTTATAACTGGCATGAGGCATATTATTTGTATCCGATAGGAATCAGTGATATACGTACAGCTTCTGCTGACCGCGATATAAACAATAGCAATATATATCAGAATATAAATTGGCCCACTACGGCAGGCGGACATGCTGAAAAATAATTTTTTTCATAAGGTTGGGTCAATAAATATTCAGAAGTAAAAGTATTCGTTTTTTGGGATAATATTTTTAACATAGCAAAAGGGCAGGGAGTTCGTGAGGATTCTCTGTCTTTTGTCATATATGGTCTTTAGATTTTTCGGGCTGTTTTTGGTTGAAATACCTGGCAGTGATGGAGGTTTCGGGTTTGTAATCCGTTGATGTCAGCCAATGCCCTGACTTGGAAATGCTTTATATCAACTCCCAGCATCAATTTACCCAATTTGATGCAATTCATGGGTGGATCGTATTTTCATAGGCGTAAGAATTGGTGTGCTGCAAAGATCGGAAAATCTCCGGGTTGACAAAGGAAAGAGTGAAAAATATGAAAAAAAGAAGCCCGGTCCATTTTGTGGTAAGCGGACCGGGCTTTACAATCAATTTGTCAATCGTTTATAACCAATGGGGCTGCTACCTCCATTGGAACTTTAGAACTGTGCGACAGGGCGCGTGGCGTAATTGCTGGCTTTGCTGTTGGCAACTATCGCACCACTAACGAAATTCAGATACCAGGCGGATTCTGCCGAGTGTTCGGAAGAAGACCAGTACCCCTTGCGTGTGAAATCATTGAAACAATCTTGTTTGTCTTTGCAAATGACTCCGGTTTTTTGAAGTTCCCACAACAAAGTCAACTCGCCTGCCGACGGTAAATACCATTCACCTGCCGATTTGCCGCTGGTACTGTATTGGTAGCAGTAACCTCCTGCCGGGTAACTGGAAGAACTTTTACCAAGATAGGCGGTGTGAGCCTTTCCGTTGAAGTCGCTGATGGCTCCTTCTGACACCCAGGTGGCAGGTTGTCCGGTTTCAACATGGATGGTTGCTCCCTTGATGCGTTCCTCGTCCTTATCGGAGAAGAAAGAATCGGCGGTTCCGTCATAATAAGGGAGAACACCGCTTGTCAATGTACCGTCAGCGGTAGTATAGTTTTCGATGCCTTCTATATCTTCTGCTTTGCTGATCCATTTGGTACTGGACTGGTTGTCGCTTAATGCCACGATGCGTCCGAATGGAGAAGTGGACAGGGTGGGCGAGAGATTGCCGTCCGCATCATCCAGGGCATAGACAATACCGATGCAGGTTTTATTCTCATTCCTCTCGCTGGAGAAGGTAGCGTCGCTATAGTAATAATCGCCTACCTTGGCAGAAGGTAAAAGAGTGCAAGTGAGTGTCGGCGCTTCGTATACTTTGCCTTTCTCCAATTTGATGGTTGTCGAAGTAGCTGTCTCATACACTTCACCGGTGGTGGTAACAAGGGTGAAATGCAATTGTGCTTCGGAAGGGAAGAAGGAGATGTAAGTGGTTCCGGAAATACCGGTTTTGTTTTTAATAGTGATATTTCCTGTTTGGGTACTGCTAAACTCTCCGTCTTTTAGTTTCATAACGGCACTCGAGTAGAGGTTTCCGGCAGTGGCGGTTACGGTAATTCTTGTGATGTTGTTCAAAGGACTGTCACCGTTGGCGGTGAACTGGAATTTACCGATGGTGACCAAGCTAGTCATTTCGCAGGCGGAAGAGCCTGTAGTTTCGTTCATGCTGCTTTACACAGTGCCCACGAGTAATCATAATTTGTTATACCTGCCAGTGTTCCGTCTTGTCCGCTCAGGTTGAGGGTTTGAGTCAGAGTGTCGCTGCTGGTCGCGGTGATGGCTGCCGCCGGGTAGAATACGGCAATTTCATTCTCATTCTTTACTAGTGTCGAAAGATCGCCCGTAAAGGTATCAGAAGAGTCAGTTTCTCTTGTGAGAATCGTTTTGGGAACACCGCTGGAACCGGTTTTCATTACGGCCAGTTGGCTGTTGGCGTTCCAGTTGCCTTGCAGGATGCCTGTATCCTCTGCATCTGAAGAACGGGGGGACAGTGATGCTGTGAGAGAAAAAGGAACGGTGGAGGTTGTCGTAACTTGATCATCGTCATCGCTACACCCCAACATGCATAGAGCGATGCCCAAACAGAGAATAGTTGTTGTCTTTTTCATCATCGTTTTCGTTTTGCTGTTTTATGATTAAAACTTGAATGGTATTTATTATTTAATTTTAGATAGCAAAGGTAAATGTTCTCGGTCGATTTTTCTAATCTATTCGGCGAAAGCTGTTTTTTTTTCGATAAATTAGGGGAATAAGGGGAAATTTGAGGTGAAATGTAAAGAAGTGGATGGACGGGAAGCGAACACTTTCCGTCCATCCTGTCAGGATGGCGATGATTATTTCTTTTCACCGAAGTCGGCTTGTTGTTTTTCCACCTCTTTCAGCCTTTGTGCATTCCGTTCTTTCAGCAGACGTTCCTGTTCCAGTTCGGAAGCCGATTTGGCGGCTGATTGTCCAAAAGGTGAGTCGCTGCTCATGGGAATCAGCGCAGCTTCACTTTCGGTATAGATGAGAGGATGAGCTGCGGCTTGCTTTCTAATTCCAACACTGCGCTGGCAGGCATTTGCGAGCCTTCGAACAATACGCTGGCAGTGATTTTGATTTTACCCGGCTTTAAGGTGGATTGTATCAGCACGGGGGCTGTCCCCCATTTTACCGGAGCCGGATTGGCCAGTATATTCGCTCCGCCTAAAATACGTCCTTCTCCTTCTACATGGAATTTCACATAATAGTTGTTCAGACGTTTGATATTCCCGTTTTTATCGGCTATGGCGGCTACTACGGTTACAAAGTCGGAGCCATCAGCTTTTAAGTCGGTGTTTTCATTGTCAACCCAAAGCAGCAGTTTCTCGGGACGCCGGGCCGGTCGTACTTCGTGCGTGGCAACTACTTTTCCGTCTATGATGCCTTCGGCCAGTAGGAACACCTCGTCCTGTTTCTTCTTTCTCATAGACATGTTCTTGTCTATCATGAAGTCGTATATATCTTTGAATGTTATAACGGGTGAGGGCATTCCTTCTTTCGTTGCCGGCTTGGTGTAAGTCCATGTCTTGCCACCTTTATTATAAGTAAGCCGCACCTCGTCACAATTGGAGTATACAGTAACGTCTTTGGGTGAGAAGGGAGTCATTTCATGGGCGATGTGCACCATCGGTCCTGTTTCGAAAAGACGGTCTTGCTTTTCGGGCGAGCGCTGGGCTTTGAACATATAATAAGCATATTTGGGTTGACGGAATACGTCCATCACACCACCATAGAAGGGATCGGGATGATAGCCGCGTTGGTGGTCGAACGAGTGCCACAAACAGCCGCCGACGTGTTGGCGCGGAGTACGGCAGAGTACATCGTAACAGGTGAAAGGATAACGGGGAGCGGCATAGTGCTGTGCCTGGATGAGCATAGCCTGTTCCCCCCAGTTGCGTGCCACACGGCTGGGGGAGTTGTGCGAATTCCAGTCGTCTACATTATCTCCCCACTCGCGGGTGAAATAGGTTATTTTAGGGTCGAGGCTTTTGATGGCCCAGTCCTTGTCCGCGTTGGCCGGATGAGTGAAGAGTACCGGATATACCTCATGTCCCCGTGCTTCGCTGTCGCAACCGGAGTAGCAATACGGATAAGGGTATTCTTGATTGACAATATCGAGGGTATTTTGGGCGAAGTCTGCCGGATACCAGGTTTCATTCAGAATAGGTTCCCATAACCATACACAAGGGTGATTGCGATCACGCCGTACCAGGTTGCGGATATCGCTATAGACACGTTGTGCAAATTCGGGGGCGTCATTCCAGAATTGCCATCCCGGAGTGTTGACGATGACGAACAAGCCCAGTTCGTCGCAGGCGTCCATAAAGGCGGGGTCTTGAGGGCAGTGAGCATTCCGGATGACTTTCATACCTGCGTCGCGTAGCTTTTTAGCGTCGCGCCAATGAATGCTGTTGGCAACGGCATTGCCTACTACGGCAAAATCCTGATGGCGGTTGGCGCCAATCAGTGGGCTTGGATAAGGTTTGCCGTTCAGCCAGAATCCGTCCTTGCCCTTGAATTCTACGCTGCGGATACCGATGCGGCGGCGGTAGCCGTCCACTACATTTCCTTCATTGTCGCGGATACGGACAATCAGGTTATATAACGTAGGCGTTTCAGGGCTCCAAAGCAGGGGAGACTTCAACATTATTTTATCTTTTGAAGTGACTGCCTTGCCCGGACGTACTTGAATGACATCGTTCAGAAATGCGGCTTGTGTGCCGTCGGGTTGCTGAAGTTCATATTCTACTACTCCTTTGAAGTTCTTTTTACTGTCATTACGTATATGGGCTTTCAGGATTATTTCTGCGGAAGTGTCGGAAACTTTGTCGTATGACACGAAAAGCCCGCCGCTTGCCATTTCGTTTTCGAAATTGGGATCGGTGATGAAAACCGGACGATGGGCTATTAGCCAGCAGTCACGATAGATGCCGCCAAAATAAGTATAATCCAGTACATCCTGTGCTTTGCCGGGAGGATAGCTGGGGTCATTGCTGTTGTCTGCCCATACGGCTATCACATTGTCTGTTTCCCAATTCAGTGCGTCGGTGACATCAACGACTACAGGCAGGTATCCGCCAAAGTGTTCGGTCAATAAATTGCCGTTTACGAAAACTTTGCTTTTCCCCATGATAGCTTCGAAATGCAGGAAAAGTTTTTTGCCTTTCAATTCATCTGCCGGAGTGAAATGTTTGCGGTACCATACCTCGCCTTGATAGTTGATACATCCACTGGCCTCAGTCGGTACATATTCAATGCCGTCGGGCAGGGAAACCATTTTCCAGTTCCGGTCATTAAAGTCGGTCGCTTCTGCACCTGTAACGGCTCCTTTGTGGAATCGCCATGCCGGATTCATGGAATATACTTCACGTCCGGAGTTTGCCAGTTCATAGAAACCGGCAGTAGAGAATTCAGGTTGGTGGGCTGCCTGCATCTCATAGAGAGGGAAAAATAGTAAAGCGATGAGATAAAATAAGATGTTTTGTTTCATGGTTCTATGTATCTTGATAATTTAATGAAGGTCAAAGATAAGAAATAAAAAAATACTGGGGAAATAAAAAAGAGAAGCAATTCTGCTTCTCTTTGATTGAAGTTGCGGAGGCCTGACCTTATTTGATTTTCCATAAAATAAGATGAATTGAAATTCAACGGCATACATCTCTTAATTTGATTGATTTTATATGTATATGTCCGAGATTTGTCTGAGTGAATCAAGGTTACTCTATGCCATAAGCTTTTAATATAGAATGAAGTTCTTGTCGGCTTTTAGGTACTTCTCCTCTATGGACATCTTTTCCATCTTTTTCAATGACCATTCCTGTAGGGTGTCCTTCTTCGTCAAAGTGTACACCGTCATAAACAGCGTAATATATTTCACAACCAGATTTTACGGCTAAACATTCACGCTCTTTATTTACAAGCTCAAATCCAATCCGTATTAACTCTTCATTCATATTAAATTTTTTCTCAGCTTCTATTGGGATGCTCCCAATTGTTTGATTACTGATTCCCATGACATATTAGTATTTAGTTATTATATATTCTATTTCTCCAAATCTGATCCGCTTGCATCGGCACATATTGCATTGTCTTCCACTTGGGCATGTTTTTTAATTGTTTTGAGTTCACCTTTTAGTTCTCCCACTTCCAAAAGCAATTTCTTGTTTTCGATTTCAAGCTGATTATATTTTTCTAAAAAAAAAAGAATTGTCAATCTGCAAATTTTGTTTGGGTAGCAATATATCCCCTTCTCCAGTAATAATCCTCATGATATTAACTGAAGGGTATTTGACATGTATATTTAGCAGTACTTCTGTTGTTATGTCCTTTTTTAAATTAGCTATGTATGATCTGCTCATACCTATATCAATGCTAAATTGATTAGCTGATATGTTTAAAGCTTCACAGATGTCAAGTAAGCGTTGCTTTATCATCATATATATAATAAAAGTTAATATGATAAATATAAATATCATCTTATTTGTGTGTGATAAATATAGTTATCATATTTGCATTATGTTAATAAATTCACGTAGCTAAGTTAGTAAAAAGAGGTATTAAACGAATATAAAACTTTAATAATTTATCAATTATGGTATTTACAGACTATATGAAGAGCTTGCCGAATCAGCAGATGGATACTATTAAAAAGTTAGCAGAAATCACGTGCTCTACTCCGGCATCGGTGTACAGGTGGATAAACGGGTTGAATCCTCCTGCTCCTATTAAGCAAAAAATCATAGCCGAATATCTCGGTATGAGTGTTGAAGAATTGTTCCCATCTAAAGATGAATGAGATAGCCAACATAGAGTTTTACAACACGCCCGAAGGGGATGTTATGATGAAGGAGCTAGGGCGACCGGCTGTGTTTTTGGGTGAGAACAATCGTCCGACGATAGAGTGCATGTTGTCAGTTATTCGAGATCGATACCCTAAAGCGCATACCCGGTTGATGCAGATTTATTCAAGCAGTACTATGAATCGTTGGTATTATGGATTCCGGGTTGTTCATCGGTTCATACGCTGTAACTTCGGCGAATATGATCAGCATAATTTAGATATAAACAGAGATGGCCTATTTGTTTTCGAAGAGGTTAAATGCCTCTTCGGGGCGAGTGTGAGCATGAGGGGGTGATATGTCGTCCTGAGTTAAATACTTCATTGACAGAACGTGAGATGGAAGTGTTTCGGTTAATAGCATCCAACTACCAGACGGACGATATCGCAGCAGAATTGCACATATCACCTTGTACCGTTAATCGGCATAGAGAAAATATCAAAGCAAAAATCAAGGTGCGTAACGTGGGCGAGTTGATTACCTACTGGCATCAAAATCAAATGAAGTAGAAATTATGAAAAGTGAAAATGACGGAGAAATATTTAGCAATTGAAATTCATGGTGAAACATTCGTTATGAATGATAATGATGAATTAGGCGGACTGATAGATAATGATGTGCCACATACGGTTATTGGTCAAGTATGCACCGAAGAATGTAATACAACATGCTTACATTACCGTCAAGGTACGTGTCCCTGTAAAATCATGAAAGATACTTATGGTGAAATAATTCATTTTTTTGTTTGATTCAAAACTAATGAGATATGAAGATAAGAAACAATGATTTGTCAAACAGAAGTATTGACATTGATATAGCAGACGGAGTTTCAATCCACCTTTATAAATGTGAGTATGACGAACTTATCAGGCTTCTCTTACCTGATATGGAGCAAGAAATAAAGAATGCTTATTCACTCCAACGTAGGCTATGAAACAACGCCAGGAATGTTGGGAAATGGTAAAGGCAATTCGAGAATTATTCTATGATTGTTCCGATGAAGAGTTCTGCATTCGGAAAAGTATGGATGAAATAGAGGAAGATAAATTAGTTGAAGTGTTGGAAAAATACCGCAAACTATTAGGATTTGTTTAATTCAAAACAATAAGGATATGAGCAAATATCAAACAAAAGCTGGGATAGAATGTACTCCCGAAGAATGTAAGTTGATTGACTCTCTGAAACGACTTGCAAAAAAGTGGGAAAAGGATGGTAAGCGTCTTTGGCTGTATTCAGCCAGTGGCTCACTTCACGTAATGATGCATGGAGATACAGACTATAATCCTACACCGGAATTTACGCAATATGGAGGCAGCAACATTGATAATAGTGTAACTACTATTGATGGCATATTAAATGATGGTGGAGATTGGTAATTAACTAATAACGATATAGAAATGAAGCAAAAGATAGAAGAAGCAAAAGGAAAAATTAATCGCTATTATAGCGACTTTATTGAAAAATGCCTTGAAGTACATGGCATTGATTTAACAACAATCATCAGTGATTGTGTAACGGCTGGTTATGAATCCCGTTCGGATGAAATCATAGAGCTTAGGAGAGAATTAGACAGCATGGAAGAAATGAATAGTGATGGTAATAAAATTCTGGATGCTATTAAGAGAATGGCAGCAGATGACAATAAAGGTTTGAGAATGACCACTACGATAGTCGATGTTAAAGATGATCCGCGCGCTCAGTCGTTGGCTTTGGGACTGAAAAAGTTTGCGGAGATGATGCCCTTGCCCAGACAATGGGTTTACCAGGTAAGTATATGGCATGTGCCTTTTTTATAGATCGAGAAGAACTAAAGAAATACCTCTAAACTATATAGAAAGAAATAAAATGAAAAGGCAAGATTTTAAGAAGAGTTATCCTGATGTATGTGTGCAGGAAATAACATTTAAGACAGTTATATCTCGGAGAGAGATAGAAGATAAGGTTATCAAATTAGTTGATGGACTTCAAACTGGATTGTTAGGTTATGAATCTTCCGGTAAAAAATTGAAGGTATTTACAAGTTATCGTTTTAAAGACAGATGGATAAAATGATTAAGGGTGAGCAGGCTCTTGACGAGAACACCGGACTTGTTGGGATAATTACGAGCGAAAAACCATTTGTGTGCGGTGCTGAAATGTGTATAAGGGTTAGCTTCGGTGAGACTTCTGATGTATATGCTTGTACTTATTTCAAATAAGATTAGAAAGGAGAACTTATGAAAAAAGGACAAAAGGTGAGGCTGAACGATAACACCATTGCTACCATAGCCGACAGCACATTCTTTGTGCTGAATGCTAAAAAGCATATCCGTTATGAAGTACGCAGGCTAGGAGAACGGGAGAGCAGATGGGTGTCGGCTGAAGAACTTCTTCCGGTCAAAGAAACGGTTACGGTTACTGTAGAAGACGGCATACAGACATTGGTTGCCTCGCTGCATATAGATTGGGCTGGTGAAGAGATAAAGATCACAATAACCGGCAGTCCTGAAAATCTGAAAGGGCACAAAGGTGTACACATGCGTGTGATGGGTTGTTTTATTGAATCGCTAAAAACAAAGTTCTGATGGTGAATCAATACAGACTATATACTATCCGGGAATGGGAGCTGGCACAACCCGAGGGGGTGTCCTTCTCCCGGTTCTTTCTTACCGACCATTCCGGCGAGGTCCGCAAGGTGACAGGTGCCATTCGTGTGCTCAAGCGCAAACTGGTGAATGGAGTGATGTGCCGGATTCCGACAGACAGGCGCGTGTTCTGGGACGGATACGGACGCTGCTATGCAGGCACGCATAACATTCGCAAGAGAGATTATGACATTCCCCTAAAGGCAGGGGGAGAGGCTGGTCTTTCCGAAAAAAATGCAACTCTGTAATTTTGTACCGCTAATATAAGATCCTATGATAAAAGCTTCAGATATATATGCCGCTTCCCATGACGGTCTGGATATCATTCTGTATTATTATCCACAGGCCGAGGGATGTGTTGACAACCGTAAGAAATTTAAGATTCGTCCGGACGAGGATGATGCGTCCGCATGCATCCGCAAATACGGTGATTGTTACAAGGTGACCGATTTTGGCGATCAGGGCACGGCAATCAGTCCGGTAGACATCTGCATGAAGGAAGAACGGGTCGGCTTTGGCGAGGCGGTTGCTTTATTGGCTGCGCGTTATAATGTCTCCGACGAACTGAAGCATTCCGTCAACAAGCCTGATATCCGCAAGAGACCGGCTTCGGCTGATGAAGCTGAAGGTTCCCGGTTCTTCGAGCTTGAAGAAGCGTTTACTCCTGAGCAGCTTGCCATACTGGGCCCTCGTGTGAAACAGGAGCATTGCGATGCGTTGCATTGGCATGTGGCCAAGTCAATCAGCTACGTCAAGAACCGTGAGGTGACCACCAAATACACCACACCGACTTACCCGATTCTGATGCGTCAGTGTGTCATTCCCGGAGCGGACGGCAAGCCGGAGAGCGAAAAATCTTTCTACAAGATTTATGAGCCGTTGAATCCGGACAAGCAATGGCGTTTCAGCTATACGCCTGATGGCGTCAAACCCCGGTATTATACCAATGGGCTGTACGAGCTGAAGGCCGCTTGGGCGAAATGGAACGCCTCACAAGAGACGCAGTTTTTTGATGATCCGGCCAATGAGGGCAAGCCTTACATATCGCAGAAGCTCGAAGAGGCGTTCATCTGCTCTGGTGAGCGTGATGCGCTGTGTGTCCGGGCGTTGGGGTATTATCCCTTGTGGTTCAATAGTGAGACACAAAAGATCACGTCTGATGAAATTAAAGAGATCATGAAATACGTGAAGCGTCTCTATAATATCCCCGACATTGATAGTACAGGCATCCGTAAGGGTACGGAACTGGCTTTGGAATTTTTGCACATTTATACCGTGTGGCTGCCCGAATCCTTGGGACGGTACCGTGACCGCCGGGGCAAGCCGCGCAAGGACTTCCGTGATTATGTCGAACTGCACCCGTCCAATGAGGATTTCCGCAACTTGCTGGCGCTGGCTATGCCTGCCAGTACTGGGAGGAGAAAATCGGGCAGCGCAACGGCAACAAGACCTATACGATCAACTCGTCATACCTGCATTATTTTCTCAGACTGAACGGCTATTACATTCTGAAGGATGATAATAGCGATACGCCCCGCTATGTGCATGTGGACAGATTCAAGGTCAGCGAGATCAAGGCTGGCGACATTGTGTCGTTCCTGAAGAGTGATGCCATGCGTCGGTTCCTGCCTGTCGATATACGCAATCTGATCTTGGATTCTCCTCGTACCGGAGAGTCCAGTCTGTCCATGCTAGACGAGATTGATTTGAATTTTACCGCCCACACTTTTAACAGCCAGACCATGTTTTTTGATAATGCGGTCTGGCGGATTACCGGGGCCGGCATTGAGGAGGTCAGGGAGAAGATAGATACGCATGTGTGGATGAACAATATCATCTCGCACAAGGTGAAGGTGCTTCCGCCCCCTTTCACGATAACCTGTGGGGCGGATGGTGGCTGGGAGGTGGAGATTCATCCTCATGACAGCCACTATATGGACTACCTTATCAACTCCAGCCGCGTTCACTGGCGTAAGGAACTGGAGGAGCTATGGGATGGTCGGGATCAGGATGAAGCGGCGGCTTATCGGAGTGCGCACAAGTTCGATTTGTGCGGTCCGTTACTTGATCCGGAAGAGATTCGCGAGCAACAGCTGAACTTTATTAATAAAGTGTTTGCCGTGGGATACAACCTGCACCGCTACAAGTCTCCTTCCCGCGCCTGGGCGGTTTATGCGATGGACAACAAGATCGGCGAGGAGGGGCAATGCAACGGGCGCAGTGGCAAGTCATTCTTTCTGCTTTCGTTGAAACAGTTCCTTCGTACGGTCGTGCTGAGTGGACGTAATCCGAAATTGATGGATAATACGCATGTGTTCGAGCAGATTAACCAGCACACTGATTTCGTGGTGGTGGATGACTGTAACAGATATCTGGATACCGGGCTGTTCTATGACAGCATTACTGGAGGAATGACCATTAACCCGAAGAATAACCATTCATTCTATATCGAATTCGAGAACAGTCCGAAGTTCGCCTTCAGTACGAACTATGTGCCGATGAATTTCGATTCCAGTAGCGATGCCCGGTTGATTTATACAGTTTTCAGCGACTATTATCATCAGAAGACCGAAGAGAATGATTATCTCGAGACGCGGTCTATCCATGATGATTTTGGCAAGAATCTGTTCTCACAGACTGATTATTCCGAGGCGGAGTGGAATGCTGATCTGAATTTCTTCGCCCGCTGTCTTCAGTTCTATCTGAGTGTGATACCCAGCGGCATCAAGATCCAGCCGCCGATGGGCAATATCATGAAGCGTAAGTACAAGGCCGACATGGGTGACAATTTCGAGGCGTGGGCGAATACCTATTTTGCTAAGGACAGTGGCAATCTTGATAAGTTGATTGTCCGGCGCAAGGCTTACGATGACTTCCGTGAATTCGCCAAAGTATCACAGGCTTTCTGGTCCATGCAGCGGTTCACCAAGGCGCTCAAGGGCTTTGCTTCCCTTTGTCCATATGTACTGGTACTGAATCCGGTCGACATGCGTAACAGTTCTGACCGCATCACGCGCAAGATTGACGGCAAGAGCGAAGATATGATATACTTGCAGTCGGTCGGCAGCACCATTGATGAGATCAATTTTAACACCAATACTGAAGACGATGACAGCGGAAATCCGTTTTGACCTGATCCAACACTCGGATGCCTATGCTCATGCATTGATGGAGTGTCCTGAGTCATGCCGATACATGCTCAGGTTATATCGCTATCTTGAAGAGATGCGACCGGGCCAACGGCTAAAGCTTGCTGATGCCGGGGACAAAGAGAGATGGATGTTGGTCACGGTCGGTGAGTTCCTGCGCAGCGAGGCTCATTGGCGCTGCTATGAGCTGAATGCCGATTACACCAAGATCAGGCGCACTGAACTGTTCCCCTCCCCGTAAACGAGACAGGTGATTGTAACCTTGTAATTTCGAGGCGTGTACGTTCTTTTCAGAATGTGCACGCTTTTTTATTTGTTGGTTCTCTGTAAAGTTTCATAACCGCGTGTTCTCTTATTTTATAGGAGTCGGGAAACCGTCCCCTTCGGCTTTTCCATTCCTTTAGCCTATTTTGTACTAAAACTTTGTAACTTTGTACCCTATGTTTGAAAAGAAAGATAATAAATTGAATAATAATAGGTTAATACGGTTTCAAGTTGGTTTCAAAATAGGTTTCAAACTTGGTTTCAAAGTTTTTGGGTTTGCATCCCTTTTGTTGGGCTGGGGCGCAAAGATGCAAGGTTACAAAGTTTGTGCCGGGTTTCAAACTTGCTTTTAGGGTTTGTGTCTGTTATATTGATTTGATATTCAATTGTTTGTGTATGCTAAATACATGGTTGCAAAGATTCATAAATTTCTGACGGAATCAGACGGAACGGGAGATACATTATAGATGTATGGACAATAAGAAATATGGTTGTTTGATATATTTGTAAACAAAGAAGAAATATTTCGGCGTTTGGTTGCTGGAAAGTGCTTTTTTGTTTTCTTCTCTTTTATATGCGGGATAAAATTGTTATTTTTGTATATATAAATAGTTGATTATGAAAGATTTCGTGTTTTATATTAAACTGGAGCGTTACCTGGCTCAGTGGTTGACACATTCGCTGGGCAATCCTGTGCGTTTTCCGGCACAGAGCAATGAGAACTCGGTTATACGGCGCTTTTTGCAGAAGCTGCCACCGGACAAGTTGCCCGAAATGCCGTCCGATGATACGGTCGCGATTGTGATCCCCGATTCCAAGGCGAAAGACCCGTCGGTGTACAATTACCTGGGTCCGTTGGCCAAAGAGGCGGTGGTTGAATCCATCGAAGACCTGTTCCGGCGCAATCTCTGGTCTGAACTGGGGGATATGACCGGCAGTTCTGTGGGGCTGAACAAGACAATTGCGGCCTGGTGCGAGATGCACGGCATTGACATTGACTACATAGAAACAGTCCGGCAGAAATACTACCGGATGCGCAATGCCTATAACCGGAAAGGCATGTTTTTAGGTTCTTTAACAAGAAAAAGAGAGGATAAGACCCCTGTTTTTGTACAACACCGAACAACTGCGAACAACACCGAACAATTATGAGCGAAATTCACTACATCAACCGCGTGGAGTACTGTGAAGTCCGAGAACTGGCCACCATGACAGTTGTAAAAAAACAATTTGCCTTGGTTCCACCGGCCGCAAACTTTACCCGGTTACCCATGGTCGGACTGGCTTCGGTCGAAGTCAGCGACAAAATCGAGAACAAACAGCGTGTTTTCGTATCTAAGCTGGCGGTTTTCCTGCCTGAACGGTTCGAGGTGGGCAACAAGAAGCTGTGCTTCCGGCTTCGGACCGTGTCCGGAGAATATTTTATGCTGGGTTCAGGTGACCGCCCGTATTCCCTCATTACCTCCACAGATACTATACCCGATACCCTCTCTTCCAGGTGTGGAAGTGCCATGGTGGCCACCTATACAGCATTCTGCCCTTGCTTCGTATCATAGATTAGGTATTTTTATATATATAAGGTATAGTGTAATATTGCAATCAAAAATGTGATATGACCTATAACCTGAACATAGATGACTACATTGGCCGTTGGGGCTACTCCAAGCAGTATGTCCGCAATCAGCTGGCAGGCTTGAAAGGCAAGCCTGTCAATGTCCGCATCTCCTCTTTGGGAGGTGCGGTTGATGACGGGTTGGATATCCGTCAGCAGTTTGTTGATCATGGAGACGTGACCGCCTACCTGTATGGGCTGGTGGCAAGTTCGGCTACTATTGCCGCACTGGGTGCGAAAAAGGTGTGCATTTCCAGATATTGTCTGTTCCTGGTGCACAAGGTGAGCAACTGGGTGGATGCCTGGGGGCAGTATAACGCTGACCAGATCCAACAGCTCATCGATGAGCTGAAGGAGAACAAGCTGCAGAACGACAAGTTCGATCTGGTACTGGCGAACATGTATGCGGCCAAGTGCAACAAAAAGGTAGATGATATTCTTGATGTTCTGAAGGCGGGCAGATGGCTGACCGCACAAGAGGCGTTGGAGTATGGCTTTGTGGACGAGATCATCGAGGGCGATGAGAATAAGCTCAATCTTGCCGCTTACGAAGGCAAGGTCAATATGCTGGGGTTGTCCCTTTGCCGGTTGCATCCGGGAGTGAGCGGGATACGGCTGATAGTCATAAATTACTAAACAAAATATTAACTAAACTGGACGGATTGTTTTCATCCAAAGAAAAACAGTCCGCCCCTTCTATTGTTTCCGAAATGAAAAAAGATTACACCAAAATCAACACCCTTCTGAATGTGGAGGGGGTGGAGGACTCGGATGGCAAGGTAATACTCACCGAGGAACAGGTTAGGGCTGTCAATGACCGGCTGGATGCGCTGGAGACGGAGGTCGGCGAACAGAAGGATCTGGTCAGACAGCGTGACGAGCAGATCAAGAACCTGCAAAAATCCGATGGTGACACTACCACCACGAGTGTGAAAGAAGACGAAAAAAATGATGCGGTGTCCGCTGCATCCATGTATGACGAAGTTAAAGACTATATTTGATATGGCACAAGTTAGCGTGAATATTACCAGCGAGGATCTTCAGAAGAGTGCTCGCAAGTACCGTAAGGAGTTGTTGCAGATGCCTGTATTGGGGCTGTCACGTTCTTTGCAGCACATGACCTTACGTCCGGGAATCCGTTATGCCGAGACTGTGGGTGAACTGTCGGGTGACATGCAGTTCGGACCGTACTCCGAAACCCGTGAGGATAACAGTGAGGTGGTGATCAATCCGCGCACCCTGTATACCTACTTCGGTTCTGTCGTGCGTAATTTCTCACCGAACAAGATTTATCAGTCCATGTGGGGTTCCGACATTACCAAGGGCGAGGCGTTGAAGAATACCGAGATCACCCGTAAGGTGCTGGCGTATCTGACCGCCCAGTTGGGCAAGAACCTGAATATGGTACTGTGGAATGCGGTCCGTAATGATTCGGGTGAAACTTCCAAGGATCTGTTCAATGGCTTTGACACCATTACTAAAAAGGAGCTGGATGGCAAAAAACTTTCTGAAGAGTTGGGCAACTACAAGGTCATCGAGGCGATTACCAAAGAAAATGCCGTCGATACGCTCAAGGCGGTCTGCATGGCGGCTGACGATATGTTGACCGAGGAGTCTTCGGTCAAGCTGTTTGTCCCGAAACATGTGCTCTTCGACTATTGTGAGGACTACAAGAGCACTACAGGGGCGATCCCGTACAACCGTGAATACAAGCAGTACTATGTCGAGGGGTTTGACAATGTGAACATTGTGCCGTTGGCGAATAAGAAGAACAGTCCGTTCATCCACATGACGGTCAAGCGTAACATGCTGGTGGGTGTTAATCAGACCGGTGAGGAGGAGAACGTGGAGGTGGCACGCTTCAAGGCGTTTGTGCTCCAGTTCATCGCGACGATGTTTTTCGGTGTGGAGTTCGAGAGTTTGTCCAAGGAGCGTCTGCTGGTGGCATCCATTGATGGTACAACCCCGATCTAAAATAAGGAGGTGATATGGCAAAAGATTGTACGACAGCGGATATTTATCAGTCACTGAACTGGTGTGACGGTCAGACGGTGCTTCCGGGCATCCGTCCGAAGGTTTTCTTTCAAAAGAAATCCAATATTGCAGCTTGGCCCAAACTGCCCAAACTCGAAGAGGCGAAAAGCATGGGAGAGTTGGCGACTTACAAGGGTAATTTCACGATGGCGGCGGAAAAGAAGTGGCTTACGATCAATTCCTTGTCCGCCAAATCCAATGTGACTACCGAGGTGCAGGGAGAACGTCCGAGCACCACGTCTTTGAACAAATGCACGATCAAGCATCCGGGTACTGAAGAAGATGCGGCGGGTTTCTGCCGTCAGGCGATGGCCGATGATCTGGTCTATCTTGTACAGCAGCGCAACGGCAAGTTTCGTGTGATGGGGTGTGAGGAGTTCGAGACAGTGACCAAGCCCGCCCAGGCATTGGGCGAGGGAGTAACCGGAGAGGCCGGTACCACGCTTGAGATAGAAGCGACCGATGTGTGCCCGGCTCCCTTCTATCCGGGTAAAATTGAAACGGAGGATGGGGATATCTCCGGTGCGGACGGTTCCGCATGGAGCGATTCTTCTTTGGATGAACCTTGATTCTTTAAGTTTATAAATCGGAGTGGTGGTGTGGCTGGTCTATGCCGCCACTTTTTTAATATTTTAATATATGGATGAGAAATTGACTCATAAAATACAGGACTATCTGGGTACACCGCCTTCTGAGCGTGATGTGGTGGTGGGTGCCACTCTGTTGTTGTCCTTGAACCGTAATAAGATTTTGTTTCAGAATGTGATCCGCAAGCCGGAAAAGTTTGCCGATAAGGTGGAGTACGAATTGCGCAAGCACTTGAAAATCCGTTTGGATGGAAAAACCGTATCTGATATCGCACGGATGAATATCACGGTCATACCTTCCGCACAACGGATCATAGACGGAGGTGTTCCGGTACTGGATGTGGATGATGAGTTCCCGGAGGCGAATGTCGCCAAAGGCAGGCGTATGATCATGACCGGCTTCCTCCTGAGATTCAACGTCTGTGGACGGATAACGGGGCGTTATGGTTTAAGATCAAAGAGTTGTTCGAGCAGCTGAAGGGCATGGAGTCGGCGCCGGCTTGTGACCGTTACGAATACCTGAAGCTGCTTGATGAAGCGGACAAGAAGTATCGTGCCAACCTGCAGGCATACGATGATTATAAGCCTGGTGATCCGGTGACGAAGACGGAAGATGCTTCCGGGCTGGACCCGGCTGAAATCGCTAAAAAAGTGGGTGCGGCACGCAAGTATCTGTCTGACAACAAGAAGAAGCTGTCGGAGTTGAAGGATACGGATGCCGGCAAGTTTACTGCCTTGTTGCAGAAGGTACAACAGCGGTATGACTTCCTGATTGCTACCGGTAATGTGGTGGATGAGACACAGGCAGCGGAACTGGCGGCGGTGGGAGTGACCATCTCAACCGATGAAAAAGGTTAGGCAACTGTTGCGGCCACTGTCTGAAGCACCCTTGCAAGCGTATTTGGATAACCGCGTGCAGCTATTCGACATCATCGAGATGATTCTGAGCGAGACTGGTCCGGCGGAGATTTACATCTCCACCTTTTCCACTTCCGAAGAGTTTCTCCGCCGGATCTATCGCTTGAAGCGGCGCGGCCAGCTTACCCGGGCTACCATGTTGGCGGACTTGAAGGCATCCCGTAAGACGGTCAATCTTTATACTTTCATTGCCAATGTGTTCGATGAAGTGTACCTGTCTGAAAATCATTCAAAAGTGATTCTCATTCAAAATGCGAGGTGGCAGGTGTCGATATGCACCTCACAGAATCAGACAAGGGGCAATCGTACCGAGAGCGGAATCATCACAACCGATCCCGCTGTTTTTATACAACTGAGAGAGCGTTACGCTCATATTATTAATACTAACGCTATACAACTGGATGGTCTATTCAACGGAACAACTTGATCGGATCAGCGAGCTGGCGGCTCTGCTGACCCCTATATCCGATATGGCAGTGCTGCTTGATGTGGATGCGGACACGCTGCGTCTGGATATCCTTGACCGTAATTCGCCTGTTTCCAGGGCGTATTATCACGCCAAGGCATCCACTGCACTGAAACTGCGTAGACAGGAGATCGAACTGGCGAATGTGGGCAGTCCGTTGGCGGTGTCGTTGACAAACGGTTATCTGTTGAATATGGACGCTGATGAAGATCTGTAATAACTATGCCTGTACCTGCTACGATAGAAGTATGTGAGAAATATCTGTTCGCCGATGTCAACGAGATGGCGGCTGACGGCATTCCCGAACTGATTCAACAGCGGTTGATCCGGCTCCGGGATATGTATAATTACTGGTTACAGTTCCCGCGCAAAAAAGATTTGGAGATTGTGCAGGAACTGGAGTATCGCTACAAGATCAGCAAATCTTCCGCATACGATGATGTACGCATTATCAAGCGTCTGTTGGGTGACCTGGCCAAGACAACCAAGGATTACCATCGCTACAAGTTCTGCCAGATGATTGATGAGACCTTCGAAATGGCCCGTCGTATCAAGGATGCGCGCGCCATGGGGGCTGCCGCCAATTATTATGGCAAATACACTCAGTTGGATAAAGAAGACATCTTGGACAAAGGTTATGATAAGATTATAGTGCAGCCTTTCGAGCCGACGGATGATCCGACCGTGCTTGGCATCAAGCCTATTCCTAATGTCCGGGATAGAATTAAATCAAAGATTCAACAATATTGGTCTGACGATATTGAGGATGTGGACTTTGAAGAGGTTGAGTTCAATGAAGATGATATCTTTAATCCTAAACCGAAAGAATAATGAAACAATACTTTAATGACCCTCAGCAGGAAGTGATGTACACGGCGGCCAAAGATTCGGTGATTGTGGGTGGTCGTGGTATCGGGAAAGGATTGATTCATGCGGCATGGAACTTGCGCAATATGCAGCGTATGCCCGGTTCCATTACAGGATTTGTCGGGGCGAATTGCAAGCGTGTCTTGACTAATACGTTGCCCTCCATGCTGATACATTGGGAGAACTGGGGCTTTAAGCGTGACCTGCATTGGTGTGTCGGTCGCAAGCCGCCGAAGTCATGGGGGTGGGGTGAGCCTATTTTTGAGCCCGATAACTGGGAGAATATTCTATCCTTGTATAACGGATCAATCGGCTATATCATTTCTCAGGACCGGAGCGGTACATCCAACTCGCATTCTTACGATGCGCTGGATATTGACGAAGCCAAGTTTATTGACTTCGAACAGCTGAAGGATGAGACACTTCCGGCCAATCGCGGTAACAAGCAGCACTTCGGGCATCACTTTTTTCACCATGGCATGTTGATTTCCTCTGATATGCCGGTCACTAAAAAAGGGTCTTGGTTCCTGGATTATGAGAAGAAGTGTGATCCCGAGCTGATTGAGGTGATACAGGGCGCCGTTTTTGAAATCTGGAAGACCAAAGATAAAATCAAGAAGCTGGTTGCGGCAGGTAAGGAGATACCCGCTTATCTGCGTTCTTATCTCCGTACTCTTTCACGTGATCTGTGCCGGATGCGTTCCGTTGCGGTCATGTACAAGGAATATTCAAGTATCTGGAACATGCAGGTGTTGGGTGAGAAGTGGTTAATGACATGAAACGTGACCTGCCTCCGTTGACCTTCATGACGGCTATCCTGTGCAAGCGCATAGGCATCACCCGTGACGGATTCTATTCTTCGTTGCGTTCCGGTCACAAGTACAGTGCTACCAACTTTTCCTACCTTGACAGTTTGGAGTACAAGTTTGACAAGCTCAAGGAACCGACCTCACTGGCTGATGCCGATGTAGAACCGGGCTTGCCTATCTGCATTGCCTTCGACTTCAATGCCAACATCAACTGGCTGGTGGCAGGGCAGCCGGAAGGGCGCAAGCTCAAGGTACTTAAATCCTTTTTCGTCAAGTACGAGCGCAAGTTGCCCGAACTGATTGATGACTTCTGTAAGTATTATCGCCATCATAAACGCAAGAAGGTCGTCTTTTACTTCGACAGCACGGCTTTGGGGTCAAATTATGCAGTCAATAACCAGGACTTCAAATGGGTTATCTCCCATGAATTTAAGAAACGGGGTTGGGAGGTCGAAGAGGTCCATATCGGTCCTCCCATGAAGCACATCGAAAAGTACCTTTTGATTAACGCATGTTGTCCGGACAGGCGAATCTTATACCTTTCTTTAACGAGCAGAATAATGAAGATCTGCTGATATCCATCCAGACGGCAGGTGTGTACAATGGGGGCAAGGACAAACGGGGTGAAAAGCTGGCGGAAACGGAGGAGGACCGGCTTGAAGGGCGTACCGATGGCTCCGATGCGTTTGATACCTTGTGTATCGGCTGTGAGAAATTTCCACGCACCCATATCAATCTGTTTGTTACTTCCGCATTGTAGAGATTACCGAAGTGTATATCTCATTACCGTGCATCATATGGTGTGCGGTTTTTTTTCCCTAGTTTGCGGCATACCGCCCGTTTGGTAATAATAAGTTACATATTCCGCTGTTTTTTTTGGGTGGGTAATGATTTTTTCGATAGCGCGGTGGGGGGTACGCTTCGCTAGTTCCGCACAAGGTGCGGGTGAAAAAGGCTGTAAATGCTTGATAAATAGGCAATCATTTTTTTGAGCGCTGGAAAACTGAAAAAAATATGGTCGTAAATGCTTGAAAAAGATAGGTAATTCGTTGATTATTAACTATTTTTAATCTTTAGGCGAAAAATGGATTATTTTAAAGGTGTGGGTTAGACGTTTGTATGTTTTTTGATTTTCAACTCATAAAAAAAATGATTGGGCTTTATGGCTTTTTATTGTGCTTTTATAAACTGTATTTATGTATAATATATTGATTTATAGTTTATTATGTAATATTTTACTGTTGTGTATTAACTATAAAATGAGTATCTTTGTATTGTAAGGATAAGGCATAAAGGTTGCACTCTTTATGCTGTTTAACTCCTGATAATAACAAATGTTTAACTCATTAAATTTTTAATTATGAACGCAAATCAAAATGCACAGAGTGTGGAAACTGCAAAAGCAGTAGTGATGGGAAACACAAAAGAAGTGGCTAACAAACAAGAAACGGCAGTTGAGAATGCTTCACTTATTCTTTTGCCTACGCTCCCCGAACAACCTAAGGAGAAAAAAACAAAAACGGAGGCTAAAGTCAAGACGGAAAAAACAGAATCACAGCAAGCTGCTCCTAAGAGTAAAAAAATGAGTATTGATGAACTGACTGATAAAGCCGAAAGGTGTATATGTTGCAGAACAAATATTCTGAGATTCGTAGCAAACGCAAGCAGTTACAGGCTTTTG
>ENA-OQAA01000047-OQAA01000047.1-human-gut-metagenome-genome-assembly--contig:-NODE-47-length-78655-cov-2.104192_pt1 | contig 78655 bp, 111 predicted proteins | sample MGYA00242489_ERZ504515 | MGnify/ENA primary metagenome ERZ504515 (study PRJEB26092, sample SAMD00036237) | human gut metagenome | host: Homo sapiens | study: EMG produced TPA metagenomics assembly of... | reverse complement strand
GATGTAACTATTTACCATTGATAAAGCTGTAAATCCAGAAGAAGCTTGTATCAATGCAGCTCAGTATCAGGAAGTAAAAGGGTACCAAGATCGTCTGGATGGAAAAACAGATGTGAATTGAAGGTGTTAAAGTAATCGATGATTACACAGTAGCGATCACACTTTCAGCGCCATCAGCATCTTTTCTTGCAAATATGACAGGTGCTCCGGCTTCTATCTATAACCGTAAAGCTGTCGAAGAAGGAAAAGATAAATTTGGATTTGATCCAGAATATACTGTTGGTACAGGGTATATGAAGTTTAAAGACTGGACACAAGATCAGGAGATCAATCTTGTAAGAAATGATGAATATTTCAATACACCGGCTAAAATCGATGGAGTCCGCTATTTAATGAACATTGATGCCTCTACCGAACGGATGATGTTTGAAAATGGTGAGTTAGATTACATGGGTGTAAAGGCAGATGACCTTGAGCATTTCAAAAATGATGAATTTTGGAAAGATTACTTAATCGGATATCAGCCACCAAGCATGGATTACATGATTTTTAATCAGAACGATACATTCATGGCGGATGTAAATGTAAGAAAAGCTGTTCAGGCAGCAATCAATCGTGATTTGATCAATCAGAACTTCTATAATGGTGAAGGAACGTTATTAAATGGTGTTCTTCCTCCGGCAATTCCGGGATACTCTGAAGATCAAACACCAATTAAATACGATGTAGAAGAAGCAAAAAAATTATTAAAAGAAGCAGGCCATGAGTCAGATGTGACACTTACAATTCTTCAGAATGGAGAAAGTACATATACACATCCTATTAATGAAATGATTCAGTCTATGCTTGGAGAAGCAGGAATTAAAGCTGAAATCAAAAACATGGATATGACATCTTACTGGGATACCATTGCAAGTGGAGAAGGGTATTCTATTTCATTGGGACCTGTAACAGCAGATGTTCCGGATCCAGGAGCATTCTTCACAACATTTACAGTGGAAAATAGCGCTTCGAATGGATATAACATCAAAGACAAAGCGTTAAGCGATAAGATCAAAGAAGCAAATGCAAAACTTGATCCAAAAGAAAGAATTGCAGCCCTTCAGGCATTAGAATCAGAAATCGTAACAGAACAGGCATTATACTTACCGATCGCAGCTGAAAAACGTACATGCATCATTAGCCCAAGATTGAAGAACTTTCAGCTTGGCTGGCAGGGATGGGTTTGCTGCTCAACACATAATGTAGAAATCGATGATTCTTACAATAAATAAATAGCAATGTATAAAAGGTATCAGATTTGATACCTTTTATACATATAAGGAGAAAAACTTATGCGTAAATATATTGCAAAACGAATCGCAGTATCTGTTCCTATTATTTTAGGGGTCATACTGATTACGTTTGTCTTGATGAATTACATTCCAGGAAATGCAGTAACCGCGATGATGCAAAATAAGATCAATAACGAAACGGTGGCTCGAGTGGAAGAAGAAATGCATTTGAACGATCCGATTTTGGTACGATTTGGTTTGTATATAAAAGATTTATTACATGGAGATTTGGGAACCTCTTTTGTAATGAATCAGCCAGTATTCAATCTGATTAAAAATGCATTCCCTAATACGATAAAGCTGGCATTATCGGCAATCGCATTTGCATGGATTTTAGGAATACCGATAGGAATTATAAGTGCTTTAAAGAAAAATACATGTCTGGATAAATTATTTATGGGAGTGTCGCTCATGGGAATATCAATGCCGACATTTTCCATTGGAATTATTTTACAGTATTTAATTGCCTATAAATTAAAATGGCTGCCAATTAGTGGATTTACAACACCGGCACATTTAATTTTACCATCTATTGTGTTGGGATGGAGCATGGCAGGAGAGATTTCGCGTTTAATACGTACAAATTTGATTGATGTGATTCAGGCAGATTATATAACAACAGCGAAGGCAAAGGGAAAAATCGCGTATGGGAATTGTTATTTTTCATGCACTAAAAATGTCGATTCTTCCAGTGATCACGATTATGATGATGCAATTTACATCATTGCTGGGAGGGGCATTGATCACTGAGAATATTTTTAGTATTCCGGGAATTGGAACATTATCAATCTCTGCTTTGAGCAATCGTGATATACCGTTGTTACAAGGAACGATTATTCTCAGTACATTTTTAATTATTATTGGAAATCTCAGTGCGGATATTATTTATGCGCTGGCAGATCCAAGAGTGCATTATGATTAGGAGGATAGCATGAAAAATATGATGAAAAATACCGGACGAAAAATAAAAAAAGTATGTCAAAGAGGATCCAGTAGGATTTATAAGTTTTCTTATGATCTTGCTGTTTATTTTTCTTGCTGTTTTTGCAGATTTTCATTGCACCGTATGGAATCAATGAAACACAGTATATGAAACCGAAGGCGGCTCCTTCTATGGAACACATTTTTGGAACAGATGAATTGAGCCGTGATATTTTCAGCAGAATTTTGTATGCATCAAGAATCTCTCTATTTATTGGATTTGCACCAACAACAATCAATTTGATCATTGGAACATTTTTGGGAATGATAGCTGGAATGACTACATTAAAATGGGTAGATACATTGATTATGAGAATTGTTGATATTGTATTGTCTTATCCGTTTATGATTCTTGCGATGGCGATTGTTTACAATTTAGGAGCAAGTACAAAAAATTTATTTTTAGCACTGATCTTAGTTGGATGGGCTGGAACAGCGAGAACGGTGAGAGCGCAAACATTGTCTCTAAAAAATAGTACATATATAGAAGCAGCGCGTTCCATGGGAGTGAGCAAATGGAAGATTATGATCAAACATATTTTACCCAATATTCGCTCCTTGCTGCTTGTGCTTTACACAATGTCTATCCCGGTTGCAATTCTTTCAGAGGCAGGATTGAGTTTCCTCGGATTTGGTGCACAGCCGCCACAGACAAGTCTCGGAGTTATGGTATCTAAAGGACGTACGTATCTGTTTGATGCCCCATGGATTTCTCTGGCACCAGCAATCTATATTCTTTTGCTTTCTTTGTGTCTCAATTTTTTCGGAGATAGCCTGAGAGATCTGTTGGATTCCAAACGTTCAGAAAGATAGGGGGATATGATGGAAGATATAGTATTACAAGTAAAAGATGTCACGATTGGTGATAAAAAATCAGGGTATTCGATTGTAGACAAAGTAAATATAGAAGTAAAAAAGCAACAGATTGTAGGGATTGTAGGAGAATCTGGCTGCGGGAAAAGCATGACAAGCTTGGCAATCATGCAGTTGATGCCGGTGAACATTGCAATAAAAGAAGGACAGATTCTATTTTCTGGTGAGGAACTAACGGCACTAAAAGAAAAAGAATTACGGAAAGTGCGAGGAAAAGATATTTCTATGATCTTTCAAGAACCAGTGCGCGCCCTGCATCCACTGCATAAAGTAGGAAAACAAATTGAAGAAAGTCTGAAGATTCATACAAATTTGTCAAAAGAGGATAGAAAAAAACAAACTATTTCCCTCATGAAATCTGTCGGAATACCAGATGCAGAAATGAGGTATGATCAATATCCACATCAGCTTTCCGGAGGGTTAAATCAAAGAATTATGATTGCCATGGCGATTGCAGCAGATCCATCCCTGATTATTGCGGATGAGCCGACAACCGCGTTAGATGTTACAATTCAAGCTCAGATTTTACAATTGCTGCGATCCTTGCGTGAAAGAAGAGGAGTATCGCTCATCTTGATTTCGCATGATTTAGCGGTGATTTGTGAAAACTGTGATTATGTATATGTGATGTATTGTGGCCAGATTGTAGAGGAAGCAGATGTAAGGACATTTTCCAATCTCCGAAACATCCGTATACGCAGGCACTTATTCAGGCTTCTCCTGATCCAGAGAAAAAAATAGATCAATTGATGGCAATTAAAGGAACGGTTCCGTCTATCGAAAATATTCCGGAGGGATGTCGATTTGCGGAGCGATGTCCGCATAAAACAGAACGATGTACCAAAGTAGAGCCAAAATTGTATGAGCAAAATGATGGGACAAAAGTCAAATGCTTTTTATTTGAAGAGGGTAGATAATTTATGGGAAATTCATTAATCATAGCACAAAATATAAGTAAAACTTTTGTGGCAAAAGGACTGTTTAGTGCAAAAAAGGAAAATCATGTATTACATCATGTTGATTTAGAAATTTACAACAATGAAACGTTAGCTCTTGTGGGAGAATCGGGATGTGGAAAAACAACATTGGGACGAATCATTCTAGGATTAGAAAAGCCGACAGATGGAAATATACTTTTTGAGGGAGAAAATATTTTTTCTAAAAAAAGAAGTAAAAAAGGAAATGCGTAAAAATATGCAGATGGTCTTTCAGGATCCTTATGCATCTTTAGATCCAAAGATGAAAGTGGAAGAAATCCTGATGGAACCGCTTTTGGCAAATAAAGTGTATACAAATAAAAAGGAAGCAAGAAAAAAAGTAAAAGAACTATTGGAAATTGTGGGGCTTAACGAAACGCATATGAAGCGATATCCTTATCAATTTTCAGGGGGACAACGTCAGCGAATTGGGATTGCAAGAGCATTAGCATTGGAACCGGCATTTATTGCATGTGATGAACCAGTATCTGCACTGGATGTTTCTGTACAAGCACAGATTTTGAATTTATTAAAGGAAATCCAGAAAAATCGTAATTTGAGTTTATTGTTCATTTCACATGATTTGGGAGTTGTGCGCTATATTGCGGATCGAGTTGCAATCATGTACTTGGGAAGAATCTGTGAGATTGGTTCCGTTGAAGAAGTGTATACCAATCCAAAACATCCTTATACAGAATATTTGCTCCAATCGGTTCCTAAAATGAGAATTCCAAATGGGGAACAAAGAAAGATTTGCAACAATCTTTACAAGAGGCCAATGAAATCAAAGTAGAAAAAAGAGAAGATATGTGTCCATTTTATTCACGTTGTAAATATCATACAGATATTTGTAAGCAGAAATTTCCAGAACAAAAGAAAAAAAATGAAACAATATTTTTTTGCCATCATCCCTTAGCTTAGTAAGGAAACTGTATATGAGATAAAAAGACTGGTAAACAGTGGTTGATATTGATTTTACCACCGCTTATCAGTCTTAGTATTTTATTCGATAGGCAGCTGTAATTGTGTAATATATTCTGATTCATCAGAAGTTGTGTGAATGTCGATCCAAAGAATTTCCAATAAGTTACCAAGCACTTTGAAGTTGTGAGTGTGTGCATATTGGATGAGTTCTTGTCCCCAGTAGGAGCTCTGTTTATAATCCCCGCGATAAGTGACGCAAAGGTAATGACCGCCGGCAAGAATATCCTCGCCTTCTTCATCGATAAGAAAAACAGATTGATAGGAAAGCACTTTTTTATTTACGAGAGAGGGCAGAGAAATCATAGTTCCAATTTGATTACTTCCGATAATGTATAAGCGATTTTGATTTAGATTGATAAGCTGTTTGATCAGAACATCCATTTCCTCTTCATTTTTATATCCTTCGGGAAGAAGGTGGCAACGGCGAGGGGGAATATTCATTAAGCAGATTTCACCTAAGGGAAGAGATAATGCGGAATGAATGTTATGCAATCTGTGCTCTACATTTTTTTGTAACTTTTGCAGATACTGTATTTGCTTTGCAATCGCGTCTTTTTCGTCTTCCAGCATAGAAATTGAAGACAAAACTGTATGATGGTCTAAGTATTCGCGGATTTGTTCCATTGTAAATCCAATGGAGCGTAAATCTCGGATTACATTTAATCTCCATATGTCGTGAATACTATAATAGCGATATCCAGATTCAGAACGCTGAGGTTTGATAATTCCAATTTCTTCATAATAACGTATAGAATCTACACCGATTCCATATAATTTAGAAATTTCACCAATTTTAAAAAAATTTTTCATATTTTCTATTGATCTCCTTGACTCTAGTATTATACCAGAGTTTATAATGAGTGTATAGATTTCATGATAGGTTAATAGAAAGGATTTTTTAAAATGCGTTCAGTTTGGAAGGAAATGAAATTATCATCCGTATTACTTTTACTATTGGGAAGTGCGATATTGGCATTTGGACTTTACAATATCCATTCAATGTCCAATGTGACAGAGGGCGGAATTTTAGGGTTAACACTTCTTTTAGAATATTGGTTTGGGATTTCGCCATCGGTTTCAGGATTTATACTGACGGTATTATGTTACCTTTTGGGATGGAAATTATTGGGAAAACTTTTTCTTGTATATTCTTTTATTTCTTTCTAATTGGATTTTCTGTTTTTTATGGGATCTTCGAACAGTTTGATCCATTATTCCCTGACATTGCCACAAAAACCACTTCTGGCAGCAGTTGTAGGAGCAATATTTGTAGGGGTAAGCGTAGGGTTATGCGTTCGAGTAGGTGGAGCTCCGACTGGAGATGATGCGCTTGCAATGAGTTTGGATCGAGTACTTCCGTTGGATATCCAATGGATTTATTTGATCAGTGATCTGGTGGTATTGCTTATCTCTCTTACCTACATTCCAGTAAGTAAGATCATTTTATTCGCTTTTGACCGTTATTTTATCCGGACAGATTATTGGAGTTATGCAAAAGATTCCATTTAGAAAAAAGGATAAAGAGGACTCTTATTCTTTTGCTGTGGAACCAAACAGAGAGAGTTTGACAGCGGGGGATGGAGATATCAGCCAATAGACAGAAAGCATTTATTACTCCTCAGGATTTTAATCTTGAGGAGTTTCTGTATATGTTTTTAGTCGATCTTCATTTCCATCTGCGAGCGCCTGCTCGTAATACCAGCATTTGAACTGGATCATGTCGAGTACTTTTTCCAGTTTTTCAATTTTTTCTTCTACCACTTTGCGCTGATGTAGAAATAGTTCTAAGCGCTTTTCATAAGTGGAACTTCCTTGGGCACACCATTCCATAAATAACTTGATTTCTTTGATCTTCAGCCCAGATTTTTTCAGGCATTCGATCATCCGAAGTGCTTCCAGTTCTTTTTCGCTGAACTTACGGATGCCGGAAGTACGCTCAAGTGTCGGGAACAGAGCATGCTTTGCAAAAAGTGGAAAGGAAGGAAAAATTATGTTAGGAAATTTTCAATATTGTAATCCGACAAAACTCTATTTTGGGGAACAATCCCTTACTTTTTTGAAAGAAGAATTAGAAAAATACGGACCAAAGGTGCAGCTGAGTTATGGAAGAGACTCGATTAAGAAAAACGGCATCTATGATCAGGTAATGGAACTGTTAAAAGAAGCAGGGAAAACAGTGTTTGAGGACCCAGGAGTAATGCCGAATCCGACAGTAGAAAAATTGTATGAGGGATGTAAGATCGCGAGAGAAAACGAGGTGGATCTGATTCTTGCAGTAGGGGGAGGATCGGTGTGTGATTATGCAAAGGCCGTCTCGGTATCTGCATATTGTGAGGAAGATCCATGGGAAAAATATTATGAGAGGATGGAAGAGGTAGATAATCGAATCATCCGGTTGGATGTGTGCTGACGATGGTAGGAACTGGATCAGAGATGAATGGTGGTTCAGTCATTACAAATTCGGAGAGGAAACGGAAGATCGGTCATGTATTTGGGGAGAATGTTTTCCCGAATTCTCCATTTTAAATCCGGTATTTACCTATACATTGCCAAAATATCAGATGGTAGCAGGAATCTATGATATTTTTAATCACATTACCGAACAATATTTTTCCGGGGAGGATGACAATACTTCAGACTATGTCATGGAGGGGCTGATGAAGTCCTTGATCCATTCTTCAAGAATTGCGGTTGTAGATCCAATGGATTATGAGGCGCGCAGCAATATTATGTGGACGGCAACATGGGCATTGAATACTATGGTGGAACAGGGAAAGACAACCGATTGGATGGTTCATATGATAGGGCAGTCAGTCGGCGCATATACAGACGCCACACATGGAATGACACTGGCTGCAGTCTCAATGGCATACTACCGTTATATTTGTCCATATGGTTTGCAGAAATTTGTGCGGTTCGCCGAGAATGTCTGGGGAGTACAGGTAGAAGGAAAGAGTAAAGAGCAGATTGCAAAGGAAGGTCTGGCAAGCATGGAAAGCTGGATGCGTGAAATTGGGCTTGTCATGAATCTGCGGGAACTTGGTGTGACAGAAGAGATGATAGAGGGAATTGCAGAAGGAACATTTGTGATGGACGGGGGATATAAGATTCTTTCGCATAAAGAAATTGTCGATATTTTGAGGAAAAGCATGGAATAGACGGTGAACCCTCTGGAGGGAGGAGAGGAAAGAAATGAAACGTTCAAAAATTAGTCAATGTATAAAAGGGATTGCAATACTGTAAGGTATCAGTCAATGCAGTAGTGGTAGAAACAAGAATCCCCTTGCTTTAGCTATGGGGAGTGCCAAGAACTTAAGGAGAAGTATCATGTTTATTGGGAAACATGTATACTCTCCTTTTTTTGGCTGTTTCTCCATTCTCTTGGTGAGATACCATAGATTCTTTTGAATGCGCGCGAAAAGTGTAACTGATTTTCATAACCGACAGCAGAGCCTATTTCTGCAATGGACAGAGAAGTTAATTTCAGCAGTTCGGTTGCTTTCAGCATTCTGTAATTCATTAAAAATTCTTGTGGTGAACGGCCAAGTGCTTTCTTAAATATTTTCCCAAAATAACTTCGGTTAATTCCACAGACAGAGGCGATTTCTTCAATAGAAATATTGTTTTGAAAATTTTGTTCTATATAGTGGATCGCCTCTTTGATATAGTAATCACTCATTTTACTTGAAGGAGCAGAATTGGATCGTTTGGAGGACTGAATTAAATGATCAAGAAAGAGATACAGGTGTCCAATCAAGTGAAAGGCGATTCTTCTGCATTGTGCACAATATAAAGCATTTCATTCAGTAATTGTTCTTTGAGATCTTTGGAGTGAGAACGGTAGACTGGAGTGTCAGGGGACAGTTCTGTCAGCTGAAGGATTTCTTTTACTTTTAATCCATCAAACTCAATCCAAACATATTCCCACGGAAGTTTTTCATCAGCATAATAGGTTGTAATCTGTCCGGGGAAAATCAGAAAACCCTGTCCACTTTTGATGGAATAGGTCTGTGTGATCCCTTTCGAATCATCTGCCATTAATGTTCCAGTTCCGGAAATGACATAGTGGAAAAGATAATGATTTCTGGCAACCGGGCCGAATGAATGACCAGGATCGCACTGTTCATAGCCATATTGATACATACCAAGATCGATAAAGTTTTCATGTGGAAATATGTGAAAAAATGTGTTGCTCATAAGGCTCCTTTCAGTAAATATACCATAATGCGGTCTTATTTACTATAATACCATAAAAAATCGTATTGTGGTATAAAATAGGAAATAAATTGCTATTTCTGATAGCATAAAGGCATGTTATGATTAATTTAACTAAAACGGAAGAAAAATGAATGCGAAAGGAGTATGGAATATGTCGAAAAAAGGCATTGTAAGAAACATTTCCCTGATGTTGGCAGCTGTGTTGGGAACAGTAAATTTTGGGGGCTGTGGGGAGGAAGCCTCCAGTGATCGCGCAGAAGTTGAGATGGTGTGTTATAAACCGGAGGCAGTGAAGGCATTTGAAAAAATAGAAGCGCGTTTCAATGAGACGCATGATGACATCCATCTGACGATTTCTTCTCCAAATGAAGCTATGACAATTTTAAAAACAAGATTTATCAGAGAAGATTATCCAGATATTATTGGAATTGGAGGAGACAGCAACTATTCTAACTTTCTGGATGCAGATTTATTTCTGGATATTTCAGAGTTAGAAGAATTGGAACAAGTAAAAAAGTCTTATCTCCAGATGGATAAAGAATTAGAATTTGTTCCGCAGGAAGGTGCTTACGCACTTCCATATGCAGCCAATGCAGCGGGAGTTCTCTATAACAAGGAAATGTTTCAAAAATATGGATGGGAGATTCCTGAAACATGGGAAGAATTTATGACATTATGTAACGAGATTCAAAGCTGTGGGATTCAGCCATTGTATTTTGGATTTAAAGATACATGGACTTGTCTTGCACCGTGGAATGCATTGGCAGTTGGTCTGGCAGATTCCGACATATGCAGCCAGGTCAATAGGGAGGAGACAACTTTAAAGAAGCATATCGTGAAACTGCTGAGAAAATAAAAGCGCTTCTTCCATATGCAGAAGAAAATCCGTATGCTTATAGCTATAACGATGCATGTACGCGTTTGCCCGGGGAGAATCGGCGATGTATCCGATTGGAAGTTATGCAATCCCTCAGATTAAATCAGTCAATCCAGATATGAAAATTGATTCATTTGTATTTCCGGCGAATGATTCTGAGAAGGAGAATGTATTAAATTCAGGAATTGATCTTCAGTTTTGCGTTATGAAAAATACAGAACAAAAGGAAGCAGTTTATGAAGTACTTCGTTTTTTATATGAGGACGAGGTAATTCAGATTTATCTGGAAGATCAGGGAGGAATTGCCTGCAAAGAGGGGGATTTTTCTATTCCAAGCGAACTGACGGGGATGAGGGAATATATTAGAAATGACAGAATGGCAGATTTTCAAGATCATCATTATCCGAGCGAAATGAGTGTGGATGCGATGATTCAGACGTATTTGCTGGATGAAAGTGACAATTCAGCAGATAAATTTCTGAAACGGTTTGACACGGAATGGAAACGATATAACAGAGATTTGATCCGCAAAGTGCAGGAGTATGAAAAAGGATGGAGGATGCACAATGAAAAAGAAAATGAGCAATCGAGAGAGAACATTTCTGGCAATTGTAATACCGGTAGTTGTGTTGTTTTTTATGTTCAATACGTTGCCGATGCTAAAAGGAATTGTATATAGTTTTACAAATTATAAAGGGTATGGTTCTTATGAATATGTGGGATTGAGAAATTATATCGACTTGTTTACGGACGCAAGAGTAGGGAAAAGTTATCTGTTTACATTCAAGTATGCGATTGCTGGAACAATATTGGTAAATGTTCTGAGTTTGCTTATGGCACTTGGATTAAATAGCAAGATACGATTTAAGAGTGCTTTGCGTGGGATTTATTTTGTGCCGAATATTCTGGGAGGCTTGTGATCGGATATATTTTCAGTTTTATTTTTACTTATATCCTTCCAGTGGTTGGCGATGTATTCGGGATTGGATTTCTACAGAACAGTATTCTTGCGAGTGAGAAGTATGCATGGATTGGAGTGCTGATTGTCGGTGTGTGGCAGGCGGTGGCGATGAATACCATTATTTATATTTCTGGTCTTCAGACGGTCCCATCGGATGTTTATGAAGCGAGTATGCTTGATGGAGCCGGGAAATGGAAAGAATTTTGGAAAGTAACATTTCCACTGGTGATGCCATTTGTAACGATCAATCTCATTTTAAGTACAAAAATTTTTTGATGGTATTTGATCAGATTCTGTCTTTGACCAAGGGAGGACCAGCACAGAGTACAGAATCGATTTCTTATCTGATTTATAAAAATGGTATGGACGGCGGTCAGTTTGGGTTTCAGAGCGCAAATGCAGTATTGTTTTTTTGTTGTCATCGTAGCCATTTCAATTTTCCAAATGACAGTTATGGGAAAGAAGGAGGAGCAGTTATAATGCAGAGAAAGAAAAAAACAAATTGGATCTTAACGATTGTATTAGTATTGGGAACAGCGACTGTGTTTTTTCCTCTTTACATGGCAGTAATCATCGCATTTAAGCAACCAAGCGAGATGACAAACGATGTGGCAGGCGCATTATCTTTTCCGGCAAGGTGGAGTCTGGATAACTTCCGGCAGGCGATGGAAGTGACTGATTTCTGGCATTCGCTTGGAAATAGTTTGTTGATTACACTGGCGACGATCGTGCTGGCAATTTTAATTCATTCAATTGCCGGTTATGTGATTGGGAGAGGTATGGCAAAGAAGAAAAGCTTTCGGTTTATTTATTTGTATATTGTAAGTGGAATGTTTGTGCCATTTTCGATTCTTATGATGCCCCTTGTAAAGCAGACTGCACAGATGGGACTTGGGAATCGGCTGGGAGTGATCATTTTATATCTTGTATTTTATATGCCGATGAATGTGTTGCTTTATACCGGATACTTGAAAAACATTCCAGTAGCGTTAGAAGAGGCGGCGGAATATTGACGGGGCAAGCGCATGGAAGACATATTGGAAGATTATTTTCCCGATGATGATGCCTATGCATGCGACAGTTGCAATTTTGACAGCTCTTGGGACATGGAATGATGTGATGACGCCATTGGTCATTATGTCAGGTACGGGACATAATACGCTTCCGCTGGCCCAGTTAAATTTCCAGACACAGTTTGGAACGAATTATAATCTCGCATTTGCATCCTATATTCTGGCATTGATTCCAATTTTAGTATTTTATGTAATCTGCCAGAAACAGATTTTGAATGGTGTGGCAAATGGAGCAGTGAAAGGATAGAAACAGAATGAAATTGAAAAATAAAGTGATGTTGATTACTTATGCGGACAGCATGGGAAAGAACTTGAAAGAATTACATACGGTATTGAATACCTATTATAGAGATGCTGTGGGAGGCGTTCATATTTTGCCGTTTTTTCCATCTTCTGCGGATCGCGGATTTGCACCAATGCGCTATGATGTGGTAGATGAAGCGTTTGGAACTTATGAAGATATTGAAGCAATCGGAAGAGAATATTATCTGATGTTTGATTTTATGGTAAACCATATTTCTTCCTCTTCGAAATATTTTCAGGATTTTCTGAAAAGAAAGAATGAATCGAAATATGCCGATTTCTTTATTCGTTACGAGGAGTTTTGGGGAAATGGAGCACCGACGCAGGAACAGCTTGATAAGATTTACAAGAGAAAACCAAGGGCGCCTATATTGAAGTGGAATTTCAAGATGGAACAACAGAAAAAATCTGGTGCACTTTCTGTGAAGAGCAGATTGATCTGGATGTCAGAAAGGAAGCGGTAAAATCATTTATCAAAGGAACTCTGGAGCAGATGTGCCAAAATGGAGCATCTTTGATACGTCTGGATGCATTCGCTTATGCAATTAAGAAAGAAGATACGAACTGCTTTTTTGTAGAACCGGATATTTGGGAATTGCTACATGAAATTGAGCAAATTGTTGGACGGTACGAAGTGGAAATTCTTCCGGAAATCCATGAACATTATACGATTCCGATGAAAATTGCAGAGAAGGGATTCTGGATTTATGATTTTGCGCTGCCAGTGCTGACACTTCACGCACTTTATAATCATACGGGGTATATTTAAAGAAGTGGCTGGAGATGTGCCCAATGAAACAATTTACAACCTTGGATACTCATGATGGGATAGGGATTGTAGATGTGAAAGATCTTCTTCCTGACGAGGAGGTTTACATGGTACAGGAACAGATGTATCGGCAAGGGGCAAATGTAAAGAAAATTTACAGTTCGGAAGCATATAATAATCTGGATGTATATCAGGTCAACACGACCTATTATTCTGCACTTGGCAATCGAGACGATGCCTATTTGCTGGCTAGAGCGATTCAGTTCTTTGCACCGGGAATCCCACAAGTATATTATGTGGGACTTCTCGCAGGGGAAAATGATCTCGAATTGATGGAAAAGACGAAAAATGGACGGGATATTAATCGACACTATTATACACTGGAAGAGATTGCAGGGGAGCAGGAGCGCCCGGTTGTAAGGAAATTGAAAAAGCTCATGGCGATTCGTAATATGGAACCGGCATTTCATCTGGATGGAAAAATCCAGGTGGAAACGGAGGGGGAGAGACTTATGATCACAAGGAAATACAAGGAAAATAGTATTAGATTGTCAGCAGATTTGAGGTCTTATGGATTTGAGATTACCCGGTATGGAAAGGATTATGAAAACGGAAAGGAAACGATAGTATGGCAATAACAGTAAAGGATCAGATTTTTTCTCTGGAAACTGCGAATACACTTTATCAGATGAAGGCAGATTCGTTTGGAGTAGTGAAACATTTGTGGTATGGAGAAAAAACGGGAGTGAGCATGGAGTATCTCCTAGATTATCCGGATGTGGGATTTTCCGGAAATATTTATGAAGCAGAAAATGACAGAACGTATTCGTTGAATACAATGCCGTTAGAGTATGCAGGGAGTGGAGTGGGAGATTTCCGGGTACCAGCAGTGACGGTGCGGCATGCAGATGGCAGTCAGGCACTGGATTTACGGTTTCAGAAATATTTTATCAGGAAAGGAAAATACAGTATTCCGGGACTGCCGGCAGTTTATGCAGAGGAGAACGAGGCGGAAACACTGGAAATTCTTATGAAAGATACGGCATCTGAAACAGAGGTACATCTTTTCTATGGAGTACTGGAAGAGGCAGATGTGATCACGCGGAGTGTAATGATCATAAACCGGGGAAGTATGCCAATCGTGCTTGAGCGTGCACATAGTCTTTGCATGGATATTCCGGACGGAATTGGGACTGGATTCATTTTCACGGAAGACATACGATGGAACGACAGGCAGAACGTACCTCACTATTTTACGGAATTCAGGAAAGCAGCAGTACAAGAGGAACATCAAGTCATCAGCAGAATCCATCAATTCTGCTCTGCGAGAGAGACTGTACAGAAAAAGATGGGGAGTGTATGGGAGCGGTACTGATGTACAGTGGTGGTTTCCAGACACAGATAGAGAAAGATCAGCTTGGGCAGACACGACTTGTAATGGGAATTCACCCGGATACTTTTTCATGGCAACTGGAACCGGAACAGAATTTTTGGACGCCAGAAGTAATCTTATCTTATTCGGCAAATGGAATGGCGGAATTGTCACAGAGGTTTCATCATGTCATACGCCACAATGTATGTAGAGGAGCATATCAGCTGACAAAACGTCCAGTTCTAATCAACAACTGGGAAGCGACTTATTTTGATTTTAATGAAGAAGACATAGAACAGATTGCCCGTCAGGCAGCAAAACTAGGTATTGATATGATGGTGTTAGATGATGGCTGGTTTGGAAAACGGGATTCTGATACATCAGGGCTCGGAGACTGGGAAGTAAATGAAAAGAAGTTGAAAGGGGGGCTGGGAGACTTGTCAGAAAAATCAATGATATGGGCATGAAATTTGGAATATGGTTTGAACCAGAAATGATTTCCGAAGACAGTGAGTTGTTCCGGGCGCACCCGGAATGGGCAATCAGTATTCCAGGGAGAAAGCCTATGAGAAGCAGATATCAGTTAGTACTTGATATGGCGAATCCGGAAGTAGTAGAATATTTATATCGGTCTATCAGTAAGATTCTGAGAGACAATCATATCGAATATGTTAAATGGGATATGAATCGCAGCATTTCTGACTGGTATACATCGATACTTCCAGCAGAACGTCAGAAAGAAATGCCGCATAGATATGTGTTAGGTGTTTATGAACTTTTAGAACGTCTGACAGATGAATTTCCAGAAGTATTATTTGAGGGCTGTAGTGGAGGTGGAGGCAGATTTGATGCCGGAATGCTGTACTATTGCCCGCAGATTTGGTGCAGTGATAATACAGATGCCCATGAAAGAACGTTTATCCAGTATGGAACAAGCTTTTTTTATCCGATATCTGCGGTTGGTTCTCATGTATCTGCCGTACCGAATCATCAGACTGGTAGGATTACGTCGCTTGAGACGAGAGGAACAGTAGCAATGGCGGGAAGCTTTGGCTATGAACTTGATCTGAATCAGCTGGATCAGAATGAGAAAGAGAAAGTTGCGGAGCAGGTGAAGGAGTATAAGGAGTATCAGGAACTGATTTATGGCGGAAAGTATTATAGACTGAGTAATCCGAAAAAAGATGATTTGGCAGCATGGGAGTTTATTTCGGAGGACTGCAGTAAGATTCTTGTACAAGGTGTGGCATTCAGAGCTGCATCAAATGTACTGCGCCATCGCATTAAGCTATTAGGAGTGGATGCAACAGCAATTTATAGGTTTGTGAAAGGCAGACAAAAAGAAGAGAAGCTTAGCGGTAAGGCACTTATGACAGGCGGGATTCTTATACCAGCAATCAAAGGCGATGATGTGGCATTTGAATTTTATCTGGAAAAAATAGAAGAATGTTAAGAGGTGCGTGAAGGGGGAAAGAATATGTATGATGTAGCAGCGCTTGGAGAACTTTTGATCGATTTTACAGAAAGTGGAAAAAGTGAGCAGGGGAATCAGCTTCTGGAAGTAAATCCGGGCGGCGCCCCGTGCAATGTATTGGCAATGTTAAATAATCTTGGGAAGAAGGTTGCTTTTATAGGGAAAGTTGGGCAGGATATGTTCGGAACTCTGCTGAAACATACATTGGATGAAGTAGGAATCTGTTCTAAAAGTCTTCGGATGGACCCGGAAGTGCGGACTACACTGGCATTTGTGCATACGTTGCCGGATGGGGACCGGGAGTTTTCTTTTTATCGGAACCCCGGAGCAGATATGATGCTGAGGGAAGAAGAGGTGGATCTAGAACTGATACGAAATACAAAAATCTTTCACTTTGGAACACTCTCTATGACACATGAAGGTGTGAGAAATGCAACAAAAAAAGCGATCTGCTGTGCGAAAGAAGCCGGGGCGGTCATTTCCTTTGACCCGAATCTGAGGGAGCCGCTCTGGGAATCTCTGGATCTTGCAAAAGAACAGATGGAGTATGGATTCGGACAATGCGATGTGCTGAAAATATCGGACAATGAGATTCAGTTTGTCACGGGAGAGGAAGACTATGACAGAGGAATCCAGATGCTGCAGGAGAAATACCAGATTCCTCTGATCCTTCTTACGATGGGGAAAGAAGGAAGCCGTGCATATTATAAGGAAATGTGCGTAGAAAAGGCGGGGTTTTGTGTAGAAGCCATTGAGACAACAGGAGCAGGTGATACGTTCTGTGGCTGTGCGTTAGGATACCTGTTGGAACACAATCTAGAGCAGTTGTCAAAAGAAGATTTAGAGGAACTGCTGACATTTGCAAACGCAGGGGCGGCGCTGATCACTTTAAAAAAAGGAGCAATCCGCTCGATGCCGAAGAAAGAAGAAATCAGAAAATTTCTGGAAGATCAAAAAATTGACTTTTAGTTATTAGTGTGTTACTATTTTCTAGAAAAGTAAATAGCCGGGGAGCTTGTAGACAGGCTGAGAGGAAGGTGTGAACTTCGACCCTGATACCTGATTTGGATAATGCCAACGTAGGAAAGAATTGATTTTAAGAAGTTTGACGGAGTACCAATTGAGGTACTCTGTTTTTTTATTATATTTTATTACATAGGAAATTTCCGAGAAATGCTATGGAATAAAAAGCAGAGTCCTATGAAAAAATGCTCCGCCCAGGCATAATCCTTGAAATCCTTTTGGAGTTCTGTCATAAAAAAATTCCGGCACAGAGCAAATGAAAAATATTCTGCCGCGGGCAGAAGAAAGAAGAGGTACATCATATGTCAGAAAAATACTACACACAGATGGAAGCAGCAAGAAAGGGAATCATCACAGAGGAGATGCGGGCAGTTGCGCGGAAGGAATACCGCACAGAGGAGGAAATCCGGGATCTGGTGGCGAAAGGACAGGTGGCGATCTGCGCCAACAAAAGGCATAAATGCCTTGATCCAAATGGAGTAGGATCTATGCTTCGTACGAAGATCAATGTAAATCTGGGAGTGTCAAAAGATTGCAAAGATTATGAGGTTGAGATGGAAAAAGTCATGGCGGCGGTAAATATGGGAGCAGAGGCAATTATGGACCTTTCTTCTCATGGGAATACGCAGCCATTTCGAAGAAAACTGACACAAGAATGTCCGGCGATGATCGGAACCGTTCCGGTTTATGATAGTGTGATTCATTATAAGAGAGATCTTGCCACACTGACGGCAAAAGATTTTATTGATGTAGTAAGACTCCACGCAGAGGATGGAGTGGATTTTGTCACACTGCATTGTGGAATTACAAGAAAGACAATTGAACAGATCAAGAAGCATAAAAGAAAAATGAATATTGTATCCAGAGGCGGATCGCTTGTGTTTGCGTGGATGAGTATGACTGGAAATGAAAATCCATTTTACGAATACTTTGATGAGATTCTTGAAATCTGCCGGGAATATGATGTCACAATTTCACTTGGGGATGCATGCCGTCCGGGCTGTCTGGCCGATGCGAGTGATGTGTGTCAGATTGAAGAGTTGGTGCGCTTGGGAGAGCTGACAAAACGTGCGTGGGCAAAAGATGTGCAGGTGATGGTAGAAGGCCCGGGGCATATGCCATTGGATCAGATTGAAGCAAATATGAAATTGCAACAGACAATCTGCATGGGTGCTCCGTTTTATGTACTGGGACCGATCGTGACTGATATTGCACCGGGATATGACCATATTACAGCGGCGATCGGAGGTGCAGTAGCAGCTTCAGCAGGTGCAGCATTTCTTTGCTATGTGACACCGGCAGAACATCTGGCGCTTCCGAATGTAGAAGATGTCAAACAGGGGATCATCGCTTCCAGAATTGCAGCGCATGCCGCAGATATTGCAAAACATGTTCCGCACGCAAGAGATATCGATGATCGTATGGCGGATGCCAGAAGAACTTTTGATTGGGAGGAGCAGTGGAAGTGTTCTATGGATCCAGAAACGGCAAAACAGATTCGGGAAGACCGCAAACCGGAAATTGAAGAGAGTTGCTCCATGTGTGGAAAATTCTGTGCGGTCAGAAGTATGAATAAGGCATTGAATGGAGAGTATATCGATATTCTGTAATAAAAATTCAGAACAGTGAAAAATGATGGAATACTTCAATACAAGTGCATAAACTGTATGAAAAATGGCTGAGAAATATAAAAATATTGTATTTTTTGTACAAACACCGTATAATAAACCTACTAGCACAGATTGCAGGAAAGTGTGATAAGGAGGAAGAAAACGATGTATAGAATCTCTAATTTTACGAATAATGATGATATTAAAGTGTTAAACTCTCTTGGTCCGTTTACTGTCATAGAATATCAGCGTGATTTAAGTGTGATGCCGCACAATGCTGCGTTGGCCTATTTCTGTAATGAGATGAATGTGAGAAAGCGCCAGGTTATCTGTGATGTCAATCAGGCAAATATCACACTTCAGGCAGGAGCAATGCAGTGGACCGTAGGCAATGTCAATGCGACAACGGGAGTAAAAGGTGTGGGCGATTTCTTTGGAAAAGCAGTCAGGGGAAAAGCAACCGGGGAATCGGCGATCAAGCCGGAATATACCGGAAACGGAATTCTTGTGTTGGAACCGACTTATAAGCACATCCTACTGGTAGATTTAAAAGACTGGAATGGTTCCATCGTGTTGGATGACGGATTGTTCCTGGCATGTGATGCAAGACTGAAGCACAAAGCAGTGATGCGCTCCAATCTTTCTTCTGCTGTTGCAGGAAATGAAGGGCTGTTCAATCTTGGAGTGGTAGGAGAGGGAGTGCTTTGTCTGGAAGCACCTTGTCCGAAAGAGGAGCTTGTGGAGATCACTCTCCAGGATGATGTATTGAAAGTAGATGGCAACATGGCGATCGCATGGAGCGGCAGCTTAAGTTTTACTGTAGAACGGTCAGGAAAGACACTGCTAGGTTCGGCAGCTTCGGGGGAAGGACTTGTAAATGTGTATCGTGGAACCGGAAAAGTTCTCCTGGCTCCAGTGCTGGATGGAGCAGTATAGAGTAGCCAGCTTTGCATAGTATTAGAAAATCTATATTAGGAAAAAGAAAAATGAAATTTGTGTAAAATATACAAGAAATATGTAGCATTTTTGTATAATATAATGGTATAATCAGTTGCGCAAAAGCTTTATGCAGAGAGGAGAATGTTATTTATATGGTAGATTTAAAATCAAGACCGTATTATCTGTCAGAGGAAGACTGTCAATGGGTAAAAGACACAATTGCAAATATGAGCCCGGAAGAAAAAGTAGGACAGTTATTCTTTCAGCTGACAGCTTCACACGATGAAGAATATTTAAAAGAATTAATGGAAAAATATCACCTTGGTGGATGCCGTTACAATCCGGCTCCGGGAAAGGCGATTCAGGAACAGAATCGGATCCTTCAGAAATATGCAAAGGTTCCGGTATTTATCGCATGCAACACAGAAGCCGGAGGAGACGGCGCATGTGCAGATGGGACACATATTGGAGCTGGTGTGAAGATCGCAGCTACAGATAAGGAAGAGTATGCATTTGCATTAGGAAAGATGGCAAATGAACAGGCAGCGGCAATCGGATGTAACATGGCATTTGCACCGGTGGCAGATATTCTTTACAACTGGGAGAATACAGAGATTGTGACACGTGCATTCGGCGGAGATGCAGAACGTGTAGCAACTATGAGCAAAGCATATTTAAATGGAGCACATACGATTCCGGGATTTGCATGCGCAGCGAAACATTTTCCGGGAAATGGACAAGACTTCAGAGATGCACACATTGCAAACAATGTAAACTATTTTGATGTGGAAAAATGGGATGAGACTTACGGACATGTTTACCGTACATTGATTGAGAATGATCTGGATGCGATCATGGGAGGACACATCATGCTTCCTTCTTATGCAAAAGCCATTAATCCTGAGTTAAAGGACGAAGATATGATGCCGGCTACATTAAGTCCGGAGATCATGACAGGTCTTTTGAGAGACAGACTTGGATTCAACGGTATGGTCGTGACAGATGCTTCCCATATGGTAGCAATGACAGACCGAATGAAGCGTTCAGAGATGCTTCCGGCAAGTATCAATGCAGGTTGTGATATGTTCTTATTCTTCAATGATCCAGAGGAAGATTTTGCTACAATGCTTGGTGCATACAAGACAGGAATCATCAGTGAAGAGAGAATGACAGAAGCATTGACACGTATTTTAGGACTCAAAGCACATCTGGGTCTGAATAAGAAGGGCAAAGAAGAACTGGTTCCACAGCCAGAGACTGTAGAGGAAGTGCTTCAGAGAGAAGAATACAAGGCAATGCAGAAATCAATCAGCGAAGACTGTATCACGCTTGTAAAATATAAAGACAAAGACGTGCTCCCTATGACACCAGATCGTTATAAGAGAATTATGATCGTGCATATCAAAGGCGCAGAGAACAGTATGTCAGCGCTGATGAAAATGCTTGGAGGCGGAAAAGGAAATCCGGCAGAAGCGTTAAAAGAAAAGTTATGTGCAAAAGGATTTGATGCATTTATCTATGAAAGTCCGCTTGATGTCATGAAGAAACAGATTGAAGCCGGGGAAAAGCCAGACTTAAATATTTACTTTGCAGGAAAGAATGCCATTGCAGATTTCGTATCCGATATGGATCTTGTAATCACGCTCTGTGATGTGCCGAACGGAAGACCAAGCTTTGGTATGTCAAAGGGAGGCGGAGAGATTCCGTGGTATGTATTTGAAGTTCCGGTTGTTGTTGTCGGATGTGGACAGCCGACAATGCTTGCAGATATCCCGCAGGCACGGACCTATATCAACACTTACGATTCCAAAGATACAACACTGGATGCGTTAGTTGAGAATCTTATGAATGGAGAAGAAGCATTCAAAGGAACAGATCCGATTGACAGTTTCTGCGGATTATTTGATGCAAAACTATAAGAAGGAAGAAAAAAGATTCACACAAGATGTGGATCTTTTTTTCTGTATATGTGGGAGAAAAGCGCGGTAAAAATCCGAAAGATAAAATGGGGAAGAGATTTCAATAAGAACTAGAAAAATGATGAAAAGGCAGAGGAAAAGCGGTATAATAAACTGGAAGCTTAAAATAGCAGATTGTGAGAATGATGGAGGAAAAAATGGAATATAAAATATACCGCATAGCGGACCGTACACAGATCGATCAATGCGAACTGTTCGCAATCAATCAATATTTGTGGAACAGTTTACAAACGCCGAAAGCATATGGCAGAGCCGGATATATCGATGGGCAGGGAATTTATGTGGAGATGACCTGTGAAGAGTGTGATCCGAAGCGACTTTGCAACAAAGATAAAGAACTCGTCTATAAGGATAGCGCACTGGAAGCTTTTTTTGCATTCCCAGAGGGAGATATAAGCATAGAGAAACAGTGTATTTATATAAATTTTGAGATGAATGCCAACGGAGCACTGTATGCGGAGAAAGGATATACAAGAGAGAATCGGACATTAATTTCAGATGTGTACTATCAGGAAGCAGATTGTCGGGCGAAAATAGAATCAGATCGGTGGTGTGTATCTGTTTTGATCCCGGAAGCACTGCTTGGGGAAATTACTTCTCTTGAGAAGCTAAAAGCGGGACAAAGATTTTACTGCAATTTTTTATAAAATATCAGAGGACGACAAGATCCAGCATTTTGGATGTTACAGTCCGATTGAGAGCGAAGAACCAAATTTTCATCTTCCAATCTGTTTTGCAAAGGCGGTGATTGCAGATGTATAATGAACTGACAAAAAATGATATCAAGAAAATGCGCGAAGAGATTGAATACCGGAAGATTGTGCTTCGAAAAGAGCTGCTAGAAGATGTCAAAGAAGCGAGAGCACATGGGGACTTGAGTGAAAATTTTGAATATCATGCCGCTAAGAAAGAGAAAAACAAAAATGAGAGCAGAATTCGGTATTTGGAACGGATGATCAAGACTGCAAAGATCGTATCCGATGAGTCAAAAGAAGATGAAGTGGGATTAAACAACACCGTGCACCTTTATTTTGAAGAAGATGATGAGGTGGAAGTATTCAAACTGGTGACAACCGTGCGGGGAAATTCCTTAAAAGGGCTTATTAGCACAGAATCCCCGATTGGAAAAGCGATTCTTGGGAAAAAAGCAGGGGATAGAGTTTTCATCGGGTATCTGGAGATGCCGGATATTATGTAGTGATCAAAGAAATAGAAAATACAGTTGATGACGGCAGTGATCAGCTTCGCAGTTATTAAAAATAAAACAGCAGAATGAGAGCTGCCACGTATGAAAAGAGTTATGTTTATTTTTTTTTAAGAATTTTTCGCTTTCTTTTAGAAAACAATCATACTTTGGACACATTTTCCTTTTATACTAAGAGTCAGATAGTTGATTAAGTAATCACTATCTCCCCCCTCTTAAAGTAGAGCGTTGAAGATAAGACGCATACTTTACTCTCATTCCTTTAGATAACTATAAAACAACGAAACCCGTTAGCCCTTGTGGTTGACGGGTTTTCGCTGTTCATAGGTACTTGCTATTTACAGTTAGGGCACCTTTCGGGCACTCTTGACGTACTTCTTTAGTCACCTAAAATATTTTTTCTCTTTATCAAATATTATCCTTGTTATCAGCTAATCCCTTTGGTAGAATAAGACAAGGCACTACATGAGAATGGTAGGCGGTTAGTCCTTCAACAGAGGGACTGGACCCTCTGATTACATAGAAATCTTGCATGCAGGAAATCTGGGAAAGGAGGGCTTAAACTTATGAGTGATTTTGAACTCCTATCCATCGTACTAATGATACTGAGTATTGTTGTAACGATTCTGATAGCATATATAAATCAATCAAAAAAGTAACCACCCCTCGCCCAAGGAATGCGGTTACTTTTTTTAAGTAATTAAATAATTGGGGCTAACCAACTATCAGTAGTGCCTTATTTATATTTATAATATACCACCCATTAGGCACATTGTAAACATGTAACTTTGTAAATATGTAAACATTCCAAACCGTTCTCGGTCAAATTTGGGTCAAATCCTCATAAAAATATATTATAGCCGGGATTTTACTAAAGGAGCATGGACGACAAGATAAAATAGAAATTTTTTAATTCTTTTGCACACTGATTTTGATAAAAAGATAGGGACTGTAAAAAACTCCCCTAATAGAAAAATCGCTCAGACCTCATGGCCTGGGCGATTTTTTCTATTGAATTATGCTACTAAATCAAAATACCAGTGATAATTATACAGCTCGAAAATTACTAATTCTCCGAAACAATTTTTTTTTTTGCAAAAACTTTTTTCGCTGATCCAGTTGTATCCGCTTTCAAAAATATTGTGGAAGAGCAGTCCGTACACAGAACCGAATGCGTTTGTGAGCACACGGAGGATGATTGCTCCTGCAACTCCGAAGGAACTCATGGCGATTGACAGCGCTCCGAAAGAGTTAAATACTGCCTGCCATCCATAAGTTGCAGAGAGTCCGACTCCGATTCCACCGATCATACCGATATAGCCATAACAGCTTTCAGGAAGCAAATAGTAGAGGCAGAGGAAACAGAGCCTCCGAGAATATTTCCGGGTGCACGGTATTTGACACGCTCGATCAGATCCTTTTTAAATGGAAGCAGAACGGACATCGTTGCGATCCCGACCCACATCACTCTCGGAAGATGGATCAGAGACGCGAACAGCATTGCGGTAGAAACACCAAGTGTCAGGCGGATCTGCACCGTGTACGCATAGAGTGAATGTCAAATTCCTGGAAAATATGTCGGATCGTACGTTTGTAATGGACTTTCCGGTGGTTCTCCAGAGGATAAAGCAGGTTGCCAAAGCTCCGACAGAAAGTCCGGCAAGACGTAAAAGGTAAGAGTTTCCGGTAGTATCATATCCCTGAAGGAGCAGGTAGCCGAGGACGAATGTAGAATGATTGGACATAATTACATTGTGACAGCCAAGAGACATCAGGCGCCGATGCAGACTACATTGATCAAAAATGCCGGGAATGGTCCGACCATGTTCGAGATTCTTGGTCCAAATGCAAGGATTCCGTAAATGATAGCAAGTAGTAGAACTCCGTGAGAGTTCTTGATGCCGAGGTCTGCATTGCGGAAGACCATCACGGCAAGTAGAACAACGACGCCTACGATACTGTTTTCTTCTCCGAATACTTTTGTATAGATTGTGACAAATACAACACAGAATGCTACTGTCAGTAAAATCTTAAACAGGTAGATACAAATGTGTTTCCACTTTTCTTTTGGATCTTTGATATTTCGGATCAGTGCTTTTGAACCGGCTTGATTTAGTTGTAGTTCTTGATAAAAAGTCAATAGAAATCCCTCCTAGTGTTCGATGTCTTGCAGGACATCGTTTGTTTCGTGAATCAGTTCCATCAGTTTCAAAAATTGTGCCTCTCCTAGTCTGCGCCGCATTGTGTAAATCGGTGAGAGGTAATAGTTGTAAGTCTCCTCCAATGCTTTTTGCCCTCTTTCTGTGATCGAGAGGTGATAACTTCTCCTATCTGTCAGGCTTGGCTCTTTTGTAAGTAGTTCTTTTTTTTAGCAAATGTTCGATCAGACGGCTGACTGCAGATTTGCCAAGTCCCATACAACCGCATAGTTCATGAGGTGTCAGTGGCACATCAGACAGTGAGATGCGGGACAGAAGATCAAGTTCCTGGGAAGTTGAGATACTCCCTTTTTCGGTGCGCCGTACATTTCTACTGCAAAACTGACGCAGGTTCTGCATGTAGTTCATCATTTCAATCCAGTCGTAATCCATCACGGTTCTCCATTTCTATAAGTCTGTACAAAATATATCAGTATCGATTACAAACAATCAAAAATAGTTTACAAAGTGAACTACTTATAGTGTAGAGCGAAAAACTTTAATTGTCAATAGATAAAAAAAACGTGTTATAATCAGAAAGATACAAGTTGAGAAGGATTTTCAAAATAGGTTCATACCAGATTTTTGGTCTGGTATCAGAAGAATGGGAGGAGAATCGAAATGAACTTATTCATAGACGTGCTGATGGATGCAGCGATAGACAGTGTAAGGATGCTTCCGTTTTTATTTGCGGCATTTTGCTGCTGGAGGCGATGGAAAGGCATGCGGGGAATTTTAGCCAGCGGGTACTGACTGGTATCAGAGGCGCAGGGCCTCTTCTGGGAGCGGTACTTGGATGTGTCCCGCAGTGTGGATTTTCCGTGCTTGCAGCAAATTTGTTTTCCGGGGGAATGATTTCTGCAGGAACATTGCTTGCCGTTTTTCTGTCGACCTCGGATGAGGCAATTCTGATGATCATGGGTCAGCCGGAAAGTGCGGGTGTCGTAGGGAAATTATTATTCGTAAAAGTCGTGATTGCAGTGCTTGCGGGATATCTGATAGATTTTTGCTTTCCGAAACTTTTTTCTGAGAAAAAGGAAATTCACGATCTGTGTGAGAAAGAATCTTGTGGTTGTGGGCATTCTCATGGGGTAATCCTGCCGGCATGGAATCATACTTTGAAACTGTTTATATATATTTTCCTCTTCTCTGCCTGCCTGAATCTGGTTCTGGAAGTGGCGGGAATCGGAAAGGTGGAAAGCCTTTTCTGGAGTGGTTCGGTGTTTCAGCCAATTTTGACGGCTTTGATCGGGTTTGTTCCGAATTGTGCTGCATCCGTCCTTCTGACGGAGTTGTATATCAAAGGTGTAATCAGCTTTGCGGCGGCAGTGGCAGGACTTTGTACGAGCGCAGGAGTCGGACTGGTTGTACTGTGGAGAGTAAATCGGAATCGGAAGGAAAATATAAAGATGATGGGAGTGCTTTATGGAGTCGCTGTTGTGGCAGGAATTATTTTATACTGGGCATAGGGAAATGTTTGTTAATTAAAAAACTATTCAGAAATTAAAAGGAAATTTAAAAATATAGATTGTATTGTTAGAAAATAAGTGCTAAAATAAGAACAGCTAATGTACAGAAAGGTGTGCAGTTCCAAATAGAAAGTACACAAAAACTGGCATGAAATTTTGAAGAGAAGATGGAGGAAACTGGTATGTTACAGGGAAAAGTTGCAGTCATTACAGGGGGAACAAGAGGAATCGGATATGCGACTGTAAAGAAATTTTTAGAAAATGGAGCAAAGGTTGCAATGCTTGGCTCCAGAGAGGAGACGGTTCAGAAAGCTCTTGCTTCGCTGAAGGAGGAAAACCCAGAGTATCCGGTTGTAGGATATTGGCCGAATCTGACTAAACACGAAGAAGTGAAAGAAGTGTTTGAGAAAGTGAAAGAAGAGTTTGGATCTCTGGATGTTCTTGTGAATAATGCGGGAATTTCTGCAAGAGATCCGCTGTATGACTATGATCCGGCGGCATTTGAGAAGATTATGGATCTAAATGTCAATGCAGTGTTTAACTGCTCTCAGGTAGCTGCATGCATCATGAAAGAGCAGGGAGGCGGTGTGATCTTGAACACAAGTTCTATGGTAAGTATTTATGGACAGCCAGCAGGATGTGGGTATCCGACATCGAAATTTGCAGTAAACGGAATGACAAAATCTCTGGCAAGAGAACTTGGAAAGGACAATATCCGTGTCAATGCAGTGGCACCGGGTGTGATCCGCACAGATATGGTAGCAGCACTTCCAGAGTCTGTAATTCAGCCTTTGATCAATACGATTCCACTTCGCCGTGTCGGAGAACCGGAAGATATCGCAAATGCATTTGTATTTCTTGCAAGTGACATGGCAAGTTATATCACAGGTGTTGTTCTGTCAGTAGATGGTGCGACAATGAGCTAAAAAGAATAGACTGCCGGAAGCATCTCACGAAGAAGCACGGCAGTCTTATTTTTTTGTTCTATAAAAATTTTTCCGAGAATTTGTGTAAATAAAAAGCAGAACCTATAACCGGGCGTTATTAAGACTTATTAGTAAAATATACTGGTCAACAGTCCGACATGTGGTCTATAATAAAATGGAAAAAACGGTCAACAATGAACAGAGATAAAGGAGAATCATTCATGGAAATGTTATCAATTGAAAAAGAATTGCAGGGAAACGCATATCCGGGAAGAGGAATCATCATCGGAAAGACACCGGATGGGAAAAAGGCAGTCACTGCATATTTTATTATGGGAAGAAGCGAGAACAGCAGAAACCGTGTATTTGTAGAAGAAGGACAGGGGATTCGCACACAGGCATTTGACCCTTCAAAATTAACAGATCCAAGTTTAATTATCTATGCGCCAGTGCGGGTACTTGGCAATAAGACGATCGTGACAAACGGAGATCAGACAGACACGATTTATGAGGGAATGGACAAGCAGCTCACTTTTTGAGCAGTCACTTCGCAGCAGAGAATTTGAACCGGATGCTCCAAACTATACACCTCGTATTTCAGGGATCATGCATATTGAAAATGGAACATACAACTATGCGATGTCTATTTTAAAGAGCAATAACGGAAATCCGGACGCATGCAACCGCTATACATTTGCATATCAGAATCCGGTATCCGGAGAGGGACATTTTATCCATACTTACAAATGTGATGGCAATCCACTTCCAAGTTTTGAAGGAGAACCAAAACTGATCTCAATCCCAGACGATATGGAACAGTTTACAGAGATGCTCTGGAATAGCTTGAATGAAGAAAATAAAGTATCGCTGTTTGTACGCTATATCGATATTGAGACAGGAAACTATGAGACAAAGATTGTAAATAAAAATAAATAAGATGAGGAGAATCAGATCATGAGAGAGTTAGAATTAAAGTATGGATGTAATCCAAATCAGAAGCCTTCCAGAATTTATATGGAAGAGGGAGAACTTCCGATTAAGGTGTTATGTGGAAAACCGGGATATATTAACTTTCTGGATGCATTTAATGGCTGGCAGCTTGTAAGAGAATTAAAGAGAGCGACAGGACTTCCGGCAGCAACTTCTTTCAAACATGTTTCTCCGGCAGGTGCAGCAGTCGGACTTCCAATGGACGACACACTGGCAAAGATTTACTGGGTAGACGATATGGGAGAGTTATCTCCGTTAGCATGTGCTTATGCAAGAGCAAGAGGTGCAGACAGAATGTCTTCGTTCGGTGATTTTATCTCTCTGTCAGATGTCTGTGATGTTGCAACTGCAAAGCTGATCAAGAGAGAAGTGTCTGATGGTGTGATCGCACCGGGATATGAGCCGGAGGCACTGGAACTTTTAAAACAAAAGAAAAAAGGAAATTATGCGATCATCGAAATTGATCCGAATTATGAGCCAGATCCGATTGAGCACAAAGAAGTATTCGGAATCACATTTGAGCAGGGAAGAAATGAATTGGTGATCAATGATGAATTACTTTCCAATATTGTGACAGAAAATAAAGAACTTCCAGAGCAGGCAAAGATCGATCTCGCAATTGCTCTGATCACGCTGAAATATACACAGTCAAACTCTGTATGCTATGCAAAAGGTGGGCAGGCTATCGGAATAGGCGCAGGACAGCAGTCCAGAATCCACTGTACCCGTCTGGCAGGTCAGAAGGCAGATAATTGGTGGTTACGTCAGTCTCCGCAGGTACTCGGGCTTCAGTTCGTGGACAGCATCGGAAGAGCAGACCGAGACAATTCCATCGATCTCTACATTGGAGATGAGTATGAGGATGTGCTTGCAGAGGAACATGCAGAATATCTTCAAAGTAAAACCACCGGTATTTACCCGCGAAGAAAAGCGTGCATGGTTAGACCAACTGACAGATGTTGCCCTTGGTTCAGATGCATTCTTCCCATTCGGGGATAATATTGAGCGTGCGCATAAGAGTGGTGTTAAATACATTGCACAGCCAGGTGGATCTGTGAGAGATGACAATGTGATCGCTACTTGCAATAAATACAATATGACGATGGCATTTACCGGAATCCGTCTGTTCCACCACTAAGAAATAATCCAAAAGTAAAACTTCTATAAAATCTAAATAAAAAACTAGAATTCTAGTTGCAGAACCTCCTGAAAAGAGATATAATCAAAGCCAGATTATTTCAATTACAGGAGGTTTTATTTATCATGGACGCAGGCGACCTGACGGGAACAGTATTTTATTTCAACTATTATTTCTTGCATTTCTTACTTTGGTGAATGCTTTCTTTGCGGGAGCAGAGATGGCAGTGGTGTCAGTCAATAAGAATCGGATCAAGGTTCTGGCAGATGAGGGAAGTAAGAGAGCAGCTCTGCTTCAGACATTGTTTGAAGACTCTACAAAGTTTCTATCAACGATACAGGTGGCAATCACACTGGCGGGATTTTTCTCAAGTGCTTCTGCGGCAACTGGTATTTCACAGGTGCTGGGCGGATGGATCGCACAGTTTGGGATTCCGTACAGCAATACGATCGCTGTTGTAGTTGTTACGATTATCTTATCTTATTTTACCCTCGTGTTTGGTGAATTGGTGCCGAAGAGAATTGCGCTTCAGAAAGCGGAAGCATTCAGTTTATTTGTTGTGCAGCCGATTTATATTATTTCAAAGATTTTATCACCGTTTATTAAGTTGTTATCACTGTCCACGAATGGATTTTTACATCTGATTGGAATGAAGACCGAGAATCTCGAGGAAGCAGTTTCAGAAGAAGAGATTAAAAAGATGTTAGAGACCGGAAGCGAGAATGGTGTGTTTAACGAGATCGAAAAGGAAATGATCAATTCGATTTTTTCTTTTGATGATAAGACAGCGAAAGATGTGATGGTGCCTCGAAGAGAAGTATTTGCAATTGACATCGAGGAGCCGTTAGAGAAGATTCTGGATGAGATCCTCGAGACAAGGCATTCAAGAATTCCTGTCTATGAAGAACAGATCGATAATATTATCGGGATTCTTCAAGTAAAAGATGTGATGATTGAAGCGAGAAAGAAGTCCTTTGAGGAAGTGGACATCCGAGCTCTTTTGAAAGAAGCGTTCTTTGTGCCGGATGGAAAGAGCACCGATGAGCTTTTTCGTGAGATGCAGAAGACGAAGAATCGTATGGCGGTATTGATCGATGAGTACGGTGGTGTATCGGGAATTCTTACGGTGGAGGACCTTGTGGAGGAAGTAATGGGAGAGATCACCGATGAGCATGAGGAAGAAGTTGTAGAACTTCAGAAAATCGGGGAGAAGGAATATTTACTGGATGGTTCGATTCTGATCGAAGAGCTGAATGAAAAATTAAACCTGAAGCTGGAGACAGAAAATTATGATACACTTTCCGGGTATTTGATTGAAGAGCTGGGATACATTCCAAAAGATTCCGGACAATGCGAACTGGACGCAGATGGAGTGCATTTTAAAATTTTGGAAGTGAAAGAAAAGAGAATCCGAAAAGTATGGATGAAGGTACCGGAACAGGCAGAGAGATAAAAGAGTAAAATAATTCCCCCAACTCTTGACAAAGAGCAAAAAATACCTGAACAGGCAGATCTAAATAGATAGATTGCTGTTCAGGTATTTTGTTATAGTTGTCTTACTGTGCAGCAGTTCCGCTGTCGTCTGTGGTAGTCTCTGGTTCTGTTGTACCGGAGTTGTCTGTGTCGTTTGAAGCAGATCCGTCTGTACTGTCAGTAGTATTTGTATCGTCAGTTCCGTTTGAGAGATCAGAGTTTGTAGTTGCTCCATCTTTATCAGATTCTGGATTTGCTGTCTGATCTGTTGTTCCGTTATCAGATTTGTTTCCATCCTCTTTTTTGTCTTTCTCATCAGTTCCGTCTGTGTGGTTCAAGATTTTCCTTGAGATCATTGATAAAGGAAAAATCATATCCGACATAAGTACCGTAAATAAAAGCGCCTCCACCTGCAAGTACCAGAATTAAAAGGAAGATTAAAAACGGCTTTAGGCACCCGCCTTTTTTCTTTTTAGAAACAACACGCTTCTCTGTGGATTTTACTTTATCCGGTTGAATGTAGTCGTAATCGTCATCATCAAAATCAAAGTCATCCTCACGGTAACGCTTCTTTGCAGGCTTTTCAGTCTGGCGGGAGCGGGAAGCATCAGATTTTTTCTTCGGAGAAGATGCTTTCTCAGATTTTGGTGCGGACTTTTTCTTCGGACGGTCGGAAGAAGTTGATGAGGACGCACGGGAAATAGCACTCTGGGAAGGTATCTCCTGAGTTCTTGCTGAGACATGTACTGGAGCCGTAGTATCTTTTGTGGCAGCAGATCTGGAAGCGTCCTCTCTTTGTGCTGCTTCCCTTTTTGCATCTGCAAGTTGTTCGGCTTCTTTTCGTTCCTTGGCAGCTTTTTTTAATTTATCAATATTGACCTTTGTCTTGCAGTGGTAGCAAAAGGCATATAAGTTATAGACAGGATTGCCGGCGGAATCTTTTCCGACTTCAATCTCTTTTAGTTTCATTTCTTCATGACATTTGTTACATTTCATTATAAAACACCCCTTAATTCTTTTGTGTATATTTTCATATACGATATTGAAAGTTTATACCTCTTCTATCATACATGAAAATCAGTGATTTGTATAGACTTGTTCTTGTGAATTTCCGTGATAACCGGAAAATATTTTAGGAGTCGTCAGAAAAATATTTTTGCGGGAATTGAAAAAAATGGTTGTATATTTGTGAGAAAGTCTATATAATGTAAAAGAATAAAAAGCAGATTGTACAAAAAAAGTGGATAATAGAACAAACTTGCAATAAAGGAGAGGAAACATGGGAAAATATTTTGGAACAGACGGATTTCGTGGTGAGGCAAATAAGGTTCTGACAGTAGAACATGCATTTAAAGTCGGAAGATTTCTTGGATGGTATTATGGAAAGGATCATAAGGCGAAGGTTGTGATCGGGAAGGATACAAGACGTAGCAGTTATATGTTTGAGTATGCGCTCGTTGCAGGGCTGACAGCATCCGGGGGCGGATGTCTATCTTCTTCATGTGACAACGACACCAAGTGTCTCTTATGTGGCGAGAACGGAAGATTTTGATTGTGGAATTATGATTTCGGCAAGTCACAATCCATTTTATGACAATGGAATTAAAGTGATCAACGGTATGGGACACAAGTTGGAGGCAGAAGTTGAAGCACAGATTGAGGCATACATTGATGGGGAACTGGAGGAACTTCCGCTTGCGGAAAAAGAAGAGATCGGAAGAACTGTGGATCATGCAGCAGGAAGAAACCGCTATATCGGACATTTGATTTCACTTGCGACGCGATCTTTCAAAGATAAGAGAGTCGGTCTGGACTGTTCCAACGGAAGTGCTTCGGCTATCGCAAAGAGTGTGTACGATGCGCTGGGAGCAAAGACTTATGTGATCAACAATGAGCCAGACGGAACAAACATCAATACGAACTGCGGGTCTACCCATATTGAAGTGCTTCAGCAGTTTGTGAGAGAGAAGAAACTTGATATTGCATTTGCATATGATGGAGATGCAGACCGCTGTATCGCTGTCGATGAAAATGGAAATGTTGTAGACGGAGATCTGATCCTCTATGTCTGTGGAAAATATTTAAAAGAGCAGGGAAGATTAAATGGCGATACAATCGTGACGACGATCATGTCTAATCTCGGACTTTACAAAGCGTGTGACAAAGCCGGAATCCGCTATGAGAAAACAGCGGTAGGAGATAAGTATGTCTATGAAAACATGCTTCAAAATAACTATTCGCTTGGAGGAGAACAGTCCGGGCATATTATTTTCAGTAAATATGCAACGACCGGGGACGGAATTCTTACCTCTTTGCTTTTGATGGAAGTTGTCATGGAGAAAAAACAGTCTCTCGGGAAACTTGTGGAGGAAGTGAAGATCTATCCGCAGCTTCTGAAAAATGTCAGAGTGGCAGATAAAAGGAAGCGAGAGAGAATCCGGCTGTTGTAAAAGCGGTGGAAGAAGTGGCAGAAACACTTGGAGATGACGGACGGATACTTGTAAGAGAGAGTGGGACAGAGCCGGTTATCCGTGTGATGGTTGAAGCCGCGACCGATGAACTCTGCAAAGAGTGTGTCGATAAAGTTATCGATGTCATGGCAGAAGAAGGGCTGGTGCTTTCTTAAAATAGAATAAAATAAAGGCTTACCCAAGCTGTTGAAAGATCAGTGTTAGATGTTTCAGCAGCTTTTGTGTAAGCCTTTTCGTTTGCAAATTTCTTATTGAGATACACCTGTTTGTCTAAATGACATAGGTTCCTGACAGAAAGTTATTTCTGGAAGAACTGATAAGGAACCCAAGGGCATTTTTCAGCAACTTCCTGGTTATACTGTTCCAGATCTTTCATCTGGCTGACAATATGTGGAAGGTCCAAAAGTTCTACAGTCTTTTCGATGATTTCTACTCCTTCTTGTGCAAGTGCTTCACGGGATGCTTCATCCGGAATTGCAGTTGTGCTCATGTGGTCTTCTTTTTCTCCGAAGTAGTAACCGATCGAAGCACTCTGGTAAGCGAGTCCGAAGATGTCGTCAAACTTTTTGCAGGACTGTGGCTTGCTGTGTGCATACTTTGTTGTGAGCGGAACGTCTTCCAGACGGTTCATGATCTTGTATGCTCCGGTTGTGATCGCATGGAAGCTGTCCATGGATTTGAAAAGATCAGATGCATTTTTCAACATCTGCATCGTCAGATCCATGTAGAGGATCGGAACGCCTGTCTCGTCAAAGAAATCGCGGACCATCGGACTGCATGTCATATGTGCAGGACCATGGAAGCTGATATAGATCTGGCGTTTGAAGCCGAGACGTAACAGGTTCTTTGCGATTGCTGTCAGGTAGTCAATCCCTTCGCGGATGCTCACCTGAACTGTTCCACGACCGCTAGCAGTTGCTCCGGCATAGAAATATGGAAGTCCGGTCAGGACAAGACCGTCACATGCTTCTGCCATTTTGAGAGCATAAGCTTCGCTGATGGTTGTCTCGGAGTCAAGTGGAAATCCACCGTGCATTTCTACAGTTCCGACCGGAACGATAATGATATCATTCCGTGATAAATATTCTTCTACTTCATCATTTAACATCTTTGGTAATATTCTTGTACGCATATCTGTTTCCTCCATTTCTAATGCAGCCCGAAGAGGGATTCTGCATTTTGATAAGCGATTTTTCTGTAAACCTCTTCTTTTAATTTACCACACTGGTACATTTCCTCCAACCATTTTCCGAGAGGAAATTCCATATCGACGTTGACCATGTCTGTCGCGAACATCAGGCGGTCACAGTATTTCTCAAGGAAAGAAAGACCGAAGGTCTCGTCGCGCATAATTGCGCAGCCACCGCTGTTGGCGGACAAGTCTCCGTACAAGTTTGGGTAGGTATCGAAAAGGTAAGAAAGTCTTCCGCCAGGGGCTACTTCTCCTTTGCCCCACTCCATACGGGAGGAGAGATCTCCGGAGGCATCGCCACTGATCTCATGCCAGAATGGCTGGCTGTGGCCGATGAATTTCAGATTTGGATATTTTTTCAGACTTCTTCTAAAAGGGGAAGTCCGGCATCATCGACAATGCCATATTCATATCCGACTTCCGGACTCATGTGAAATAGAACCGGAAGGGAAAGTCTTTCTGCAGCAGCAAAAATTTCCTGGATCATAGGATCATCAATGCTGCGGTTGATCATTAGTTCTCCAATACCGACAGCGCCCTGATTTTTATAAGTTTCAAGCCGCTCAAAAATATTTTCCGGTACATCATCGAGATTGCACATCCAGAAATAAATTCCCGGAAATGCCTCTGCAATTTGTCTGCACTCGTCATTGCTTCCAAAAGGAACCGCAGAGTTCCCTTCTCCAGAGGACATTAAGATTCCTTTTTCAATGGAAAGCTCCCGAAGATGCGGGAGCATATGTTCTGCGCTTGACACAAACATGTGCTCAGTCTTCGGGTGCTGTTCAAAGGTGAGGTGCAGATGGATATCTGTCTTTTTCATAAAAGATTACCCTCTTTCTTTTTGGCTTCTTCTTTCAGCAAGTTCAGCATACATCTGATTTGTCTGTTTATGGTTCAGGTTGAAGATCAGTCCGATACCGATCAGTTCCAGAACACAAGTTGCAACCGGGATCAATGTTACCAGATTGTAGATACCGTCGATGGTTGCTGCAGACTGTGTTACGTTTGTACCTGCAACGTAGCCGATTGCACTAAGGGCGAAAGAAATACCGGAAGAAGCAATTGTAGAACCGATCTTACGGCTGAATGTGTAGATGGAGTACATAGATCCATCGCTTCTTTCGTGAAGTTTCCATTCACTGTAATCGAGACAGTCTGTGACAAGTGCCCAGATTAAGATTGTAAAGATTGTCTGTCCGATCATTGCAAGGATGCTTAATACAGTGAATACGTAAACATTTTCGATTTTAATCATAAATGTGATCACACTAAATATCGTACTGCTGATGATACCTGCCATTAATGTTGCTTTCTTTCCAAATTTTGCAACAAGCTTTGGAACAAGCGGGAAGCATACAATGATGATCGGGAGGCTGGAAAGACTTAATAATGTCATTACGGAAGTATTGTGATAGTATTCCTTGAACAGGTAGCTGCGGACTTGTCCGGAACCTGTGATAAAGAGCATACTTCCGACAGTTGCCACCATGACACCGATTAGAGGACGATTCTTTACAACTGCTTTTAAAACATTTTTGTAGTTGAATTTTTCCTGCTGGTTGTTTTCAGACTGTCTGACACGCTCTATAGTCAGTTTTGTCAGTAAGACGTAGCATACGATACAGAGCACGCCGAAGAGAACAGCAAGCATTGTAAAACGTTCCGGGATAATATTACTGTTCTTGTCAAAGCAGATAACCGGAACAAAGGAAAGAGCTACCATACCTACTAAAGTTCCACCGATACTTCTTGCACGGGAAAGCTTGCTTCGATCGATAGGGTCTGTGCTGACAACACTTGCCATCGCACCGAATGGCATGGAAGTTCCTGTATAGCTCATTCCATAGAGGACATATGCAAATGCAACATATGCATGGAGTGCAACACCTTCCAGTGGAACATTCATGAAACAGAGGATACCGGAAAGTGCAAGAGGTACCATAAAGATTTTAATCCACGGTTTGAATTTGTCACCGGATTTTCCAATCATCCAGCGATCCGGGAAAGATCCCATAATCGGGTCGTTGATCGCATCCCAAAGTCTTGCAAAGAGGAATAAAGATCCCATCCATGCAGGGCTGATTCCGAGTACATACGTACAGAATGTCAGGAAGTAAGCATCGATAAATAAGTTGACGAAGCTTCCTGCCATATCACCGAATACATAGCCCAGTTCATCTTTTTTCCCAAAAGGGCGAATTTTTTTGTCTGTCATAACTTTTTCTCCTTGTTGTGTAGTTTATTTCAGTGCTTACTATCATACTTCTTTGAATTTGCAATTTGAATTGCATAATTAGCATAAAAACATTGCAAAAATAATACATTTTCTGCTATGATAGAAAAAGAAAGAAAACGATTTGTGAAATATTTATAAAATGATAGGAGGAATTTTGTGAAACTTAGCCAACTCAAAAAAGTGACCTACGAAGAGATCAAAATAAGCAGTATGAGAAATTAAGGGAAACTATGGGAGAAGATATTGAGCTGTATTTTAAAGAAAGCGGACAGTTTATCGGCTATCAGGAGATGGAGATGGACAGCAAATATCTTGATGTGCATGAGGATATCAGTTACTTAAAAGACAGTGTGTCGCTGCATAGCCATATTTCTATTGATATTCTCTTTTGCCGGATGGCGGAAATATTCAATATTTGATCGGAGATATGCGCTATCAGCTGCAGCCAAATGATATTATCTTCGTTCCGCCAGGGGTCAGTCACAGACCAATCTTCGGAGAACAACTCACGGAGCCGTATCTGCGAACTGCGCTGTGGGTCAGTGCAGATTACTGGAAAAATGCAGTGAAGAGTTAAATGCAGCAGAATGGGAAGAGAAGAAAGAGCGTCAGGAAAAGTCCTATATTATTCGTACAAACGGGGCAGTACTCTACCAGTTTCAGAAAATTTTCGAGGAACTTCTGCGGGAGGAGAAGGAAGAAAAGCCAGGGGCAGAATTATTCAGCCGCGGATTGTTCCTTCAGCTGATCTGTCTGCTGTATCGCAGCTGGAAGGGACAGGCTATGACAGAACTGAAGTCAGAAAAAGCGGCTCTTCTCGATGAGATTATCAGCTATATTGAAAAACATTTTGCAGAAGAGATTAGCCTGAAGACGATTGCGGCACATTTTCTGATCAGCGAATCGGCAATCGGTCAGCTGTTTAAAAAGCAGATGGATGTCAGTTTTTATAAGATTGTGACACAGCGAAGGCTGATCGAGGCAAAAAAACTGATTGTGGATGGAGTCCTTCTAAAAAGTATCCCGGAATTGTGTGGATTTTCCGATTACTCGGTCTTTTATAAAGCATTTGTGAAGGAGTATGGAATTTCGCCGAAAGAGTTCCGAACAATGGTGAGAGGAGAACAGTATGATTAATCGTGAGGATATGCTAGAGCTTACCAGACGTATGACACTTTCCCGCACATCTTTTACCCGGATTGCCGGATGTTATGTCGATGCAGAGGAGAATATGATGGGAGCTTTAATACAAACTTTCTGAAGCTCTCCCCGCAGGAGAGAAAAAAGCATTTAGAAATTGCAAAAGTAATTCCGTTTTCAGAGACAAATGTACAGCTGAAAAAATTTCAATTTGATCGGGAAGCAAGAAGGGCCGGCAGCATGTGGCAGCTTTTGATGGGACTGCGCCAGTGTGGTCTGAAAAATGATGCGCTGATGGAAACGTTTTATGATGTGGTCATGGAAAATTATTATATGGATTCGGGATATGCAGTCTACATGTTTCATGACCGCTATGACATTCCAGCAAAGGCGGCAGACAAGGAGCGGTTAGGGGAATCCGAGGAAATGTTTGAATATTTGATTTGTGCAGTCTGTCCACTTCTGGGCAGCTATGAGCCAGGGAAACCGGAATGCGGATTTCTCTTTCCGGCATTTACAGATAGAGCCGGGGATTTAAACCATGTGAATATTTACAGCGCAGATCCACGAAGTGAGTGTATAGATGTGATGAAGAAGATTTTGGGAATCTGATTTAGATGCAGCAATATTTGCGGTGCTACTTCCGATCAATGAATAATGAGAAAATAAAAACAGACAACCATTCAAAAAGAACGGTTGTCTTTGTTATGTTCCCTTGTTCATCAGAAAGGGGAAAGTTGAGCTTATACACGAATCCATCCCATTGCTTCTGATACCGCAAATGCGAGGACAAGTACGAGAAATACAGGTGCGATCCATTTCAGCATTATGGTATAAAATTTCTTCATCTTAAATGGAGCATTTAATTCTACTTCATCGGAAATGACTTTGGCTCCGACGAAGTGTCCGACACAGATACAGGTCAGGATTGCCACGATCGGCATCAGTACACTGTTGCTGATAAAATCAAAAAAGTCTAAAAGTCCCAGACCAAGGATCTTGATGAAACTCAGAGGACCAAAGCCAAGAGAGACGATCGATCCGAGGATTAAAACATATACAGTAATGATCAGTGTTGATTTTTTGCGGCTCCACCCGAATTTATCCCGGAGAATGGAAACATTTGTCTCCATAAGGGAGATAGAGGATGTGAGGGCTGCGAACAATACTAATAAGAAAAATACAGCACCGATTACTCCGCCCAATGTCATGTCATTGAATACTTTTGGAGGGTGATAAACATCAAAGAGGGTCCTTTGCCAAGTGCAGCTTCATCTCCGCCGGAAAAAACAAACACTGACGGTACGATGAGAAGACCTGCAAGGAAAGCGATTGCTGTATCAAAAAGTTCAATCTGCCGTACGGAAGCTTCCAGGTGGCTGTCTTTTTTCATGTAGGAACCGTATGTAATCATGATACCCATGGCAAGAGACATGGAATAAAATAATTGTCCCATAGCAGCCAGCACCGTTGTGGCAGAAAATTTAGAAAAATCAGGAAGCAGGTAGTACTTACTCCTTCAGCAGCGCCTGGTCTTGTAATACAGAAGATGCAGACACCTACAATTAAAACAATCAGCAGCGGCATCATAAAGCGACTTGCTTTCTCTACACCTTTTTCTACTCCGAAGATTACAATTGCGGAAGTCAGAAGGATAAAAATAGCAAACCAGACAACTGGAGATACGGATTCACTGATAAAACCGGTGAAAAATTCATCCCCTGCAGCTGCACTTACTTTCCCGGTCAGGAAGGTGAATAAGTATTTGATTACCCATCCGCCGATGACGCAGTAGTAAGGGGTGATAATAAACGGAACGATACAGGCAAGTACGCCTACGAATCCAAAACGTTTATCTAGTTTTTGGAAAGCACCAATAGCACTGACACCGGTTTTGCGGCCGATTGCAATTTCTGTGATCATAAGAGTGAAACCAAATGTGACAGCCAGTATTAAATAGACTAGCAGAAAGATCCCTCCACCATATTTTGCTGCCAGATAAGGAAACCTCCAAAGATTCCCAAGACCTACTGCAGAGCCGGCAGCAGCAAGTACAAAGCCCATTTTGCCTGAAAATGATCCTCGTTTTTTGTCCATAATAATTTCCTCCCATCATAAGTTTATTGTTTTCTGCTTTAGAGTGATACAACATTAATGCTAAAAACAGAATATTTAGGAATCATTATGCCACGAGATGTAAGAAAAAACAAGGATTTTCTTTATAAAAATGAAAAAAATATAAAAAATAAATAAATTGCTTGAAAACAATGAGGCGATTTCGAAACTATTTTAGAAAAAAATCCCGCGATTATGCAACGCATAGTGCCGGGAGAATGAAAATCTGTGATAATATAATATACTTCAAAAATCAGAAAATATTGAGAAGCTCTTTGGTTACAGATTTTATGGGAGTAATCCTATTAAATTGTATTATGAAATCCTTTTCCGATGATCTCACTTGTGTTGGAAATCAGGATAAATGCGGTTGGTTCCACCTCTTTGATATAGTTTCGGAGGCGGATCGCCTGATGACGGTTCAATACGGTGAAAACAAGACTCTTTGGTTCACCGGAGAAAGCTCCTTTTGCCTCACAGGTTGTCGCACTTCGATGAAGCTCATGCATGATAAAATCACAGATTGGTTCTGGATTATCGCAGACGACATTGAAATATTTACATAGGTTGAAACTTTCAATGACATTGTCGATCATCAGTGAGCGGACAGCAAGACCAAGGAAAGAATAGAGTCCGGTCTCGATGTCGAAGACAAAACATCCTGCGATTGTGATTACAAGATCGGTGAGCAGAAGAGCCCTTCCGATATTGAAATCTGAGTATTTCTTTAAAATCGCTGCAATGATATCCGTACCTCCGCTGGAAGCTCCGATATTGAACAAAATGGCGGAGCCAAATGCCGGCAGTGCGATCGCAAAGGTCAACTCGAGCATCGGCTGATCTGTCAGTGGATGGCTCATTGGGTAGATCCGCTCTAAAAGGGAAAGAGTGACGGAGAGAAGTGTGCTGCAGTAAGCAGTCTTCAGTCCAAATTTTTTTCCGAGCACAATGAACCCGAGCAGGAGAAGAAGCATGTTCGTCAGAAAAGTAAAGTCACTGGCTGACATGACCCCTGTCTTGGCAACTAAAACGGCAAGACCGGTGATTCCTCCGAAGGTAAAATTATTGGCAAATTTGAAAAAATAAATACCAACCGCCATGATCAGGATACTTCCGGTTAATAGTGAAAAAGATTTCCATTTTGATTTTGTATTCATTTGTGCAGACCTCAGCATTTTATAAAAATTTAATAATCTATGTAGATTGTACGCGGAGGAAATGAAAAGTCAACGGATAGAACGGAATTGTTCCGGCAATAATAAAATCGGAGAGGAGATAGTAATTATGATGTATAAATGTTTGCCGATTACGGACATTTACGCCAGAGAAATTATAGATTCCAGAGGAAATCCGACGGTGGAAGTGGAGTACTTGCCGGAGAAGCATATATAGCAGAGCCGCAGTTCCTTCCGGTGCATCGACAGGGAAATATGAGGCAGTTGAATTGCGTGATGGGGAAAAGCGTTACAATGGTCTGGGCGTACAGCAGGCAGTGGCAAATGTCAATGAGAAGATCGCTGAAAATTTGATCGGGATAAATGTGTTTGAGCAGGCGAAGATCGATCAGCTTCTCATGGAGCTGGATCGGACAGAAAATAAAAGTGGGCTCGGGGCAAATGCAATGCTAGGTGTGTCACTGGCAGCGGCAAAGGCGGCGGCAGAAGCACTTCAGATTCCGCTGTATTCCTATCTGGGAGGAACAAATGCAAAAAAGATGCCGGTTCCGATGATGAATATTTTAAACGGAGGAGCACATGCGGATAATACGTTAGATATTCAGGAATTTATGATCATGCCGGTAGGGGCCTGTTGCTTTCGGGAAGGGCTCCGCATGTGTGTGGAGATTTATCATGAGTTGAAAAAATTATTGAAGGAAGAACAACTGGCGACCGGAGTCGGAGATGAAGGAGGATTTGCCCCGGATCTTCCAAATGCAAAAGAGGCATTGAAGCTGATTGCAAAGGCAGTGGAGCGAGCCGGATATCGTCTGAAAAAAGATATTGTCATTGCCCTTGATGCGGCGGCGAGTGAGCTGTATGATAAAAAGATGAAAAAATATTATTTCCCAGGCGAGGGGAAAATGAACTGTCAGAAAATCGCCAGATCGTCGGAAGAGATGATTGATTATTACGAAGAACTGCGACGGATTATCCGATTGTGTCCATCGAAGATCCGTTAGATGAAGAAGACTGGGAAGGCTGGGAATTGCTCACAACAAGACTTGGACAAGATATGCAGCTTGTGGGAGATGATCTGTTTGTCACAAATGTAAAAAGGTTAAAGAAGGGGATTGATAAGAACGTGGCCAATGCGATTCTCGTGAAAGTTAATCAAATTGGTACGCTCACAGAAGCAATGGATGCGGTAAAACTTGCGCAAAATGCCGGGTATCATGCCATCGTTTCCCATCGTTCGGGAGAGACGGAAGACTGTACGATCGCAGATCTTGCAGTCGCATTGAATGTCGGGCAGATTAAGACAGGAGCACCGTGCAGATCCGAGCGTGTGGCAAAATACAATCAGCTGCTCCGGATCGAAGAATCGCTGGGGGATGTGGCGGAGTACCAAAATCCTTTTCCATTTCTCGCAGAGCCGGAAGAATAGAAAGAAATCGTTTGCTAGTTTCCCGGAAAAACTTCTTTGAAAGTTATCTGAGTTGAACTTGCAACCGATTCTCTCTTGTGGTATAATGAATATTGTTTATCCACGGGAGGTGTAAAATGGAAATTTTGAAAATTGTATTAACTATTTTATTTGTAATAGACGGTATCGCATTGACAATCATTGTACTTCTTCAGGAAGGGAAGTCCGCAGGGCTTGGTTCGATCGCAGGTGGAGCGGAAACATACTGGGGACAGAACAAGGGACGTTCTATGGAAGGTGCACTTGTCAAATCTACGAAGTTCTTAGCATGTTTATTTATGATACTGGCAGCAGCTTGAATCTCGGTGTATTTAACTAGATCGTACTTGCTATTGCTTTCGTCTGTGCGATTTGGCAGGATGTGAGGGAGAGCGGATATGCTATCGGTGAAGTGTTACTGAGAAGCAATACAAAGATTTGCTGCAGAAATTGTCAAAGAAATCAGAAAAAGACAGTTTGGAAAAATGTGTAAATGTAGAACATACCTGTTGTCAGATAGGTATGTTCTTTTTCGTTACATAGGAAATTTCTATGTAACGAAAAAACACGCTGCTAACGACACCGTTCGCGTGCGGAGAGTCTGACTTGCGAGATTCTTTGCTCGTTTCTGGGCAAGTTCAGAAATAATTGTAGGGAAATGAGATACGAAAAAAAGGAGTGAAACGATTGGAACAGACATTTGAAAAAAGAAAAAAGATTATATATGATTTTATTTGTGATGATTTTTATGTACCGATGAAGTTGAAAGAACTGGCAATTCTTCTTCAGGTGCCGAAGGATCAGAGAAATGAATTAAAGAAAGTGATGGATGCGCTTGTGGCAGACGGAAAGGTTTCTGTTACACAGAAAGGAAAGTATGTGAAAGGAACTGCAAAGCAGCTTGTCGGAACTTATCAGGCGCATGCACGAGGATTTGGCTTTGTTACGGTCGAAGGACAAGCCGATGATATTTTTATCTCAGAGGACGATGCGAATGGGGCATTTCACATGGACCAGGTGGAAGTTGTCATAACAAAGGCACCCGAAGGAAAGCGAAGAGAAGGGAAAATTGTGCGGATTCTTTCCCATGGAACGGTGAAGCTGGTCGGATACTTTCAGAAAAATAAAAACTTTGGTTTTGTGATCCCAGACAATGACCGGTTTGTCAAAGATATTTTTGTGCCGCTGGAGCGCTCAAAAGGGGCAGTGACCGGGCATAAAGTTGTTGTTGAATTGACTTCTTATGGAAAAGACGGCAAGAAGCCGGAAGGAAAGGTTGTTGAGATCATCGGGCATGTGAATGATCCGGGTACGGACATTATGTCGATCGTGAAAGGGTATGATCTTCCTGTAGAATTTCCGGAGAAGGTGTTAAATCAGGCAGAGCGGGTGGCAAAAGACGTCACAAGTGCAGATATGGCAGGGCGTATGGATATCCGTTCCTGGAGAATGGTAACGATCGATGGAGAAGATGCGAAAGATCTGGACGATGCGATCTCCATTACAAAAGAAGGAGAAAATTATCAGCTCGGTGTGCATATTGCGGATGTGACAAACTATGTGCAGGAGCGAAGTGCACTTGATAGGGAGGCATATGAGCGCGGAACGAGTGTGTATCTTGTTGACCGGGTGATCCCGATGCTGCCACATGCACTTTCCAATGGAATCTGCTCTCTGAATGCAGGGGAAGACAGACTGGCGCTTAGCTGTATTATGACTGTCAATCCAAAAGGAGAGGTGATCGATCACAAAATAGCAGAGACCGTCGTCCATATTGATCAGCGCATGAGCTACACAAGTGTCAAAAAAATACTGGAGGACAGAGATCCGGAAGAAATGGAAGCGTATAAAGAATTTGTGCCAATGTTTGAACTGATGGCAGAGCTTGCGAAGATTTTAAGAGAGAAAAGACACCGCAGAGGTTCGATCGATTTTGATTTTCCAGAAAGTAAGATCATGCTGAATGCGGATGGCACTCCGACAGAGATCAAACCATATGATCGGAATACTGCGACAAAAATCATTGAAGATTTTATGCTGCTTGCAAACGAAACGGTGGCAGAGGATTATTTCTGGCAGGAGATCCCGTTTGTCTACCGGACACATGATGTGCCAGATGAGGAAAAAATTCAAAAATTATGCACATTTATCAATAATTTTGGACATTCCATGCATGTGGCAAACAAAGAAGTAAGACCGAAGGAAATTCAAAAGCTGCTCGCCAAAGTAGATGGTACGCCGGAAGGGGATTTTATCAGCAGACTGGCATTGCGTTCGATGAAACAGGCAAAATACACACCGGAAAATACAGGGCATTTTGGACTTGCAGCGCAGTATTACTGCCATTTCACATCACCGATCCGAAGATACCCGGATCTTCAGATCCATCGGATCATCAAAGAGACACTGCGTGGAAGGATGAATGAAAACCGTATGGAACATTATGAATCCATTTTACCGGAAGTAACAAAGCATGCAAGCCAGATGGAGCGCAGGCAGAAGAGGCAGAGCGTGAGACAATCCGCTTAAAGAAGGCAGAATATATGGAGCAACACATTGGTGAAGTGTTTGCAGGAGTCATTTCAAGTATTACAAAATGGGGCATGTATGTAGAACTGGAAAATACAGTGGAAGGATTGATCCATGTTACCAATATGCATGACGACCACTACGATTACTATGAAGACCGCTTTGAGATGATTGGGGAGCATACACGAAGATCATATAACTCGGACAGAAAGTCTATGTCAGGGTACTTGACACAGACCGTCTGCAGCGTACAATAGATTTTGAACTGGTAAATAAGGGGGATGAGGAAGATGGCGAAAACATCGACGAAACTGATTGCCAACAATAAAAAGGCATACCACGATTATTTTATCTTAGACACTTACGAGGCAGGAATTGCGCTGCATGGTACGGAGGTGAAATCCCTCCGTATGGGAAAATGCAGCGTCAAAGAATCGTTTATCCGGGTGGAAAATGGAGAAGTTTTTATCTATGGAATGCATATCAGTCCATATGAGAAAGGAAATATTTTCAACAAAGACCCGCTTCGCCCGAGAAAGCTGCTGTTACATAAGGCAGAGATCAATAAAATGATCGGAAAGACAAAGGAAAAAGGAATGGCGATCGTGCCACTTAAAGTATATTTCAAAGGAAGTTTAGTGAAAGTAGAGATTGGTCTTGCGCGAGGAAAGAAACTCTATGACAAGCGAAATGACATCGCAAAGAAAGATCAGCAAAGAGAGGCACAGAGAGATTTCAAGATTAGAAATCTTGGGTAGACAGCTACGGTTACAAGACTGCGGCTGCAAAGTGAAGAAAGTCGGTTTGTAAAGCAGCAGTAAAAAGGCAGTATGACAATAGAAAATCTGAAAAAGAACAGGAGAAAAACATGGTACCTACAACAAAAGAGGCATTGAGAAAACTGGTGACAGATACGACGATAGAGATTTATGAAGATCTGACACCGCAGCTGATCCAGATGATCGATCAGACAAAGCACGATGAAAAACTGACTGAGGCGCAGAAGCAGGATGAAATTTCCCTGCATTTACTCGGGTATGTAAAATCTTGTACAAATGAGATCATCGTCGATGTTCTTGCCGAGATTCTGGGACTGGAATAAGAAATGAGATAGAATTCCTCTGTAATAAAATTGTAAAATCGTTATGAAATCAGATGAAATAATAGAATAAATTTTATTTGAAAATAAGAAGTGAAATTTAGATAGGCATATCGGGATCACGCTGCAAATTCTGAGCTGTTTTTGAAACAACCAGAATGTAACAGTGGTACTGATATGCCTTTTTCTTTAGTTTTGTTCTTTTGATATAAATGAAAAAAGATTATTCAATCTTTGATAAAAAAATCCGGAAGGGATGCAGACTCAGCTGCGAACTGGATCCATTGCATGAAACGATCAGGATCTTTTTCTGCTTCAATTTTCTCAAAAAGACTGTCAGGAAGTTTGTCAAATTTTTTTAAAAGAGAGAAGAGAAGATCTGTGAGACGTTGGATGTTTTCAGTGCGTTCCGCTATACGACCTTGGCGAAGTCCTTCTTCATGCTCTTCCTGCAGTAATTCTTCCAGTAACATAAATCGTTCCTCCATTTCTCTGTTTTCTTTAATTTGGCTGATGGAGCGTTGGAGCTTCCTGACATATTCGTTATGGAAATCCTTGCTGCTTTCTGATAAATCGGCTTTGACAAATTTGAGAAAAGAAACGAGTGCTTCCGGAACTTCCGATTCATTTTTGCCTGCTGTGCTTAAAAAGATAGTGTAAAGACCGTCGTTGAATGCGAGAGAACCTTCTTCTCTGCAGGCAGTGTAAAAGGAATATGAGTATTTTCCGAAGCCGAATGGGTCAAAATCACAGATAAAGATTACATAAGTATCAGGAAGTTCACGGTAATCGGAACCGCTCAGCAGCAGATCCATATCAATCTGGCTGTGATAATAACGGCTGCGCTTGCGAGAGTGGATTTTCGAAGTACCTGCATTTCAATATTGTACCGGGTATTTGTATCATCCTTTGCATAGACATCAAGACGGACGCCTTTGTACTCTGGATGATAGATCATACTTTTTTCGGTACTTACGATGATTCTGTCCAGTTTTTTGTGAAGAAGTAATTCCAGTAAGCCTTTGCAGTTTTCTGGATCAGTCATTACAGCGCCAAACATAAAATTGTCTTTGATTGTAAGATCTTGTAAGTTTTTTCATGGTAAGTTCCTCCTTGAAACAGAGGAATTCTATGAAATTATAGCATGATAGAGTGGAGTGAGCAAGAAGAAGTTCGATTTAGAATGATAAGAAAAACGTTTTAATAATATCGGATATACTGTAAATATATCTAAAAACAGAAGCAAGAAAAGTATCACACTGCTAAAAGAGATTCTCGCAATTCCGAGTGTGAATGGAGTGGACAAAATATTAGAGGAAATAGATTTGTCGTCAGGCTCTCTTTTGCTGATTGGGGAACCTACCGGATGCAAACTGGGAGTGGCGCAGAAAGGTGCATATGGGTATATAATTGTCTGAAAAAGCATAAAATAGCTGTGCCGGAAGAAATTTCGCTAGTTGGCTATGACGATATTTTCTTTTCAGAGATTTTGGATGTCCCGCTGACAACAGTCAGTCAGCCGGTCTATGACATGGGAGTGGAGGCAGTACAGCAGCTGATCAGTGAGATAGGCAGTGGAGTGAATTCTCAGAAGTGTATTACATTTCAGCCAAGACTTGTCGTAAGGGAGAGCACAGTAGAGCACTCAGAATAAAATATCCTTGACATTTGTGTTATATATGGAATATAATAATGACACGAATCGTTTGCAGTCATACCAGACAGAGAAGTCATGATTAGGGCTTGTACTGGTTTCGACGGGGGTTCTGAAGTTGAGGAAGCCATTCGCGGGGGCGGGACCGCGTATCAATCCGTATTTAAATATAAACGCAGACGAAAATTTAGCGTACGCTGCCTAGTTGCAGCAGTCGGCCTTAAGTCACTCACTGCTTAAGTCACCGGCTTCAAAGAGGTGAGGCACTTCGTTTCCAAAGCTTTGAGGGAATGGAAGAATTTATGAAGCTACTAAAGTGAAGAGCCTGTCATTAGGCGATTCATGGAGGGAATGTTAAAATAATGACTGTAATGGGAGATGCCGCAATGGACGGGCTTTCGGACAGGGGTTCAACTCCCTCAGGTCCATGTAAAACCTCAGTGTACACTGGGGTTTTTATTTTTATATAGCATTTTGTGTTGCAAAAGGTTTGAAGCTTGTTGGGATGAATAATAAGGAAGATAAAAATAATGATTTATTTAAAAATAATCTTTTTGACCTTGGTATATGTTGGGCAGAGATATCCATGTACGACAGCAGGGTTACTGGTATGGTGCATAGGCTGTATTGGGATTGCTGTCTCAAGATCTTTCCCTTTGGGGATGAGTCTTATTGTCGGAGTAATCGGGATGATAGTATTTTTCAGATGGATGTTTGCGGCATTGGCTGATTTTGGTAGTGAAAGGAAAAAGATTCAGAGAAAGTTAAAAAAGAGAGAAGTGTTTGAGCGATATCTGAAGTATTTAGAGGAAAGCCTCAGGTAGCATTCGGGAGGAAGTGGAAAAAATATGAAGATTATTGTATGTGTGGGGGATAACAATGCCATGTTGTTCCATAATCGTCGTATCAGCAGAGACAGGGCTGTAATAGAGGACATTCTTCGGATGGTGTCCAAAGAAGTAAAGAAAGATGGACGAACAAGAATTTGGATGAACGAATATTCCTCCGAATTGTTTCGAACGTATTCAGGGGATATTTCTGTGTCAGAAAGATTTTTGGAAGAAGCTGGCGAAGAGGAGTATTGTTTTGTGGAAAATGTGCCGATCCAGGAATATAAAGATGAAATACAAACTGTGGTGTTATATCGATGGAATCGGAAATATCCGGCAGACATAAGATTTGCTATGGACCTTTCTAGGTGGAAGATGGTGGAATGCGTGGAATTTTCGGGGCATTCTCATGAGAAAATTACGAAGGAAGTTTATGTCAGATAAGGAAAAGCATAATAGGAGGAATCAGGATGAAGCAATGGAAGAAAAATGGGAAATATCAGCTTCTCGGTGTAGTGATTGCATGTGTAATGGTTTTTATGTCAGCATGTGCAGGCAAGGCAGAACAGGAGAAAACTTCAGCAAATGCGCAGCAGGAGACGGTTCCGGTGTCTGGGACACAGCAGTCAGATATTTCTATGGAGACCATTCCAGAATATGATGGGGAACCGTATGTGGTGATTGATGACAATGAGCCAAATTTTACGGAAGAAGAATTGCAGCCAGAAGCATATGAGACATATGGAACATTGGATGCACTTGGGCGTTGCAGTACTGCAGAGGCAAGTATCGGGGAGGAACTAATGCCGACGGAGAAGCGTGGAGCGATCGGGCAGGTGAAACCGACTGGATGGCATACTGTAAAGTATGATATGGTGGAGGGAAAATATCTGTATAACCGTTGTCATTTAATCGGTTATCAGCTGACTGCCGAAAATGCCAATGAGGAAAATTTGATCACAGGAACGAGATATATGAACACGGAAGGGATGCTTCCATTTGAAAATATGGTTGCAGACTACATCAAAGAAACTGGCAATCATGTGATGTACCGTGTCACACCGGTGTTTGAAGGGGAAAATCTTGTGGCATCGGGAGTGCAGATGGAAGCAGAATCGGTGGAAGATCAGGGAGCAGATCTTTCCTTTAATGTATATGTGTATAATGTACAGCCGGGAGTGGAGATTGATTATAAAACCGGAGAAAGCTGGGAGGAAAACGAACTTCTGCCAGCTTCCAAAAACTCTGACAAAGCAGGAAACGCTGCTTCAGGAACTGCTTCTGACAAAGACAGTTCAGATCCGGTGAGTGAGCAGACTTATATATTAAATACGAGCAGTAAGAAGTTTCACAAAGAATCCTGCTCCGGTGTCAAGTCGATGAAAGAGAAGAATAAAAAGGTTTATACCGGAAAGCGGGAGGAAGTGATCGAGCAGGGATATGCTCCATGTGGCAACTGCCATCCGTAATCGGAAGCTAATATCGAAAAACTTTAGAAAAATTTCATAATATACTTGCAGTTCTCATTAAAAAAGTAATAAAATCAAACTACTTGGAGTGATTAATAATGAGAATGAACTATTTAGTATCTGTCTTTTATTTTTATAGATAAGTATCTTTCAACCCTGAACATTCGAGTTGTTTCTTTTGGGTGCATGAAGAACTTATTTTATAAGAATAGGCAGATACTTTTTTACTTTAAACAGAGAAAGTGGGAGGAGTGGACAGATGGAATTATCCGTTAATCTGACAGAACAGAAAAGTCGTATTATTATAGAAAGAGATGCCATGCTTCATCTGGCAGATTATATAGATGTAAACTGTAAGGTGATGATCATTACCGATGATGGAGTGCCGGAACGATATCAGAAGCAAGTGCTTGCACAGTGTCCGCAGGGGTATCTACATGTATGCAGACACGGTGAGGGGGCAAAAAGCTTTCCGGTCTATCAGCAGATCTGCGAAAAAACTGCTGCAGCTGAATTTTTCCAGAAAGGATCGGATCCTTGCGCTGGGAGGCGGAGTGATTGGAGATCTCAGTGGATTTGTGGCAGCGACCTTTAAGCGTGGGATGAAGTTTGCATCCATTCCGACAACGACTTTGTCGCAGATTGATTCCAGTATCGGAGGGAAGGTTGCAGTCAATCTCGGGGAAGTGAAAAATGTGATCGGGACCTTTTATCATCCGGAGGTAGTGTTGATTGACTTGAATACACTTCGGACATTGCCGAAACGTCATTATTACAATGGACTTGTGGAGGCGGTTAAGGCAGGAATGATTGCAGATCCGGAAATTTTCCGACTGTTTGAGGAGGAAGAGATCGATCAGGCGCTTGAGGAGATCATCACCCGCTCGCTGATTGTGAAGAAGCATGTGGTAGAAGAGGATGAGAAGGAGCAGAATCTCCGAAAGATATTGAATTTCGGGCATACGATCGGGCATGCGATCGAGAGTATTTACCATCTGCATGATTATTATCATGGGGAATGTGTAGCAATGGGCATGATGAAGATTCTCGAGGATGAGCAGTTGAAAGAGCGTTTGAAAAGCATTTTAAAGAAGATGGAGATTCCGCTGGATGTTCCGTATGAAATCCAGGAGGTCATTGATTTTATTAAGAAAGATAAAAAGGCAAGCGGAGACCAGATTACAATCGTTCAGGTCCGTGAAATTGGAAAGGCGGAGCTGATCGATATGAAGATCGAGGATATGAGAAAATTTTGCTGATAAAAATATACAGGAGGTGACCAGATGAGAGTAGGGCTTGTCGGGGGAAAACTTGGACATAGTTTTTCGAAACCAATCCACGAGAAACTTGCAGATTATACATACGATCTGATTCCATTAACCGAGGAAGAATTTCATGAATTTTTAAAAAGAAAGAGTTTGATGCGGTGAATGTGACAATTCCTTATAAGGAAACAGTGATGCAGTATTGTGATGTGATCGATGAGAAAGCAAGTGCGATCCATGCGGTCAATACGATTGTCAATCGGGATGGAAAATTATATGCAACGAACACTGATTTTGCGGGATTGAAGCAGATGATTCAACATAATGGCGTAGAGATTTGTGGAAAAGTTTGTTGTATTCTTGGCACCGGGGGGACAAGTAAGACCGCGGAGGCAGTCCTTCATGATATGGGGCAGAGAAGGTTTATATTGTAGGGAGAAATCAGACGGATCCGATAATCTCTTATGAGGATTTGGAGAAGTATCAGGAAATACAGGTGTTTATCAATGCGACCAGCGTTGGGATGTATCCGAAAAATGACGAATGCCTGATCAATCTGAAGAAATTTCCGAATGCAGAGGCGGTAGTTGATGTCATTTACAATCCGATGAAGACAAAGCTCTGTCAGCAGGCAGAGGAGCAGGGGCTGCGGGCAGTCAATGGACTGGAAATGCTTGTGGCGCAGGCAAAACACGCAGTGGAGTTTTTTCTGGATACAAAGATTGAAGATAGGGAGATAGACCGCATAGTTGCTGAGATGAAGAAGGATATGATGAATCTTGTATTGATCGGGATGCCGGGATGCGGAAAGTCTACGATTGGCAAGAAGACTGCAAAAGAAATCGGGAAGACATTTGTAGATTTAGATAAGGAAATTGAAAAGGAAGCGAAGATGACGATTCCTGAGATTTTTGAGAAATATGGTGAGAGTCGGTTTCGGGAAATTGAACAGGAAGTCTGTGCCAGAATTGCAAAAGAGCATGGACAAGTGATCTCCTGCGGAGGAGGAATTATCAAAAACGCTGAAAATATGGAAAAACTCCGGCAAAATGGGATTGTATTCCATATCCGACGGAATGTGAATGCGCTGGCAGTCGGCGGAAACAGACCACTTAGCACAAGCAGAGAAAATTAAGACAGATGGAGCAGGAGCGGATGCCGCTTTATCAGAAATATAGTGATATTGAAATTAATAATGATACAGTATTTAAGCTTGCTGTACAGAAAGTGAAGGAGGGATTTGATGAAGTTTTTGATCATTAACGGACCGAACATCAATATGCTCGGGATTCGAGAGCCGGGGATTTATGGAAAAGAGAATTATGGAAGCGCTTTTGGAACTGTGTAGGAAAACCGGAGAAGATTATGGGATAGAGATTGAGTGTTTTCAGAGCAATCATGAAGGAGCGATCGTTGACAAAATCCAGCAGGCGTATGGAGTGATGGACGGAATCGTCATCAATCCGGCAGCATACACACATACGAGTATTGCTATTTTGGATGCTCTCAAAGCGGTACAAATTCCATGTGTGGAAGTACACATTTCCAAAGTGGAAGAAAGAGAAGCGTTCCGGCAGATTTCTTATGCGGGGCAGGTGTGTTTCCATACGATTACCGGACAGGGAATCGCAGGTTACCGGATGGCGATTGAGGTATTGAAAGAAAAACTGGGGCATTGATCTGCAGGTGACAGATGCCATACACATAGAGAGAAAGAAAATAGGTTAGAGGACGAGGAAAGAAGAAAATGATTATTACATGTAAAAAAGGAGCTCCTCAGAATGAGGTAGAGAAGATTGTAAAAGGATTTGAAGAGAAAGGACTGGAAGTCAACACGATTCTTGGAACGAATTACAACGTGTTTGGAATTGTTGGAGATACGACAGTTGTAGATGAGAAGATGGTGCGTGCCAATCCGTGGATCGAGGATGTGACAAGGATTGCAGCGCCATATAAGAAGGTTAACAGGTTATTTCACCCGGAGGACAGCATCATCGATGTGGCGGGAATTAAAGTTGGAGGCAAGGAAAAAGTTGTTGTCATTGGCGGACCTTGCTCCGTGGAAGGAAAGGAACAGATCTGTGAGATTGCCGAAGAGGTAAAGCAAGCCGGAGGATGCATGTTAAGAGGTGGTGCATATAAGCCGAGAACATCACCATATGCATTTCAGGGACTTGGAACTGAGGGTATTTTAGATATGGTAGAGGCAAGAAAACGAACAGGATTACCGATCGTGTCTGAAATCATGAGCGCAGATAAAATTGATGAATTTGTAGAGTATGTAGATCTGATCCAGGTAGGAGCTAGAAATATGCAAAATTTGATTTGCTCAAAGCACTTGGGAAGATCAACAAACCGATCTTATTAAAGAGAGGACTTCCAATACGATTGAGGAATGGCTGATGTCTGCAGAATATATTATGTCCGGCGGAAATGAGAATGTCATTCTTTGTGAGCGGGGGATCCGTACCTTTGAGCGTTATACGAGAAACACGCTGGACCTCAGTGTTGTTCCGATCATAAAGAAGAAGAGCCACCTGCCGATCATTATTGATCCTTCTCATGCAACAGGTGATTGGGATCTTGTAGAATCTATGAGCCTTGCGGCGATTGCAGCAGGCGCAGATGGTCTGATCGTGGAGGTACACAACAATCCGGAGAAGGCATGGAGTGACGGAGCACAATCGCTGAAGCCAGAAAAATTCAAGACGATGATTGAGAAAGGAAGAGTCATCGCACAGGTGATCGGAAGAGATATTTAATATTAGGAAAATGCAAAAAGAAGCAGACATCTGAAAAGATGTGCAGAAAATAGGAACAAGTCAGAGTGACAAAGGGTAGAGAGAAGGAGAAAAAATTATGATCATTACAGTGAAAAAAGGGATTCCTGAGGAAGAAGTGAAAAAACTGGTCCACACATTTGAGGAGAGAGGATTTCAGGTAAATGATTCTCAGGGAACAGATTATCATATTTTAGGGCTGATCGGAGATACCACGAGTCTGGATGAAAAAATTATTCAGGCCAATCCACTTGTCTCTGAGGTGACAAGAATTGCAGCGCCGTATAAGAAAGCAAATCGGATGTTTCATCCGGAAGACACAGTTGTAGATGTGGCAGGAGTGAAGATCGGCGGTCAGGAGAAGATTGTTGTCATCGGAGGGCCATGTTCCGTGGAGAGCAGGGAACAGATCTGTGAGATTGCAAAAGAAGTGAAGGCGGCAGGAGCAGATATGTTAAGAGGCGGAGCGTACAAACCGCGTACTTCCCCATATGCATTCCAGGGACTGGAGACCGAAGGAATTAAGGATATGGTGGAAGCAAGAAGACAGACAGGACTTCCGATCGTCAGTGAACTGATGGATGCAGAGCATATTGAAGAGTTTGTGGAGCATGTGGATATGATCCAGATTGGGGCAAGAAATATGCAGAACTTTTCTCTTCTGAAAGCAGTCGGAAAGATTCAGAAGCCAATCTTATTAAAGAGAGGACTTTCCAATACAATCGAAGAGTGGATCATGTCAGCAGAATATATTATGGCAGGCGGAAATGAAAACGTCATTCTCTGTGAGCGAGGAATACGTACATTTGAAAAATATACGAGAAATACATTAGATCTCAGTGTAGTTCCGATCATCAAGGAGAAGACACATCTGCCGATTATCATCGACCTTCTCATGCAACTGGAAACTGGAAATGGATTGAGTCTATGAGTCTTGCGGCGATTGCAGCAGGAGCAGATGGACTGATCGTAGAAGTGCATAATAACCCGGAAGCGGCATGGAGTGATGGGGCACAGTCATTAAAACCAGAGAAATTTAAACAGGTCATCGAAAAAGGAAGGATGATCGCGCAGGTAGTAGGAAGAGAGATGTAAACATGCAGGTACAAAAGCCGGATTATCAAAATAGTATTTTGAATTTAGTCAATTCGATTTTGCACAATTATGGCGCACCGCATCGATATACTACCCTTCCGGAGGCAGATGAAATTTTGAAAAAGGATTACAGACATGTGGTGCTTCTTGTGCTGGATGGAATGGGTGTCAGTGTCCTTGAGAGGTTTTTGCCGGAGGAAAGTTTCCTTCGCAGTCATTTTCAAAAAGAAATCTCCAGTGTATTTCCGCCTACGACGGTTGCCGCCACAACAACACTGGAGAGCGGACTTGCACCGGCAGAACACGGATGGCTTGGGTGGAGCATGTATTTTCCGGAAATCCAAGACAAGGTCAATGTATTCCTCAATACGACCGGAAGTGGCAGAGTGATCCAAGGAGAATTGCTGGCTGATAGGATGATGCCGTATGAAAAGCTGGGAAGCCAGATTATGCATGCCTGTGAGGCAAAGGCATATGAAGTATCTCCGTTTGGAGATTACCATATAGATACCTTTGAGGAATTGCTCAGCGGTGTGAAGACGTTATGTAGAAGAGATGAGAAAAATTATCTGTATGTATACTGGCCGGAGCCGGATCATGTGATGCATGAAGGTGGCTGTACTTGCAGAGAGGCGGGAGAATGGCTGAAAAAGATTGACCGTGAATTGGAAAAATTAAGTGAAGAGCTTTCTGATACACTTCTGCTTGTGACAGCAGATCATGGACATATCGACGGAAGAAATGTATCGATGGAAAATTATCCGGAATTGAGGGAATGTCTGAAATGTCTTCCGGCAGTGGAACCGCGGGCGCTTTCCTTTCATCTGAAGGAAGGAATGGAAGAACAGTTTCTTGAGAGTTTCAAGAAACATTTTGGGAAAGAGTTCCTGTTATTTTCCAGAGAAGAGATCACGGAGAGCCAGCTATTTGGAGAAGGGGCATATCATCCGAGATTTCAGGAGGCGATCGGTGATTACTTTGCCGTCGCAGTCGGAGCACTCAATCTATTTGATACGAATGAGGAGAAAGAGAACATCATCGGTGTACATGCAGGAATGACAAAAGAAGAGATGACCGTTCCGCTGATCGTAGTGGAAAAGCCGAAAAAGTAAAAACGATTAAAAAGGATATGATACTATCGTATAGGACGATGAAATATAAAAGTCCCATATTAGGTAACATATCCTTTTTTTATCTCATGAGCCAGTCTCAATCATTTCTTTGGTGAGCAGATTATCATAAAAAGATTCTATTATGAAAAAATATCACAGCTTTATAAAATCTTTAAAATTCTCCGTTATGATTTTTGTAAATCAAGGAAGGAGAAGAAAATGGAATGAAAGAATTTGTGATAGAAACGCGGAAGTTGACGAAGTGTTATGGAGAACAGACTGTTGTAAAGGAAGTGGATCTTCATGTCAGAAGGGTGAGATTTACGGGCTGCTTGGAAGGAACGGGCAGGGAAGACGACATTGATGAAGATGATTCTCGGGCTTACACCGGAGATCTCAGGTGAGGTGGAATTGTTTGGGAGAAAGCTGCGAGGGCAGGAAAAGCAGATTTATCCGCAGATTGGCGCGATGATCGAGGCGCCGGGATTTTACCCGAATCTGACCGGGACAGAAAATCTTGAGATTTTGCAAGACTGAGAGGTCTGAAGAGGGAGCAGACGGTCAAGCGGGCGCTTGCGGTGGTGGGGCTTCCTTACAGGGATAAAAAGCTTTTGGAAACTATTCGCTTGGCATGAAGCAGCGGCTTGGCATTGCCAATGCAATCTTACATGATCCGAAGCTACTCATTCTGGATGAGCCGATGAATGGGCTGGATCCGATTGGGATTGCGGAAATGAGAGGATTTCTCGTAAAGCTTAGCAGAGAGCAGGGAAAGACGATATTGATTTCCAGCCACATTCTTTCGGAAATCGAGCTGGTGGCGGACCGCGTTGGAATTATGGATCATGGAGTGCTACTGGCACAGAAAAACATGAAAGAACTCAAAAAAGGTGAAGAGACACTGGAGACATATTTTAGAAATGTGACGGGGGGTGTTGGCATTGCTTAGACTGATCGAGACGGAATTTACAAGCTGAGACGGAAAAGAGCGTGTGGATGATGGTTCTTGCTACATTTCTTATGCCGGCGTTGTCGGTCTGCTATTTCGGATATCTGGGGCAGGCAGAGGTGGAGCCGGCACAATTTTATAAATGGTCTGCATTTGGATATACGACATGGATCATTCTTCCGGTGATCCTTGGGATTTTTGCAACGATGATCGTGTGTGAAGAGAAACGACTGCAGATCGTGAGGCAGATTTGGCTTGTGCCGGTGAAGGAAGAAAGTTACTTTTTCAGTAAATTTTGTATGGTATTAGTTTTGTCAGTCGGATTTATGATGCTGACAGCAGTGGCATCTGTTCTTTGCAGTGTGCTTCCGGGATTTGTACCGTTTCGTCTAGAAGATATGATGTATTTATTTGAGAAATGTATGGAAATTGGCATTCTGCTTGCATTTGCAATGCTGCCGATTTTGGCGCTGGCGATAGTGGGAAGCGGCTATGTGATGCCTGCCTGTATGACGGTTGTATATGCGCTGGCAGGTTTTTTCCTGATGCCGGTCAATATGTATGTTCATCCGATCACAAGTATGGGAGCGATCCTTATCCGAAAGAAAGACATTCCGGGGCTGCTTGTGACACAGGAGAGTTGTGTGGGAAAGGCGGTTCTTTGTATTTTCGTGTGGGACATTATTTCCTTTGGGCTTGTAAAATATCAGTTGTCCAAAAGAAAATAGGGGGATAGGAATATGAACTGGAGAAATTTGTTTTGGGCGGAGTGCAGGAAGCTTCGCCGTTCAAAAGTGATTTTGATCGCGGTAGCAGCAGTCTTTCTGACGGCAGGGATTCTATTTGTGGGCGGACTGGAAGTGTATCATGGATCGGAGGTACATTATGGGCTGAAGGTGATGCGAGATGGGATGCGGTACCTTGAAAATGCGGGCTGGTATATGGATGAGGTGCAACCGTGGGCGTTCTTTTTTGTGATTCCGGGTATGACAGCTCTGTTTGGGAGCTATTTAAGTGTGCGGGAACAAGAAGAGGACACGATGAAATCCTTGCGCCTGATACCGCTGCAGGAAATTGACCTGATGTGGGTGAAAATGATTCTGACACTGCTTTTTAGCATCGGGCTTTCCATGTTGTGTTTTGGAATCACCTTTTTGACAGAGGCCGTGCTACATATAGAAGAACTGTCGGCATCATTCGTGTTTATGCTGTGGAAAGAATATGTTATTGGCGGGATCGGCATATTCTTTGCAGTATTTCCGATCATTGCATTTGCAGCAGGAAGACAGAAAAACTGTTGGTCTGTCTTCCTTTTTACGGAAATCTATTCGGTATTTGGATTATTTGCAGGGATGGCGGATCGCGTGAAAGATTTTTATCCGATCACGGCAGTGTTTAATGTGTCCGGATATCAGATTGCATCGATGGAGAGGAGAATGATCAGTGCGATTGTTTTGCTGTTATGTGGATGTCTGGGCATCTTTTGGATACGGAAAAAATGTGATATGATAAGAGGAGAGAAAAGAAATGGAACGAAATAAAGAAAAACGGTTAGGAAAAAGCAGAACAGATAAGAAGATTACCGGAGTATGTGGAGGAATTGCGGCCTATCTGGGACTGTCTCCCAAAAGTGTGAGGATTCTTTGTTTTGGGTTGTGTCTGTTGTTTCCAAATGGAATCCTTGCATATTTACTGCTTGCGGCAGTGCTTCCTTTTTCAAACAGTCAAGATGCAGGGAGATAAAAAGGGGAAAAGAAATGGGGAAAATACTGGCAGTAGATGATGAAGAAGAGATGCTGGAACTGGTGAAGATGGCGCTGGAACGTGATGGACATCAGGTGGATACAGAAGAAGATGTAAAGCGGGTATCGGCAGAGCGCTGTAGGATATATGACTTGCTTCTGTTGGATGTGATGATGCCAGGCGAAGATGGTTTTCACTTTGTGGCAGGATCCGGGCAGAAGTGGATTGTCCAATCTTATTTCTGACGGCAAAGACAGAAGATGCGGCGCTTGTGCAGGGATTTGGGCTCGGAGCAGATGATTATATCAAAAAGCCATTCAGCATCGCAGAACTGCGGGCTCGGGTCAATGCACATTTGCGGAGAGAAGGACGGCAACCAGTGCGGGCGATGGCACGCGGCGGGGTACGGTTTGACATGCAGGCAAAAGAGGCTATGGTTGAGGAGCAGATTCTTCCGCTTACCAAAGGGGAGTATGAGATCTGTGAGCATCTGGCGCTTCATGCCGGGCAGGTGTTTTCCAAAGAACAGTTGTATGAGGCGGTCTTTGGTTTCGATGCGGAGGGGGATCCGGGGACGATTGCAGAGCATATTAAAAATATCCGCGCAAAATTAAAGAAATATGGGAAAAGTCCGATTGAGACAGTCTGGGGGATGGGATATAAATGGAAAAAAGAAACATACGTTAAGTCTTTCTTTTGTGTTACTCCGATTTGTGGCGGGAATGTTTGTTACGATGCTGTTGTGTTTTATGATCTGGTCACTTGTGATGTCTCTTCTTGAGCAGAAAGGGATTATCTGTTCTGGATCTGAGATCAATCATCAGGTAGAAGAGATCCTTGGGACAAGTAGTGGGAAATTCACAGAACCGGATGAGTGCTTTCCGGGCGAATATGCGTTGTATGATGCCAAAGGAACTATATTAAAGACGAATGTGGAGAGAGAAATCGCAGAAGACCAGAAAAAGTTTTCATACGTTTCCGGATATGCGGCACACCTTTCCAGACGCACTTATGCAGATGGGAGCACTGCACTGCTCCGCTGGCATTTCCGGAAGGAATTTACCGATCCGTCGCTTCGACAGACCGCTCCCTCCGGCGGAAACACTCGGTTGATTTTGCTTGGATGGGGCTTTTGCTGTCACTGCTTCTGCATACGATATGGCTTGGAAAATTTCTTGGGAAAAAATTGAAACTGTTTCAGGAGATCAGCAAAAAGGTGGCGGCGCAGGAACTTGATTTTACAGTTCCGCATGCGGGAATCCGTGAGTACGATGAAGCACTGGATGCGATGGAAGAGATGCGGGAAGCTCTGTATCAGGCACTGACCTCTCAGTGGGCGGCGCAGCAGCAGCGCGAGGCAGAGATTGCTGCGCTGGCTCATGACCTGAAGACACCGCTGACGCTTGCAGGCGGAAATGCAGAGCTGTTGCTTGAGGAAGAATTGCCGCAGGATTATGAGAGACTGATCAGAAAAATTTCGGAGGCAACTGTTCGGGCGAAGGAGTATGTCGCAAGTCTTCTGGAGACTTCGTCGGGAAAAAGAAGAAGCATTTACAAAAATGCAGTTGGGGGAATGGTTTGAAAAACTGCGGGAAAATGCTCTGGCTGCTGCGGAAGCAAAGGGAGTAAATCTGATAACGGATAACAGACTGGAAGGATCCTGGAGAATTCAGCCGGAGCGTTTGCAGCGTGGGATATTTAATATTGTGCTGAATGCAGTGGAATATACGCCGAAGGGAAAAACAGTTTATCTGGAAGGAAAAATGACAGACAACGGATGGCAGGTCTGCGTGAAAGATGAAGGGACAGGATTTGATGAGGAGGCAGTGCGCCATGCGGCTGAGCGGCTGTGGAGGGGAGAAAAGTCCCGCAGGACAGATGGACACCATGGTCTGGGGTTGTGGTCAGCCGCACAGGCGATCCGCGCACACAAAGGAGAATTGGTATTAGGCAACTGGGAAGAAGGGGGAGAAGTTTTTGTGCGGTTTTAGAGGACTGATGAATCAAATCCCACTTTCAGAGGGGGATTGACTATTTTATAGGGTTTACGCTTACCTCCGATGGAAAAAGGAGGTTCTTGACAGATGTGGGACATTGCCTGTAATCTGTAAATAAAGAAACATAAAAAACAGGAGCAGAGAAAGGAGCGCAGGAATGATCGAAACATATCGTTGGGTAGTGATTGGCTATGGTGCCATCGCAAATGAGATGGCGCAGACATTGGCAGAGCATGGCAGGATGTTCTATGGAGTGGCAGGGAGAAATCAAGAGCGGACAGCGGCATTTGCGGAGAAATATCAAATCCAAAAGATATATGGGAAGATTGAGGAGGTGTTTGCGGATGATCAGGTAGATATTGTCTATATTGCAACACCTCATAATACGCACATCCAATATTTGCGGGAGGCACTGAAAGCCGGGAAGCATGTGCTCTGTGAGAAAGCAGTCACATTGAATACAGAGGAACTGAAAGAAGCAAGACAACTTGCAGAGAAACAGGACATAGTTTTAGCGGAGGCAATGACCATTTATCATATGCCGCTTTATAAAAAGCTGCAGGAAGTAGTTGCAGATGGGAAGCTTGGAAAACTACAAATGATCCAGGTATCGTTTGGAAGCTATAAAGAGTATAATATGAGCAACCGCTTTTTTGATCCGGCACTGGCAGGAGGAGCTTTGTTGGACATTGGTGTCTATGCCCTTGCATTTGCCAGGATATTTTTGTCTCAGGCGCCGGATCAGATTTTATCCAAGGTGAGGACTGCACAGAGTGGTGTTGACGAGCAGGTCGGAATTCTGATGGCAAATCCGGCAAACGAGATGGTTACAGTCACACTGACACTCCATGCAAAACAACCAAAAAGAGGGGTTGTGATCTTTGAGAAAGGGTATGTGGAAATCTATGATTATCCAAGGGCAGATCAGGCAGTGATCACTTATACCGAAGATGGCAGGAAGGAGATAGTCGCTTGCGGCAGAAAGGAAGAGGCATTGTTCTATGAGGTGGAAGATATGGAACAGGCGGTGTTAGGCGGAAAGAATGAGATGGATCTGTCCTATACTTCTGACGTGATGGACATCATGACAAAAATCCGACAGCGCTGGAGCCTTGTGTATCCGGAGGAAACAACAGAAACAGAATGTGAAATATAAAAAGAGCAGGAGGAAAACAGAGAGATGGACTACAGAAGATTGGAAATACGATCATTGCACGGATGGATAAAGGAGAGGAAATTCTTGAGCAGGTAAAGGAAATTGCACTGAGAGAGAAAATAAGTCTTGCAAGTGTGCAGGCACTCGGCGCGGTTGACCAGTTTACGGTCGGCGTATTTAAGACAGAGGAAAAAGAATATCTGGCGAATGAATTTCAGGGAAGCTTTGAGATTGTGTCTCTGACCGGAACGATCAATACAATGCATGACGAGTTTTACTGCCACCTTCATATGAGCGCAGGAAATGAAAAGGGAGAAGTGTTTGGAGGACATTTAAATCGGGCAGTGATCAGCGCGACTTGTGAGATGGTGATCCATGTGATCGATGGGAAAGTCGATCGATATCATGATGAAGAGATCGGGCTGAATTTATTTCGGTTTTAAATAATTAGAACCAAAGACAGGTTTACGATTGTGATAAGAGTAGAAAGTGAATAGAGCAGTGCAGGCTGTCTGACTGAAAGATAAGAAAATATCGCATAGATATGCTTATCCAGTCAGAATTGCCTGCGCTGTTCTTTTATAGAAATTTCATATTTCCTTTATTGACAAATTCCAAATGAAATTTTACTATAAAATTATATTTACTGTGCAAATGCATAGGAAAATACACAGAAATGAATTGAAGGAGCTTGTAATGGAAAAGACGGCAACAGACCGCAGAACGGAGCGGACGAAGGCGAAAATATTAGAGGCACTTTTGGAACTATCGAAAGAGAAGAGTATCAATGAGATTCCATCCGGGAGCTGACAGAGCGCGCCAAGATCCACAGAAACACATTCTATATTCATTATACAGATGTTTATGGGATTCTGGATGATCTGGAAAATCACATGTGTACTGTGGCAGCTGAGGCCACAGAGCAGTTTACTCCGCAGCAGCTGCGAGAGAATGCAAGCGATGTGCTTGAGATTATTTTTTCATATTTGAAGGAGCGAAGAGAATATTGCATGCTGATGCTGGAGAACCGCACTCGGATTTCAGTCGGGCAGAAAGTGCTGGAATCAGTTTTTGAGAAATATCTGACTGCATTTGAAGATTCCTGTGATCGTCAGGCATTTGCATTTCAGGTACAGTTTCGCTATTGTACGTCCGGGGTGATCGGAATTGTGCTGTACTGGATTGAGCGGGGCTGTATGGAAAGCCCGAAGGAGATGGCGGAGCTTACCGGAAAGCTGATGACAAAAGGGCTGGAAGGCGCTATTTTGGAGGTGACTGTATGAAGAGACAGGAACCATTGATGGAAGCGGCAGAGAGCAGTTTTCGTGCAGCAGGCATATCAGACTGCTTTTGCAGGGAAGTCCGGTGGGAGCATGTGGAATTAAGTGAAGTGAATTTCTTTAAGACTTCCCTGCGGAAGATGATTTAGGCAGTGGAACTGTCAAAGCGGCTTGGGATTATCATAAAAGAAGAAGGGGCATAACATGAAGGATTTTGTAAAACTGGAAAATGTAAGAAAAATATATCAAATGGGAGAAGTCGAGATCCGAGCAGTGGATGGCATTGACTTTGAGATTGGAAAAGGCGAGTTTGTCGTGATCGTCGGCCCGAGTGGTGCGGGAAAGACAACGGTATTAAATATTCTTGGCGGTATGGATACGGCAACGAGCGGCAAGGTGCTTGTTGATGGAAATGATGTGGCACAGTACACAAACCGACAGTTGATCGGTTACCGCAGAGAGGATATTGGATTTGTCTTTCAGTTTTATAACCTTGTTCCGAATCTGACTGCGTTAGAAAATGTAGAATTGGCGCTTCAGATCTGTAAGGAACCGCTGGATGCAAAGACGGTACTTGAGGAAGTCGGGTTGGGAGAAAGACTAAATAATTTCCCGGCACAACTTTCCGGAGGGGAACAACAGAGAGTGTCGATTGCCCGGGCGCTGGCAAAAAATCCAAAGCTGCTTTTGTGTGATGAACCGACGGGAGCGCTTGATTACAATACCGGGAAGGCAATCTTGAAGTTGCTTCAGGATACTTGTAGAAATAAGGGGATGACCGTGATCGTTATCACACATAACTCTGCACTTGCGCCGATGGCAGATCGTGTGATCCATATTAAAAACGGCCGTGTGGAGAGTATGGAGATGAATGCACATCCGGTACCGATAGAAACGATTGAATGGTAGGGAGACAGATGAAGAAACGAGCATTGAGAAAAGATTTTTATATGGAAATACGAAAGAGTCTGGGGCGCTTTTTGTCCATTTTCTTTATCGTGGCAATGGGTGTCGCGTTCTTTTCAGGAATCCGGGCATCTGAGCCGGATCTGCGCTATTCCGGGGATGCTTATTTTGACCGGAATCATTTGATGGATCTGAAGGTGATGGGAACGCTTGGGCTGACAGAGAATGATGTGCAAGCAATCCGGTCACTGGAAGGAGTGGCACAGGCAGAACCCGGCTACTCCGCGGATGTAATGGTTGAGCGTGATGGAAATCAGAAGTACTTCATGTATCGTCGATTTTAGATCGATGAACCAGTATACTGTGGAAGAAGGAAGAATGCCGAAAAAGGACGGAGAGTGTCTGATCGATCAAGATTTTATCCAGGGATCTGATTTAAAGGTCGGGGATGAGATCACGCTGATCAGTGGGACGAAGGATCCGGTTACAGATACGTTTACGAAGGAAACATTTCGGATTGTAGGTGCAGGAAGCAGTCCGGAGTATATTTCTTTTCACCGTGGAAGCAGTATGATCGGAAATGGAGAGGTCAGCGGTTTTCTTGCCGTGCCGAAGGAATCTTTTGTGACAGAAGCATACACAGAGTGTTACGTTTCAGTGGAGGGAGCAGAAGAGGAGACTGCATTTACAGAGGAATACGATCAGAAGGTGGAGAAGGTTGCAGAGCGGATTGAATCCATTGGAGAACGGCAGGGAGCGCTCCGTGCAGAGGAAATCCGTGAAGATGCCAAGGAAGAACTTTCCGATGCAAAAGCGGAATTGGAAGAAGGAAAGAAGACAGCAGAGAAAGAACTTTCTGACGGAAAAGCAAAGATTGCAGATGCTGAGGAGCAGTTACAAAGTGCAAAAGAACAGCTGGAGAGTGGAAAACAAGCACTGGAAGCAGGAAGAAATGAACTGCTCGTGAGCCAGACGACAGTCGACGAAGCTTATGCACAGATTGCAGATGGACGGGCACAGCTTGCACAGGGGAAAGCAGAGTTTGCGGCGAAAGAAGAGGAATTCAGAAGTCAGTACGAGACAGGTATGGAACAGATTGCAGCCGGAGAGAAGCAGATTGTAGCCGGACGCATAGAACTGGAAGAAAAGAAAGCCGAGTACGAGGCAGGGAAAGCAGGATTAGATCAGATGAAGATCACGCTGGCAGAACTGCAGGCGGCGCTGGAAAATGGGATGATCCCAGAGGAACAGATTCCACAGACAGAGGTGCAGATTGCAGCGCTTCAGAAGACAATCGCACAATTGGAGCCGCAGTTAGCGCAGGCAGCAGACCAGATCGCGCAGGCAGAACAGGTGATTGTACAGAAGGAGCAGGAACTTGCGGCGGCTAGAACACAGTTGGAGGAAGGAACGACTGCGATCGAAGCAGCAAGAGGACAGCTACAGAAGCTGAAAATGAGCTGTATGCCGGAGAAGCGCAGGCGGCAGAAGGACAGCGGCAGATTGATGCCGGATGGGAAGCAATCCATGCCGGGGAGGCTGAGCTTGCGGCGGGAGAAAATGAAATCGCAGTCAATGAAAAGAAACTTGCTGAGGCAAAAAAAGCATATGAAAATGGAAAAAAAAGAAGCCGAAGCCGAGATCAAAGATGGAGAAAATAAGATCAAAGATGCAGAGCAGAAGATTGCGGATATTGAAGATGCCAAGTGGTATGTCAATGACAGAAGCACACTTTCTGACTATGTAGGATATGGAGATAACGCAGACCGTATGCGGGCGATCGGAGAAGTATTTCCGATACTATTCTTCATTGTGGCGGCATTGATTAGTCTGACAACGATGACGCGGATGGTTGAGGAACAGCGTACACAGATTGGAACGCTGAAAGCGCTTGGCTATGGGAAATTCAGTATTGCAGGGAAATATCTGAATTATGCGCTGATGGCAACGATCGGAGGAAGTATTTTCGGAGTATTGTTTGGAGAGAAAGTATTTCCGTATATTATTGTAACTGCATATAAGATCATCTATATACATATGCCGGATATTGTGATCCCTTACCACTGGGGATATGCGGCGATGGCAACAGGTGCGGCAGTGTCTGCACAAGTGCGGCGACACTTCTTGCATGTTATAAAGAACTTGGCATCCCAACCGGCAAGTGTTGATGCGCCCGCCGGCTCCGAAGCAGGGAAAACGAGTTTTCTTAGAGCGTATCACATTTATTTGGAGCAGATTAAGTTTCATATGGAAATCCACGATCCGGAATCTGATCCGATATAAAAAGCGATTCTTTATGACGGTCTTTGGAATCGGTGGATGTATGGCGCTGATGATCGTCGGATTCGGACTGCGGGATTCTATCTTTGATGTAGGAAGGATCCAATATCAGGAACTGAATTTATATGATGGGATGATTATCTTAAATACAGATGCAGATGAAAAGGATAAGGAATCACTGGAGCAGTATCTGCAAGGGGAGAAGGAGATCAGTCAGGCTTCAGAAGGATATTTAAAGAAAACAAATGTAGAGAAGGGAAAGATAAAGAAAGACGTATATCTGTATGTGCCGGAAGATTTAGAGAAAAATCAGGAATTTTTAGTCTACCGTGACAGAAAGACACAGGAAACATTTGAGCTTGGAGAGCGGGATGTCATTTTGACAGAAAAGATGGCAAAGACACTCGAGGTAAAGAAGGGCGATACGATTACAGTGAAAGGGGGAAATGGTGACAAAAAAGAACTGACGATCACAAATGTATGTGAAAATTATATGGAGCATTATCTTTATGTATCTCCTGAAATTTACAAAGAAATGTTTGGTGCATTTCCAAAAGCAAATAATATTTACTTTAAGATGAAAGAATTTGATGAGAAAAAGTTAAAGGAAATCGGAGAAAAAGTGCTCGAGGAGCGTGCGGCGCTCAATGTTTCCTATACTTATAATGTAGAGGAACAAATGGATGAGATGCTGGAAAGTCTGGATATTGTCATCGTTGTGCTGATTATTTCTGCGGGGCTGTTAGCGTTTGTTGTGCTCTACAATCTGAATAACATTAACATTAATGAGCGGAAGCGGGAGCTTGCGACGATCAAAGTACTTGGATTTTATGATAATTGAAGTTTCTGCCTATGTATACCGTAGAAAATATTCTTCTGACATTGATTGGAACAGTTGTCGGAGTGATATTGGGCAGTATCCTTCACCGGTTTGTGATTACAACTGTTGAGATTGATACTGTGATGTTTGCAAGAACGATCAAAGGGTTTAGTTTTCTGTACAGCGCACTGCTTACATGTGGATTCTCTGTTTTTGTAAATTGTGTGATGTATTTCAAACTGAAGAAGATCAATATGGTGGAATCATTAAAGAGTGTTGAATAGAAAGAAACAGAAGACAACGAGAATATTATTGAAAAATTCAGACTGCAATTTAGAAAAAAGGTGTCGGGGATGTCTCCGGGTATGGTATAATAAATATCGTACCTGGAGATATTTTTGTTTTTCACAAAAGTGACACAAGTATTTGTTATGATGAGAAAAAACGAAGGAGCGAATGTTTGATGGATAAATTAAAAATATTGGTGGTGGATGATGAGAGCAGAATGAGAAAGCTTGTCAAAGATTTCCTGACAAGAAGTGGATACACGGTTGTCGAGGCAGCAGATGGTATGGAGGCGATGGATATTTTCTATGAGCAGAATGATATTGCACTGATCATTCTCGATGTGATGATGCCAAAGATGGATGGATGGCAGGTGTGCCGGGAGGTGCGTATGCACTCGAATGTACCGATCATCATGTTGACGGCAGAGGAGAGGAGCGGGATGAGTTGCAAGGATTCGAACTTGGGGTAGGAACGAATATATTTCCAAGCCGTTTAAGTCCAAATGATTCTTGTTGCGAGAGTTGAGGCTATTTTAAGAAGAACGAATTGTATTTGCGGCAGATGAAGTTGTGGATGCAGGTGGCATTTCTGTGGATAAGGCAGCACACGAGGTGAAGATTGACGGAGTTCCGATAGATTTAAGTTACAAAGAGTTCGAACTGTTGGCATATTTTATTGAAAATCAGGGAATCGCACTTTCGAGAGAAAAGATTTTGAATAATGTATGGAATTACGATTATTTTGGGGATGCGAGAACGATCGATACACATGTCAAGAAGTTGAGAAATAAGCTGGGGGACAAAGGTGAGTACATTAAGACCATCTGGGGGATGGGATACAAATTTGAGGTAGAGTAATGAGAGATTCGATCAAACGTCAGATTACTATTTTAAGTGTCGGGATAGTTGCATTTACTATGATCATCGCACTTTTGATCAATGGAAGATTCATGGAAGGTTATTACATTGCAAACAAGGAAGAGGACTTAAAAAATATGTACCAGATGTTAAATGAGTCTGTCGGAAGCAGTGTGATTTACACGGAGTCTTTGGAAGCTATGAAACGTCTTGCAGAGCGGGCAAATATATCTTTTATCGTGCGCGACCGATCAGGAAATCCGGTCATCGGTATGATGAAAGAGGGGGAGGATGAGCTGAACAGTCAGTTAAACGGCTATCTTCTTGATAAGCAGGACGGAAAGATCTTAGAGCAGACATCCTATTATGAAATACGGAAGGCGAAGGATATCAGAAGCAGAACAGAATATATTGAAATGTGGGGAAGTTTTGACAGTGGATACCATTTTCTGATTCGGACACCGCTTGACAGTATTCGGGAGGGAGCAAAACTTTCTACGAGATTTCTTGCGTATGTGGGCTGCATTATGATCGGAGTGAGCTGTATTCTCGTCTGGTATTTTTCCAGAAAGATCACAGATCCCATCATGGAGCTTGCTATGCTCTCGCAGAAGATGGCGAATCTTGATTTCAATGCAAAATATACAAGCGGTGGTGACAATGAGATTGGGGTATTGGGAGACAGCTTTAACCGAATGTCGGAAAAACTGGAGCAGACAATCTCCCAGTTAAAGACCGCAAACTTTGAATTGCAAAAAGATATTGAACAGAAGGAAAAACAGGAAGAGCGCCGGAAAGAATTTATCGGAAATGTATCCCATGAGTTGAAGACGCCAATTGCACTGATCCAGGGTTATGCAGAAGGACTGAAAGAAGGGATCCATGATGATCCGGAGAGCATGGAATTTTACTGTGACGTCATCATCGATGAGGCCAATAAGATGAACCAGATGGTAAAAAATCTGCTGACATTAAATCAGTTGGAATCCGGAGATGACGGATTGTCCATGACAAGATTTGATCTGGCAGGCTTAATCCGCGGAGTGCTGCAAAGCTGTGAGATTTTGATCCAGCAGGCCGAGGCGAAGGTGAGCCTGAAAATGCAAGAGACAATCTATGTATGGGCAGATGAATTTAAGACAGAGCAGGTGCTGCGAAATTATATCAGCAATGCGATCCACCATGTGGAGGGAGAGCGGATTATCGAGATCAAAGTAGAAGAAACAGGAGAGAAAGCACATATTTCTGTCTTCAATACCGGAAAATCGATTCCACAGGAAGATGTGGAACGGATCTGGGATAAGTTTTACAAAGTAGATAAAGCGCATTCGCGGGAGTACGGTGGAAATGGAATCGGACTTTCTATCGTGAAGGCGATCATGGAGTCCTTTCATCAGAAATTTGGGGTAGAAAATTATGACAATGGGGTAGCATTCTGGTTCGAGCTGGATATGAAATAACAGATACCGGCAGGGAAAAGGAAACAAAAGAAAAAGTTAGGAAAAGCAGGAGGAAAAGAAGATGGCGGCAATTAGCGGAGCTTGGTTAGAAGCATTAAAAGGAGAGTTTAAGAAGCCATATTATAAGAAATTATTTGAGACAGTCAATCAGGAGTATCGGACGAGACAGATCTTTCCGCCTGCGGATGATGTGTTCAATGCATTTCATCTGACACCATTAAATGAAGTGAAAGTAGTCATTTTAGGGCAGGATCCATACCACAACGTAGGACAGGCACATGGACTTTGCTTCTCAGTGAAACCGGAAGTAGACATTCCACCGTCACTGGTGAATATTTATCAGGAACTGCATGATGATCTTGGATGTGAAATTCCAAATCATGGATACCTTGTCAAATGGGCCAAACAGGGCGTATTGATGCTCAATACAGTTCTGACGGTGCGCGCTCATCAGGCAAATTCGCACCGGGGAATTGGCTGGGAAGAATTTACAGATGCAGCGATTCGGGTACTGAATGAACAGGATCGACCAATCGTATTTATCTTGTGGGGAAGACCGGCACAGACTAAGAAAGCAATGTTAAATAATCCGAAACACTTGATCTTGGAAGCGCCACATCCAAGTCCGCTCTCTGCCTACCGTGGTTTTTTCGGAAGCAGACCGTTTAGCCAGACAAATGCATTTTTAATGGCAAATGGAGTGGAGCCGGTTGACTGGCAGATTGATAAGATAGAGTGAACGATTGAAAAATAAAAGAAAAGAGAGGAAAGTGACTATGGAAAAGTATGATCTTCTGATTATCGGCGCGGACCGGGGGGGATATGTAGCGGCGCTTGAGGCAACAAAAACGGGGAATGAAGGTACTTGTTGTAGATAAGAAAGAGGCAGGGGGAACTTGCGTAAACAGAGGGTGCATTCCGACAAAGGCATTGCTGCATGCCTCCACGATTTATAAAGATATGAAAGACTGTGAGAAATTCGGACTTTATGCAAAGGAAATCGGATTTGACTTGCAGAAATTATATCAGTATAAAGAGGAATCCGTCGTAGAAATGCGGAAAGCAATCGAGGAAGAATTTTCAAGACTTGGTGTTACTTTTGTACAGGGAACTGCACAGGTTCAGGCAGATAAACGAGTGGTCGTAAAAATGGCACATATGCAGAAGCGTACCGTTGGCAGTGGACTGTCAGATGATGGAAAGAACCCGGCCGATATACTAGATACCGTTATCTATGAGGCAGATAAAATTCTAATTGCTTCCGGAGCAGCGCCGAGGAAACTTGGGCTTCCTGGAGAGGAGTTGTCGGAAGTAATGACGAGTGAAGAACTGCTTCAGGCGAAGGACAGATGTTATGACAGGCTGGTTGTTGTAGGAGGCGGTGTCATTGGACTGGAGATTGCCACTGTATTTCAGGCGCTCGGTTCAGAAGTGACTGTGATAGAATTGGGAGAGCGGCTTCTTCCGTCGATGGACATTGAGTTTGCTGAGGCTTTGGAGAAGATTCTTGTCGGGCGTGGAATCCATGTGTATAAGAAAAGTTTGATAGAGCGGTTCGAGAAAGAAGAGCATGGTGTAAGCTGTCATTTGATGTCCGAAGGGAAAAAGCAGATTCTTTCCGCGGATGCAGTGCTGGTATCTGTGGGAAGGGAACCTTATACGGAAGAATTGTTTGCAGCAGACTTGAAGATTCGCATGGATCACGGCAAAGTGCTTGTCAATGAATTCTTCATGACAAATATCCCGGGCATCTATGCGATTGGAGATGTGATCGGAGGAGTTCAGCTTGCGCATGTCGCTTCCGCTCAGGCGAAATATGTTGTGGAGCGCATGAACAATTTAGAACCGTCAGTCATCTTATCCATCGTGCCAAGTTGTCTGTTTGTCTCCATGTCGATCATCCCAAACTGTCTGTATCTGAATCCGGAGATTGCAACGGTCGGACTGACTGAAGAAGAGGCAGAGAGGAAAGGCATCCCAGTGCGCTGTGGGCGTTACCGGATGGACGCAAATGGACAGACGATTTTATCAAAAGAGGAAGTGGGATTTATCAAAGTACTGTTTGCTGCAGACAGTGACGTACTGCTGGGCGCACAGATCATGTGTCAGCGGGCAACAGATATGATCGGGGAACTGGCGACAGCGATCGCCAACGGTCTGACATCCCGACAGCTAATGTATGCGATGCGTGCACATCCGACTTTTAATGAGGCGGTTTCCAAGGCAGTGGAAGACAGTAGGGAATAGAAAAATATGAAATAAAAGTTAAATAAAAATCTTAAGAATATAAATATGGAAATACAACCTCTAGAGTGAATTAGAAAGTACACGTTGCGAGGTTGTATTTTTTTGCTGTTTTTCTATCGGTATGCGCGAGAAAAGATTCATTCCATGCAGCAAGATCTATGGAACCAGTCGCCCACACATCCAGCTGCTGGCGGGAGTAGTCTTTTGCATTGACAGTGTGGACGGTTTCATAGAAAAGAATGCTGATTTCTTCACAGTCTTCGGGGGTGTAAGGCCTGAGTGCTATATGGCTGGAATGGTTTGCTTGCAGTTGTGACATAGGCGTAGAACCTCCTGTATCTAATAGAATATTTTTTTTTTGTATTGTAGCATGATGCAGTAGAGAATGAAATCATGCTACAGCAATCTCCCATTTTTTGAAACGTGTACTTTTTTAGCGGCCATGCATCTTTTTCCAGAAAAAGACACCGGAGATTACTGAAGGAAGACCGACCCAAAGTGCCACCGCACATAATGTGACAGTCTCAAAATCCGGGACAGTCAGTGTGCAGACCAGATAGAGAAGCACAATCGGATGGACAGATCATGAAGGACACGATGAGCTACATTCCAGGTATCTTCGTCGTGTACGGTCCATGGAAGTCGCAATCCGGTATGTCTGTTGAAGGGAAGTCTTGTCGATATCATGCCGGTAAAAAGGATAATGGCAGATACGAGCAGCATTGCAAAAAATTTCCCATCGGTATTGGAAAAAGGAAGGATGCCCATCTCGGACAAGACAAAAGTTACAATACAGACAGTGAGGACGCCAATATTAAAAAGGGTTGTAATTCGAACGGCACCGAGTTTTTTTACGGAGGTTGTCGTGCGGGTGAGCAGAGCAGTATTCCGGTACAGAATGATGACTGCTGTCAGAAGGCAGGCAAAGGTCAGTAAAACGGAAACAATAGTATTGTCGATGATCAGTGCAAAGAGCATAGAAAGCATCGAGAAAAAGAGAATTCAGATTCCGCTTTGGCTCGGCGCGGGAAGAAAGACTCCGTTCCTGCACTTGTTTGGCAAGCTCTTCATTGAGGCGAGCAAGTTCTATAGCAAGAGTTTCTGCAGAGAGGGATTCTGAACGTGGTTGTTCGTCTGTCCCAAGCAGTTCTGCAACAGAAATTTCTAACACTTCTGCGAGACGGATCAGAAGTTCCGCATCCGGTACGGAGAGATTATTTTCCCATTTTGATACGGTCTGCCGGACAACATTCAGAGGGATTGCCAGTTCCTCCTGACTCATTTTCTTCTCTTTTCGATATTTTTTAATTTGATCTCCTAACATATCGAAGTCTCCTTTCACATGTAGATTGATGTTCCACTGCCAGTATAAAAATCAGGGGAAGAAAAGGCAAGCAACGCAAGTTAACATGGTGGTTTTATCGTGGAAACTTCCGCTTCATGCGATAGTAAGTGTCATTCATCTGCATAATTTCCCCAGGCTGATCGTTAATTTGCTTCCGTCCAAGAAGAAAATATGGTAGTAAGTGACCGCACCGGAAGAGAGCGCTTCCTTGCGCGAAATCTCCCCGTGAAAACGGAGTTGATGCATCCAGTCAGTGAAGGCAGAAATTTCTTCTTTGGAAAGGTTCTGTGAGGTGGGAGAATCCTTTCCACCCGTGATGGAAATACGCTCAATTTGTTTGATGTCGGAAATCTGGATCTTAGACAAATATTGTTCAGGAATTTTTGAAAAAGTAGTCGTATCTTCTCGTAGAGAGGAATCCTCAAACTGGCAGGCGGTTAGCGTAAGAAATAAAAATGCCAGAAGGAATGGAATGAAAAAGAAGCGGGGGAAATTTTTAAAAACTCCAGCGGATATTTTTTGCATGGAAGATCAGTCCTTTCGTATTATGAGGGAGAAGTATTATTGTCTGTTATGTTTTTTGGTATTTCCAGAACTTTTCACCACAGTGCGGGCAGCGGGAAGGAATCAGAAGATTACTTCCGGGAAGTCGTACGCATTGAATCTGCTTTTTTATACATAGATCATAGAGGTCAGGATTCTGTACAGATCTCTGTTTGGTTAGAAATGTCCGCGGCATGGTCAGAAGCGGAAGTTCACCGCCGCAATTCGGACATTTCCAGAAACGATGGTGCAGAATATCTGAGGAATATAGCAGGGCAACGCTGAAAATCAGAGAAAGCAGCAGAGCGATGGAAATGATAAGCAGTAGAATCTTTGCCCAGTCGTGGTGTACTTGTCCGCCTTCCAGAAGAAGGAGGAATATACCTGATGCGGTAAGCACAAAGAAAGACCGTTCCAAAAACTTTCCTGTTGCTATAAGGCGGGCACTCCGAGAATTTTGTTTGATCAACTGCTCCTTCTGGAGCAAGACTGTCTCATTTTCGAGATAATTATAATCATGTTGTTGTCCGGATGACAATGCGAACACCTCCTTAGTGCTGGATGATAAAGAATCAGTTGAAAAAGTGAAAGGGAAATTGGCATAAAAAATCAAAATAACTTCTGAAAGAGAAGATTAAGGACGTTTCCAGGAAGATTCAGAAATAGGCTGGAAAGTCAGAGGTATTTTCGGCAATTGAATCTTTGGATAGTAAGTCCGGATTGTTCTGAGAAATTCAGAACAATCGCACCGAAGGGAAATGGTTTCTTCACTGCCATCTTTTTTGACAAAGTGGATTACTGCATTCTGGTAAAGATTACCACGTTCCCGTTCATCGGAAAAATAGATTCGTTTTAGTTTTCGGCAGTCATAATAGCAAAGAGAAAAATCATTCAGAATGATAATTGCTGATTCTGTAAAAAAGAAACGGTTTCCAACGATCTTTTGTAACGTCTGCAATGCTTTTTCTAATTTCGTGAGATCAGAGGAAGTAAGCATCTGGTATTTCCCGAGAAAATAGAGCAGCGTTGTCACCCCGATAAGTAACGTAAAAAATCCGAAGAGAATCGCTGTTTCGATGGATCCTTTGTGAAGCAAACGGATGGAAATAATTGTCATGAAGATACAGAGAATAATACTTCCTATGACTTTTGCATACCAGAATCGTAAAGTCTTTTGAAAGATTCGATAGACATTGGGATAGTTTTTCAAGTAGATGTGTTTCTTTTTTTCAGAGTTTTTCATGTTCGTTTTTTCCTTTTTTGCTTCTTTTTCCTTTTGTTTCTGTGTGGCTGCTTCTGAGGTATGGAGAATCAGAATGTGCCTCTCATTTGTTTGCCGGAGAAATCAATCAGTAGGTATGTGAAAGGATTTTGTCACTGGTTATGTAATGGAAGAGGGAGAAAATATCTTATATTAGATATAGAAATATCATATCATACAGACCGCATAAAGCAAATGGCGATATCGTCTATTCTATAAAAATCATGTTGTTTGCAAAGACAATCAGTGATATCTCTTCACAATTTGTCACCCATTCATTTCCCAATCAGGCAGTAGAAAAAGGATGACGAGAGATCGGGCAAATGCTATAATGTCTGCATAAGGAGATAAGTGATATGATGATGTTGGGATTGTTTTGCATGGCAGCTTCATTCTTCCTTTGTACTTGAAGTATAGGGTTGTCTTGACTGGAGAACGGTGTAAAGGAAAAAAGATTGGAAAAGAGATTTGGGTATCAAGAATGAAAAATATGGCCGGGAAGTGTTCCGATGCAGCGATATTCGGTTGGAACTTCTTTCCGGGTTTTTCTTATTAGCGGCCGTGTTTTCGTTTTCAATGGAGGTGATTCAATGACATTTTATGTTCCGTATAATAAAAAAAAGTCTATGGATTCGCCACCCAGGAAGAAAATCTGACCATCTTTCTGGGAAAAATGAAAATTTACATATAGACAGAGGTGGTTTTCAAATCTCAGTTTTGCTATAATAGGTCTAAATGCAGTAAATGAGCAATTGATTATTGGAGGAAGGAAGTAAATGAAGTTAAGTAATTCGTATTTTTATACACTGCGGGAAAATGTAAAAGAAGAAGATAGTACAAGTGGAAATTTATTAGTGCGGGCAGGAATGATCAAAAAAGCAGCAGCGGAATTTATATGATCATGCCGATGGGAAAACGTGTTCTGAAAAAGATTGAGGAAATCGTGCGGGAAGAAATGGATGCTGCAGGAGCGCAGGAACTGTTGATGCCGGCTATGATCCAGAAGAAATTTATGAGAAAGTGGACGTAGAGAGCATTTGGTTCCAACATGTTTGCGCTGAAAGACCGTTATCAGAAGAACTATGTTCTCGGTCCGACTCATGAAGAATTATTTACGATGGCAGCTATGATGAAGGGAAGTTCCTATAAGGATTTTCCTTATAATCTGTATCAGATTCAGACGAAATTCCGAGATGAAACAAGACCTCGTTATGGTTTGATCCGTGTGCGTGAGTTTATTATGAAGGATGCCTATTCATTTGATATTGATGAAGCAGGCCTGCATGAATCCTATATGAAAATGTTCCACGCCTATCAGAATATCATGGAGCGCTGTAAGTTAAATTACAAGATTGTAAAAGCAGATACAGGAGCGATGGGTGGATCTTTATCCGAGGAATTTCAGGCAATTACAGATATCGGGGAAGATGTGATTGTCACCTGCGACGGCTGTGATTTCTCAAGCAATCTAGAAATTACAGAGGTGATTGATGTGAGTGAGCCGTCAGATGCAGAGGAACAGGTGATGGAGGTTGTGGAAACACCGAATGCACGCACGATGGAAGAAGTTGCTGCATTTTTCCATAAGTCTGTAAATGAATTTGTGAAGACACTGATCTATACGGTAGATGGAAAAACAATGGCATTTCTCTTAAAAGGAAATCGGGAATTGAATGAAACAAAAGTGTTGAAGCTTCTAAAGGCAAATGAAATGGAGCTTGCGCCGTTTGAGGAAGTGGAACGTGTTACACATGCAAAAGTTGGATTTGCGGGACCGGTTGGTTTAGAGTGTCCGATCGTTATGGACCGTGAGGTCACAAACATGAAGAACTTTATCGTTGGAGCAAATAAAACAGATCACCATATTGTTAATGTAAATCTGAAGGATTTTGAGGTGGAGATTGTTGCGGATATCGCACAGGTGCATGAGGGAGATGTCTGTCCGGTTTGCGGAAAGCCATTAATTCTGTAAGGGAATCGAAGTTGGAAATACGTTCAAGCTGGGAACAAAATATGCAAAAGACACTCGGATTGGAATATCAAGATGTGGATAATAAACTTCATCCGGTGGAAATGGGCTGTTATGGTTTTGGTTTGGAACGCTGTATGGCGGCAATTGTAGAGCAGCACAATGACGAGGCTGGAATTATCTGGCCGGTAAGTGTAGCGCCGTTTGAGGTTGCAGTGGTCGTTGTATCCAGCAAAGATGAAGAGCAGATGCGTATTGGAAGTGAATTGTAATGAGGCATTGAAAAAGAAGGCATTGATGTACTTCTGGATGATCGGAAAGAACGTCCGGGTGTAAAATTCAAAGATATGGAACTGATCGGGATCCCATATCGCATTACTGTCGGAAGAGGTATTCAAGAGGGGAAGGTAGAATTCCGTGCCAGAACAGCAGCAGAGAATCGTGAGATTGCCTTGGGTGAAGTGATAAAACTGGTAAAAGAAGAATTACAGAAATAAATTTGAAGAAATCAGATGAGGGACAAGCAGTTAGTTTTCGGATTAGCTGCTTTTCTTATGGTTTTTGACCGACAGTTTCTGTCAGTCATGTGTAAAACGAAAAGATAAAATAAAAAATAGGAGATAAGACTTGACAAAATGATTGAAAAATGTTTATATGAACATATGAACAGTTATTCATATGTTTAGGAGGTGCTTACGCATGAAAATAGAGGAAAGAACAAAAAAACACAGAGAGACAGAGCTGACAGAATCTGTTGACAAAGAGATTCATGAACACTGTGCTGTGGGGAACATCAT
>ENA-OQAA01000046-OQAA01000046.1-human-gut-metagenome-genome-assembly--contig:-NODE-46-length-78822-cov-3.151611_pt1 | contig 78822 bp, 89 predicted proteins | sample MGYA00242489_ERZ504515 | MGnify/ENA primary metagenome ERZ504515 (study PRJEB26092, sample SAMD00036237) | human gut metagenome | host: Homo sapiens | study: EMG produced TPA metagenomics assembly of... | reverse complement strand
TGTTTCAAAATTTGATTGATTTGAGGCGTATGCCGAGTTTCAAATTTTGAAAGCCTGTTTTTAGCAGAATTTTGCCCCTTTAGAATTGACCCGCCGATGGAACCTGAACAGGAACGCCTTTCCAAGCTTTATTCCGGTTCGGGTATCCACAGCCTTTCTGAATCAAATCCCAATACACTTACATTGAAATCCACCCAAATGCATTTGCTACCGAACTGACCAGAATAATAATAGCAAAGATTGGGCACAGATACTTGATCATTACGACAAATATCTTCTTTCTGCGGAATTTACTTTCCCCATGCCGGATTTCTTCTTCCATACGATCCACACCAACTACTTTAGATACAAATAAGCTTGTCATCAATGCAGCAATCGGCATCATTACAGAATTGGTAAGGAAATCAAAGAAATCCAGGAACTGCATTCCGATAATCTTTACGAATGATAATGGTCCATATCCAAGGCATGACAATGTTCCGAGAATAATCATAATGAATCCCACAATAACTGTGGATTTCTTACGGCTCCATTTTAATTCGTCTTCTACAGTAGAAACTGCACTTTCTGTTAATGCGATAGAACTTGTAACAGCAGCAAATAATACAAGTAAAAAGAACAGGATTCCTGCAAACGTTCCAAATCCCATGCTGTCAAATACCTTTGGAATTGTAATAAACATTAATGACGGACCTGCCTGCAGCGTATCCGGATCTCCACCAGAGAATGCAAATACAGCCGGAATAATCATCAGACCAGCCATAATTGCAATTGCAGTATCAAATACTTCAACATTCCTTGTCGAATCTTCGATGGACGTATCTTTTTCATGTAAGAGCCAAATGTGACCAAAATACCCATAGCAATTGACAGAGAATAGAACATCTGTCCCATGGCTGTTACTACCGTCATCCATGAAAAGTTTTTAGGATTTGGTACAAGGAAGTATTTCACACCAGCCAGTGCACCCGGTCTTGTCACCGAATAGATCGCAATGATCACAGACAGTACCACCAGTATCGGCATCATGAACTTCGAAACACGTTCAATTCCATTACGGACACCTGCGTAGATAATGATCAATGTGAACATACAGAAAACAATAAAGCATATTTCCGTAGAAAGACCATTGGATATAAAGTTTGAAAAATATCCATCTTCTGCTAATTTTGCGCCATTCCCTTTCAGGTATTCCACAAAATATTTAATTACCCATCCACCGATGACAGAATAATACGGTACGATCAACACAGGAATAATTGCATTGATCCATCCACCGAACGACAACCATCCGGCCTTTTTGCCAAAGGCTTTAAACGCACCTACCGGACTCTTTCTTGTCATACGTCCAAGAGCTGATTCTGCAACGATCATTGTATAACCAAATGTCAGCGCAAGCAGGATGTAGATCAGGAGGAATATACCTCCACCATATTTTGCGGCCAGATAGGGGAATCTCCAGATATTTCCCAGACCGACGGATGCGCCTGCCGCAGACAGAACGAATCCTATTTTTCCTGAAAAGGAACTTCTGTTATTTTTTTCTTTTTCCATCTCTCTTTCAGTTTCTGATTTTCCATGATTACAATCAGAACTTTCCCTCTTTCTTATCAGATTATATTATCAGACATTGATTATTCTTATATGCCAGACGATTTATTTTATCACATTTACGCAGTGAAGTCACTATTAATTTACAGATATCGCATTTGAAAAAGATCCCCGTCAAATGACGGAGATCTTTTTCAAATCATTTTATGTATTTTATTTATCGTATTCGTTCATCCACTTGATCAGTTCTACACAGTAGTCATCGTGTCTGTCTACAAATGTTGTATGTCTTGCTCTCTCCCAGAGGATCCATTTAGAATTCGGGATTTCATCTGCCATAGTCTTTGCAACTAATGGTGAGCACAGATCAGAGATACCACTCATGATCAGTGATGGAACTTTGATCTCGTGAAGTCTGTCGATGTACTCGAAGTCTTTCAGTGTACCAGATGGAACGAATTCGTTCGGTCCCCATCCATACAGATAAGCTTCTCCACCGGATTTCTTAGGTCTTGTACAGCACTCTGGAAGATCTTCTCTCCAGTAATTACAGTATCTGTCCATATAGTTATCTACGGCTTTCAGATAAGCTTCTCCTGTGAAGTCATTGCGCTCCAGAGCATCGTTAATTGCTGCCTGATCCTCTTCAGACATCATCTTAATTCTACGCATACCTTCTCTTGCCCACAGGCTGCTGCTTGGATGTCCGGAAGAAATGATGAAGGATTTTACCCCTTCTGCTCCACGCTCGATGGCATATGCAATCTGCATCATTCCGCCCCATGACTGTCCGATAATGTGGCATTCTTTTAATCCAAGGTGTTCTCTTAAAGCATCTAATTCATCCAGCCAGAGATCCTGTGTCCACATCTCCGGATGTCCGTCAAGATAAGATTTACCACATCCTAACTGGTCGTACATAACGATCATACGATCATCATCATCTGCAACGTTATCCAGGACTTCATAATAGTTGTGTGTAGATCCAGGTCCACCGTGTAAGCAGATCAACGGAGCTTTTCCGTTATCTTTCTGTTCTCCAACGATTCTGTAATATGTCTGATAGCCATGGAAAGGCATATATCCTTCTGTAATTTTTGCCATTTTATCTATTCTCCTTTTCTTAAAAGACGCCGCAGACCGCTGGTCCGCGGCATTTTTTTATTATAATTTTCTGACACCCCTTGTCAGTTAAATTTTCTTATGAGTAAGTAAAGTTACTTACTTGCAGCTTTTTCTATGTACTTTAGAAGTATTAGATAGCTCTTGTGTATTCTTTCAGCCATTCTCTTTCTTCATCAGTCAGATATGGACCAACCTTCTCGTAGCAGGCTTTGTGATAATCATTCAGCCATTCTTTCTCTGATCTTGTCAGTTCTTCCGGATCGATACCATCAAGGTCGATTGGTACGAAGTTCAGAGTCTCAAAGTGCATGAACTGTCCATATTTATTCTTCTCACCGTTTACAGTAAGCAGGTTGTTCTCGATACGGATACCAAAATCTCCTTCTTCATAGATTCCCGGCTCATCTGTAATTACCATACCAGGCTCAAACTGATGATGTTCGTTCTTAGAAGGAACGATGTACCAGCGGAATCCTGTTGGCGGCTCGTGGATACTTCCAAGATATCCGAAACCATGTCCGGTTCCGCACTGGAAGTCTTTGTTCATATCCCAGATTGGCTGTCTTGCCAATACATCCAGAGACCATCCGTGGTTACCATAGAGGAAGTTTGCTGCGCTTAAGTGCTGCATTGCTCTGTATACAGCTGTGTAATATTTCTTCAGTTCCGGTGTGATATGTCCCAGTACTGTTGTTCTGGTAATATCAGTAGAACCTTCATAATATCCGCCGCCTGTATCGCTCAGAAGCATACCGCCTTCTTTTAATACAACGTCTGTCTCTTTAGACGGTGCATAATGCATCATTGCAGCGTGCTCACCGAAAGCCTGCAGAGGTTCGAATGAGTCACGGATATATCCTTCCTGTTCTGCACGCAGAGCTGTCAGTTTATCTGAAGCAGAAAGCTCTGTAATCTCCATCTTGTCATAATTTTTCTTAACCCAGTAAATGAACTTCGTCAGTGCAATACTGTCTTTCAATTCTGCATTTTTGATATTTTCAATCTCAACAGCATTCTTAATTGCTTTCATCAAGATAGTCGGATTAGCTCCTTCTACTACCTTACATGGAAGACTCTTATACAGTGCATAGTTCATCTTCATCGGGTCAATCAGTGCAACCTCATCTGCACCAATCTTCTTAGCATCTTCGTAAATGTCATTGTATGGATGAATGTTGACATTATTCTTTGCCATCTCTTCTCTGATGCGGTCATTCAGTTTGCTGTCATCGATATACAGATCTACACTGTCTTTACGTACGATCACATAATCAAGAACCAATGGGAAGAAGTCAATATCATCTCCTCTGAAATTCAAAAGCCATGCATTGTCATCCAAAGAAGCAATCAGATGTACGGTTGCTCCATATTCAGCCATTTTTTCGCGAACACGTTTCAGCTTGGATGCAACATTCTCTCCTGTGTATTTGTCTTCCAGGAAGAAACAAGGTTTCTTAGAAAGAGACGGGCGGTCTTCCCAGATCTGGTCGATCAGATCTACTTCATATTCGATCGTGATATTCTTTGCACCCAATACTTCTTCATATTCCTGTCCTTCACCCATAGAAAGGACACGACCATCAAATGCGACCTTACCGCCTTCTGGGATCTTCTGGGCAAGCCATTCTGTTGTAGAAGGTGTATCATCAACGAACATCTTCATCAGACGTACTCCACTGCCTTCCATCTCGGTCAGTGCCTGTGTGAAATATCTTCCATCTGTCCACAGACCTGCATCATCTTTTGCGATTACAGCCGTTCCGTAAGAACCACTGAATCCAGTAATGAACTTTCTTGCTTTGAAATGCTCTCCTACATACTCACTTTGATGGAAATCTGCAGTTGGTACAACATATGCATCGATATTCTGCTCTGCCATCAGTGCGCGAAGCTTTTCAATACGCTTTGCTACTTCTGTCATTCTGTTTTCCTCCTTAGCTACATAGTCCATCTCTTTGCCTGTAAAATGAATTTTCACTTTCCCCATCGGCAGTTTATTTATAGACTACGTTCTATATCTGGTTAAAATTATAACACTTTCAGAAAATGTTGCAACACAAAATGTAATCATTTTATCTTTTTTTCACTATTTTATACAAAATTCAATCAAAAAAAGAGACGACCAAAACCGATCGTCTCTTTTTTATCATTTTTCAAAAATTAATCCTGAGCAATGATTTCTTTTTTGTTGTATGAACCACAAGCCTTGCATACTCTGTGAGGCATCATTAATTCGCCACACTTGCTGCATTTTACCAGGTTTGGTGCGCTCATTTTCCAGTTTGCTCTTCTTTTGTCTCTTCTTGCTTTAGAAGATTTATTCTTTGGACAAATTGACATAGGTTACACCTCCTTAAAATTCTTAAATACATCACGGATAACTGACATTCTAGGGTCGAGCCCCGTATCTTCACAGTTACAGGTACCTTTATTCAGGTTCTGACCACATACGTTGCAAATACCTTTACAGTCTTCGCTGCATAGAATTTTCGTCGGCCACCCTACCAATAACTCGTTGTAGACCAATTGCTCTACATCTAAGCTATATCCGTCAATATAGTTATTCTCGTCTAAATCTTCTGACTGATCATATGCATCTGACTCTGTATCAATCTTATGCTTAAAGTCAAGTGTCACCTTCACTTCTACATCTTCCAGACATCTGTCACACGGAACAGAAGATATAATCTCAGCTTTTCCGGTCACTTCAAGCTTGCGGTCGCCTGCATATTCTACCGACAACTCAAGCGGTGTCTTATCTGTAATCACATAATTTCCCATCTCAGACCTGAAACAAGTCATTTCAATCGGAACAGATTGATGTATTGGTTTATGCTGTTCAGACAGAACGTCGGATAGGTTTAATATCATAGTATCGTCTCCTATTCACACACTAGACTATTATATCATGTAATTTTGATTTGTCAACAATAAATTATTAAACTAATTTAACTGTTTCACGGGCAATTGCCAACTCTTCGTTTGTTGGAAGGACGATAATTTTTACTTTTGAATCAGGTGTAGAGATAACTGCCTGCTCACCGATTGCTGCTTTGTTCTTTTCTTCGTCAACTTCAACGCCAAGGTATCCGAGGTATTCGCAGATCTCGCTTCTCATCTCCCATGAGTTTTCACCAACACCTGCTGTAAATGTGATTGCATCCACACCATTGAGTGCTGCTACATAAGAACCAATGTATTTGGCCACACGATATCTGTAAGCATCCAGTGCAAGTGCTGCTCTTTCATTTCCTTCTTCGCTTGCTTTTCTTACGTCACGGAAGTCAGAAGAAATTCCTGTCATTCCAAGAAGACCGGATTTCTTATTAAGGATTGTAAGCATCTCATCAACACTGATGTTCTCATGATTGCAAATGAACTGTACAACTGCAGGATCAACATCACCACTACGTGTTCCCATGATCAGACCTTCCAAAGGAGTCAGTCCCATACTTGTATCTACACATTTTCCACCGATAGAAGCAGAGATACTTGCCCCGTTACCAAGATGGCAGACGATAACTTTTGCGTCATCTTTTCCAAGCATCTTACATGTCTCGCCAGATACGAACATGTGGCTTGTTCCGTGGAATCCGTATCTTCTGATGCTGTATTTCTCATAGTATTCATATGGGATACCATACATAGCTGCTTTCTGCGGCATATTCATACCAAATGCTGTGTCAAATACTGCTACATTTGGTTTTCCAGGCATAGCTTCTTCGCAAGCTTCGATTCCGATTAAGTTAGCCGGATTGTGAAGTGGTCCGAGGTCAAAGCAGTCACGTACAACTTTTTTCACATCTTCTGTTACAAGTGTTGCGTCACTGTAAACAGTTCCCGCATGCAGTACACGATGTCCGATTGCTGTAATCTCATCCGCATTCTCGATCACACCATGTTCGGAATCCATCAGGCATCCAGTACAAGTTTTACCGCTACGCTGTGATCCGGCATAGCTGTTTCTACTACATATTTGTCCTTTCCGGTAGGTTTATGTGTCAATGCAGAACCTTCGATTCCGATTCTTTCGCAGAGACCTTTTGCGAGAACACTTTCATTCTCCATATCGATCAGCTGATATTTTAAAGATGAACTTCCACAGTTGATTACTAATACTTTCATTCTATTTTCTCCTTCTTAGATCTTACTGGTTCTGGCACTGAACTGCTGTGATTGCAACAACACCTTCAATATCCTTAGCACTGCATCCTCTTGAAAGGTCGTTAACAGGTGCTGCGATTCCCTGTGTCATTGGTCCGTAGCTTCTGCTTTTGCAAGACGCTGAACAAGTTTGTATCCAATGTTACCTGCATCAAGGTTAGGGAAGATCAGAGTATTGGCTTTTCCTGCAACCTGGCTTCCTGGTGCTTTAGCTGCTCCAACAGAAGGAACAAGTGCTGCATCAAGCTGCATCTCTCCGTCTAACATAAGATCCGGATTCTCAGCTTTTGCGATCTTAACAGCTTCCTGTACTTTTGTTACGTCATCGTGTTTTGCACTTCCCATTGTTGAGTAAGAAAGCATAGCAACTCTTGGATCAGCACCAACGAGCTGTTTGAAGCTTTCTGCTGAAGACTGAGCGATTGCTGCAAGCTCTTCGGATGTAGGATTCTGGTTCAGTCCGCAGTCAGCGAATACAAATGTTCCGTTCTCTCCCATGTCGCAATCAGGTACTACCATAACAAAGAATGCAGATACAAGCTTTGTTCCTGGTTTTGTCTTCAGAATCTGAAGGCATGGGCGGAGTGTGTCAGCTGTAGAGTGGCATGCTCCTGATACCATTCCGTCTGCATCTTTCATCTTAACCATCATTACACCATAGTATAAGTAATTAGTAAGAAGAATCTCTCTTGCCTGTTCTTCTGTCATTCCTTTTTTCTTTCTAAGTTCAACAAGTGTTGCTACATATTCATCTGTTTTCTCATATGTAGCAGGGTCAACGATTGTTGCTCCTGTGATATCGAAATCCCCTTTATTCTTAGCGATCTCTTCTTCGCTTCCGATCAGGACCAGGTTAGCTGTTCCTTCTTTTAAGATTGCCTCTGCTGCCTCATAAGTTCTGATGTCTTCGCTCTCTGGAAGAACGATTGTTTTTTTACAACTTTTTGCTTTTGCTTTGATTTCATCTATAAATCCCATGATAAATAGACTCCTTTCCAAATATTTTTCTCAGTATTTTCATTATAATACAAAGAACCCTTGCGGACAAGCTCTTACGGTAATCTTATGTCTCTTTTTGCGTACAATGTACAATATTTATCCTGCTTTTGACAAAAACTATTGCAATTTCACAGTATTATAAGTGAAATACGTAACTCACGATCGCAAAATATACACTGATCGTGCTGATATCAACCAGTGTAGAGATCAGCGGTGTCGCCATGATTGCCGGATCAAGTCCGATTTTCTTAGCGATCAGAGGAAGTGTACATCCGACTACTTTTGCGATCAACACTGTACAAGCCATCGTCAGACCAATGGTAAATGCCATCATGGCATCTCCCTGTCCCATCAACATGATACGGATTCCATTTACCACAGACAGTATGATGCTGATGCAGAATGCAATGCGGATTTCTTTCCAGATTACTTTAAACAGATCCGAAAATTCAATCTCTCCGACAGCAAGTCCGCGGATCACAAGTGTCGAGCTCTGCGATCCACAGTTTCCTCCGGTTCCGGTAAGCATCGGAACAAATCCTGCAAGCTGCGGCATCAGTGCCAGTGCATTCTCGTAGCTGTTCATGATCATCTGTGTTACCGTCGCAGACAGCATCAGAAACAACAGCCAGGGAATACGGCTCTTTACATGCTCGAATATTGATGTCCCGAAATACGAGTCTTCATTTGGATTGACACCGGCCATGATGCTGATATCTTCCGTTGTCTCATCCTGAAGTACCTGCATCGCATCATCAACGGTTACAATACCGACCATACAGTTTTCATGATCTACGATCGGCAATGCAATCAGACCATATTTTGTAATGATATTGGCAACGTCTTCCTGATCGTCTGTCGTACGAGCATACAACATATTCGTATCCATGATCTCTTCAACCGTCTTGGATTCACTGCTGGTCAGCAGTTCTTTTATGTCAACCTGCCCGATCAGATGACGTTGTTCTGTTACATAACAGGTATAAATCGTCTCCCGGTTGAGACCAACCTGTCTTATTTTTAATATGGAATCAGCAACCGTCATCTCTCTTCGCAGTGCAATATAATCTACATTCATCACACTTCCGGCACTGTCCTCCGGATACTGAAGAAGCTGATTGATCTGCTGACGTTTTTCCGCATCTGTCACCATCAGCAGTCTGTCTACCACGTTGGCAGGCATCTCTTCCAGCACATCAACGGTATCATCCAGATACATTTCCTCCATGATCTCTTCCAGTTCGGAATCCGTCAGTGCATTGATCAGGTCTTCGCGCATATCGCTGTTCATATATGAAAATGTCTCTGCCGCTTCTTCTTTTGCAAGCAGACGGAATACCAGCACCATGTGTTTCTGATCAAATTCTTCCAGAATCTCCGCAAGATCCACCGGATACATATTTGTTTCCAGTTCTTCTTTCAATTCTTTATATTCCCGGGCATCCAGCATATCCTTAATACGTTCTTCAGTCAGTTCTTCTCTGTCTTCTACATAATCAATATCATCGTCTTTTTGCCCGTCTGCCGTTAAGGCTTCCTCATTCATATTTTCTTCCATAATAATATGCCTCCTCCTTTCTTCGGATCTTGCCCGGCAAACATCCCATTTGCATACCAAATCATTGTATAGTATAATCAATTTCAGAATGTTATACAAGGAGATTTTCATGAAAACTGTTGGACTTATTACAGAATATAACCCATTTCACAACGGACATCTTTATCATATAAAAAGAGCCAGGGAACTAACCGGTGCCGACCGGGTTGTAATCGTCATGAGCGGCGATTATGTACAGCGCGGAACTCCTGCGCTTCTATCCAAGCATTCCCGTGCGCATATGGCACTTCTAAACGGCGCATCGGCTATCTGCGAGCTTCCTGTCTGCTATGCATCCGGCAGTGCCGAATTCTTCGCCCAAGGCGCCATCTCTATTCTGGAAGGTCTGGGATGCATCGATACATTATGCTTTGGAAGTGAATGCGGAGAGCTTTCTGTTTTACAACATATTGCACAGCTGCTTCTCTCCGAATCAGATACTTACAGCCATATGCTTCAGGATGCATTAAAAAAAGGACATTCTTTCCTGCCGCCAGACACCAGGCTTTGGAAAAATTAACCGGTGATGCTTCCGTTTCACAGATTCTTTCTGAACCCAATAATATTCTTGGGATTGAATATCTGAAAGCACTGAAAAAGCAGAACAGCAGGATGGTACCATACACGTTAAAGCGGGACTCTTCCGGATACCACGACACAAAACTTCAGCCACAGTCAAGTTCTGCCTCTGCCATTCGGAATGCCCTGAGACATTGGGAGGAGCAGCCATTCAGCAGATATCCGGCAGATCCTCAGCAGACACCGGACGGATTCTCAGAACTGTTGCAGAACCAGCTTCCTGAAAACGCCCTGCGTCTGTTACGGGATGCATGGAATCAATCTTGTCCCATTGAAACAAATGATTTCTCCCTTTTATTAAAATACCGCCTGCTCTGCGAAACCCGGAGATCTCTATGTGAGTATCAGGATATATCCGAGGATCTTGCAAACCGTATCATCCGAAACCGGAATCAGTTTCTGAACTTCGAACAGTTCTGTCAGCTTTTAAAAACAAAAGAACTGACTTACAGCCGTATCAGCAGATGTCTGCTGCATATTCTGTTAGCTGTAAAAAAAGAAGATATGTTGAGATACCGGGGATCTTCCTGCATCTATACCAGAATTCTTGGATTTCGTAAAGAACATGCCGATGTGCTGCGTCAGATAAAAGAAAACGCCAGCATTCCGGTTATTACAAAATTAGGGCAGACAGATTCGCTTCTTCCGGAAACAATACGAATGCTGGATCAGACCACTTTTGCATCAGATCTGTACGAAAGCGTAGTGTCCGACAAGTTCGGAATTCCTTTCATAAACGAATACCAAAAGCAGATCATACATGTATAGTATATAAATCATTCTTTCGTCAGCAGCGCTCCTTTCCTGTCCAGGCACAAAAACGTGTAGCATATGATAATATAAATTGTATTCATTATCATATGCCACACGTTTTTCTTATAGCTCTGTTCTCTTTTTAGTTCTTAAAGCTGTGTACAGGAGCAGGGATTCTTCCTTTTCTATTCACAAATGCACTGCAGTCATATTCATTGACCGGAATGATTGGTGCATAACCGAGAAGCCCACCAAATTCTGCCGTCTCTCCGACATCTTTTCCAATAACCGGAATCAGACGTACTGCGGTCGTCTTCTGGTTCACCATACCAATTGCCATCTCATCTGCAATAATTCCGGAAATAGTAGAAGCACTTGTCTTACCCGGAATCGCAATCATATCAAGTCCTACCGAACATACACATGTCATTGCTTCCAGTTTTTCAATTGTGAGTGCACCCATTTCCACTGCATCGATCATACCTTTATCTTCACTTACAGGGATAAAAGCACCACTCAGTCCGCCTACGTAAGAAGAAGCCATAACACCGCCCTTTTTAACCTGATCATTTAACATTGCAAGCGCTGCCGTCGTTCCCGGCGCACCAACACGTTCCAGACCGATTTCTTCCAGAATCTCTGCGACGCTGTCCCCAATTGCCGGAGTCGGTGCCAGTGACAGATCAATAATTCCAAATGGAATACCAAGACGTTGGATGCTTCTCCGGCAACCAACTGTCCGACACGAGTCACCTTAAATGCTGTCTTTTTAATCGTCTCACATAACTCTTCGAAGCCTTTGCCCCGCACCTGTTCAATCGCATGCTTTACAACACCAGGTCCGCTGACACCGACATTGATCACAGCATCTCCTTCTGTTACACCAAGGAATGCACCTGCCATAAATGGATTATCGTCCGGCGCGTTACAGAATACTACAAGTTTTGCACATCCGAGAGAATCATTTTCTTTTGTTGCATCAGCTGTCTTCTTTACAATTTCACCACACAGACGTACTGCATCCATGTTAATACCGGTCTTCGTTGATCCCACATTGATCGAGCTGCAGATACGGTCTGTACATGCAAGTGCCTGCGGAACCGAGCGGATCAGGTTCTCATCGCTTTTTGTCATAGACTTTGACACCAGCGCCGAATAACCACCGATGAAGTTTACACCGACTTCTTTTGCAGCTTTATCCAATGTCTTTGCAATCGTAACAAAATCCTCAGGACTTTTGCATGCCGCACCGCCGATCAGTGCTACCGGTGTTATGGAGATTCGTTTATTAACGATCGGAATACCAAATTCCTGCTCGATCTCCTCTCCGGTCTTCACAAGATCTTTCGCAACGGTAGTGATTTTGTTGTAAATATTTTCATTTAATTTATCAAGGTCTGCATCTATACAATCCAACAGGCTGATTCCAAGGGTAATTGTACGTACATCCAGATTCTCCTCTGCAATCATCTGATTTGTCTCATATACTTCATATCTGTTTATCATGTGTTTTTCCTGCCTTTCCGTGAATATTTTTAATTTGCTTATAATCTGTGCATTTTTTCAAATATTTCTTCTCTCTGACAGTGAATGGCAACACCGATAGAAGTTCCGATCTCTTCCAGCTCTTTTGAAACCACAGCCACTTCTTTGCTGCAATTTGTTACATCAACAATCGTCATCATATTAAAGTATCCATCTACGATGGTCTGAGAGATATCAAGGATATTAACATTTGCTCCTGCAAGATACTCACATACTTTTGCAATAATACCTACGGTGTCTTTTCCTACAACTGTGATTACACATTTCTTCATGATTTGTTTTCCTCCTATTGTCTTCGCCATTGTTTCTTTCTTACATTTTACTTTTCTTATAATGCAATGATATCAGATACCTGATCCCGTTTAGCTACCATCATCGGAATGTCATTTCCCTTATAAGGATTATCACCAATGCTGATTTCCAGTCTGACCGTCTCATATGCCAGTTCTTCATAATTATTCTCTTTACTTAAATGTCCAAGAACGACATACTGCAAGTCATCATGTAATATATCGCAAAGAAGCTTTCCTGACAATTCGTTAGACAGATGTCCCTTATCTCCCATAACTCTCCGTTTCAGGGGGTATGGATATGGTCCTACTTCCAACATATGTATGTCATGATTTGCTTCCAGAACGACCGCATTCAAATCTTTTAGATGTTCTACGGTATAATCATCATATATTCCAAGTCTGTTGCAACTGCGACTGCCTTTTTTCCATTATCTATCCGGTATCCGGATGGTTCGTTCGCATCATGGGAGATTGCAAACGGATCAATATTCAGTGTTCCCAGTGAAAATGGCTGATCTATATCTACCTCGTGTAATAGTCCATCCGGAAGGTTTCCTAATTTTTTATAATTACGGATTCCTGCAATAGTTCCGGGTGTCGCATAGATTGGAATCTCATATTTTCTGCTGAACACACCAAGTCCCTGAATATGATCCACATGTTCATGTGTGATCAGGATACCTTCCAGTTCATCTCCTTTTATCTCCAATTTTGCCAACCCTTCTTCTATCCTTTTCTTGCTGATACCGGTATCAACCAGAAGATGAGTCTGATCATCTCCTATATAGATGCAGTTTCCACTGCTTCCACTTGCAATACTGCATAATCTCATATTAAATATTATCTGCCTTTCTATAAGTCTTCTATGATCTTATTCAGCTGGATCTTTGTCTCTTCAAACTGTCCACTGTTATCGATCACCCGGTCACAGTGACGCATGAACAGATCTTTCGGAAGCTGTGCTTCGAAAATCTGATCCACCTTACAGTCCTCATATCCTCTTGCATATTTCAGACGTTTTCTGCGGATCGAATCTTCCACATACACATACCAAAGTTCATCACAGATCTCCTCATAATGATCCTCGATCAGAAGTGCTCCTTCAATCAGCATCAGATTCGTACTTTTGCGTTCTTCTCTTGCAATCTTCTTCTGAATTTCTTCTTTTACTTTTGGATGTACAATCCCATTCAGTACAGAAAGTTCAACCTGTCGGCAAAAACAATGTCTGAAAGCTTTGTCCGGTCCAACTCTCCTTTTTCATCCAGAATTTTCTCTCCGAAATGTGCAACAATTTCATCAAAGCATTCTGTTCCTTTTTTCTGCAGTTTCTTTCCTACTTCATCTGCCATACAAATAGTCGCACCATATTTATTATTCAGATATTCCAAAATCTGTGTTTTCCCTGCGCCTACTCCTCCGGTAATTCCTATAATCTTCATCTCTCACACCTCTTATTTTGCTTCGTACCAGTCACTCCTGTATGCATGTCTATTTCAAGCGGCACCTTTAATTTGGCCGCATGCTCCATCTCTTCTTTTAAAATCTTTTGAACTGCTTCCAGTTCCGGTTCGTATGCTTCTATCAGAAGTTCATCATGCACCTGTAAGACAAGTCTTGATTTCATCTTCTGTTTTTTCAGTTTCTGATTCACCCGGATCATTGCAATCTTTATGATATCTGCTGCCGCTCCCTGAATCGGAGAATTCATTGCCACCCGCTCTCCGAACGAACGTTGCATGAAATTACTGGAAGAAAGCTCCGGAACCGGACGTCTTCTTCCGAACAGTGTTACCACATACCCTTCTTCTTTTGCATGTGTCACTGCATGATCCAGAAATGTCTTGATTCCCGGATAGGTTGCAAAATAATCATCAATATATTTTGCAGCCTCTTTTCGTGTAATGCTCAGATCCTGACTCAGTCCAAATGAACTGATTCCATACACAATACCGAAATTTACGGCTTTTGCATTCCTTCTCTGCTGCGGAGTCACCTCATCAAACGGTATATGAAATACCTGCGATGCTGTAATACGGTGAATGTCACTTTGTTCTTTATATGCCCGGATCAGATGCTCATCTCCGGAACAATGTGCTAATACGCGAAGTTCGATCTGTGAATAATCGGCATCCACGAACCGGTATCCATCTTCCGGAATGAATACTTTACGGATCAGGCGGCCAAGCTCCATCCGCACCGGAATATTCTGAAGATTTGGTTCTGTACTGCTGATTCTTCCGGTTGCCGTGATCGTCTGATTGAATTTTCCATGAATCCTTCCATCATCCTGAATATAATTTGCCAGTCCGTCCGCATATGTGGATTTGAGCTTTGTATACTGTCTGTATTCCAAAATCTTTGCAACTACCGGATGTTCCGGCGCCAGTTTTTCAAGAACATCTGCAGCAGTGGAATAACCCGTCTTTGTCTTTCGCCCACCCGGAAGCTTCATATTTTCAAACAATACCACACCCAGCTGTTTTGGCGAATTAATATTAAATGTTTCGCCAGCCTCTTCGTAGATCTCCTTTTCCAGATCACCGATCTTGCCGGCGAGCTGATTGCCATACTGTTTTAATGCTTCTGCCTCAACACGGATACCATTCTGCTCCATATCGAACAATGTAAATACCAGCGGCATCTCAATTTCCCGGAACAAGGTATCCATCTTCGTATCCGCTAATTTCCGGCTCAGGACTTCTACTGATGCATAATTTGTATAAGCTTCATAGCAGGCCTTTATTTCCTGATCTGCCTTTTCATCAACCATCAGGTCCAGATGTTCTCTCGCAACATCTTCCCATGTATAATTATTCTTAAGTGGATTCAGCAGATATGCAGCCACACTCACATCAAAACAATTTTCCGGTTTCCGGATCTTAATCTGATCCATTGATTCTTTCAGATGAAACATCGAAAATGTATCTGTCGTTTCTGCCACATCTGCAAGCTTTTCCAAAAGCCATTCTCCTGATATATCATTCCCGGTTTTTATACAAAAGCCTGCTTCATTTGAGAAGCACAGACCGATACCTCCGAGTCCGGCCTGATCTGCAAATAACGGCAATACATTTTCCATATCTTTAAAAAGTACTGTTCCTGTCGTCTGTGCCTTTTCAGCCTTTGCAAAAATCTCTTCTGCCTCTCTTTTTGAAGTGATAATCCTGAAACCATCCTCGATCTTATTTGCCGGTGCCGCAACATCGAATCTGGAAAGAAGATTTTTAAACTCTAGTTTCTGAAAGAAGACATATGCTTCCTCAGTGTATATGTTACCCAGTTTTGCTTCTGAAAGTTCATATGAAAACTCAGCATTCACATTGATTGTTGCAAGTTCTTTGCTGAGCACCGCAAGATCCCAGTATTCATTTAATGATTTAGACGCTCTCGGCGGCTTCAGTTCTTCCACATGATCGTGCGCCGTTTCTATCGAGTGATACTGTGTAATGATCTTTGTCGCTGTCTTTTCCCCGATACCAGGAACTCCCGGAATATTATCTGCCGTGTCGCCCATTAACGCTTTCAGATCGATGAATTCTTCCGGTGTCACCTGATAGCGTTCAAAAACATCTTTGGCATAATAATCTTCTATCTCCGTTCTGCCCTGCTTCGTCTTCGGAATTCGGATCTTTACATGCTCAGTCGCCAGCTGCAACAGATCACGGTCTCCGGAAATAACCACAACTTCCATATCCTTGCGCTCACAACGCTTGGAAAGTGTACCGATCAGTCATCGGCCTCCAGACCCGCACATTCGATCGTCTTCACTCCCATTGCCTGAAGCACTTCTTTGATCACAGGAACCTGCTGCCTTAGTTCATCAGCCATCGGCTTTCTGGTGCCTTTATATTCTGCATACATTTTATGTCTGAAAGTCGGAGCATGGACATCAAATGCCACCGTCAGATAGTCTGGTTTTTCTTCTTCCAGAAGTTTAAACATAATCGTCAGAAATCCATATATTGCATTTGTATGAAGGCCTTCTGCATTCGTCAGATCCGGCAGCCCGTAAAAGGCGCGGTTCAAAATACTGTGGCCATCTATCAGAACAATTTTACTGCTCATTTTATCTCTCCACCTAAATAGTTCATTTTCTTATAAAATCACTATCTTACTATACACCAATTTGCTTCTTTTTAAAAGGCTAATTTTTACTCCTACTTATTCTTCCCTTATCTGTCACATTCACCTTTTCTTTTTTTTAAAAAAGATTGACAGACGATACATTTATAGTTATAATTTATTTTGTTGTGTGAACAACACATATGCGGATATGGCGGAATGGCAGACGCACAAGACTCAAAATCTTGCGGAGGTGACTTCGTGTGGGTTCAAGTCCCACTATCCGCATTCAAAAAACCCAGTAAAATCAAGGGGTTTAACGATTAGAGACATTTACTTTTCTTACTATTTTTGTTACTATGTTTTCGTAAGAAGTTAGATGTTTCTTTTTTTATACAAAAAGCACTAACAGAAGATTCTATTTTCTTCCGCTAGTGCTTAACTTTCATCAATCCCGTTTTTTTCTATAAATTGCAATTCCGGCCGCAACCGCTGTTCCCAGAGATCCAAGCGTCAACATCCATAAAAATGTATGATTTTCCACTCCTGTCTTCGGTGATTTACGGATGGATGAAGATGGTTTCGGATTGTCTGTGTTGATTTTCGGCGATACTGCAGATTTTTCATTATTCTTATATATAATTGTCTGATCCGCATTATCTATATTCGCTTCATCTGCAATCAGATGATCTTCCTCATCATACAGATTCTCAAATACCACAACCGCTTTCCCGCCCAATTCACGTGCATCAAGTTCGAATGTCATTTCAACTGTTCCTGCTGATTTTTCCGGCGTAAATGTTGTTCTGCCTGTGATTTTTCTGTTGTTTTTATCTGTCATTTCTTTCCCGTCTGCTTTATCCATCAAAACGCCTTTTAATATGTAAGTTTCGCCAGGCAGCAGATTTCATAAGACACCTGATCTATGATTGTCTGCTTTTCTCTTGCATCTCCTTCCTGCGTCTTTGACTTTTTATCCATAGCTTTTGTACCAATCTTCGGGAAATAAATACTTTGTTCTTTTGCCTCCGGATTTTTATGTTCTGCGATGCTTTTTCCGCCTATTTTAATCTCTTCATATATGACTGCCGTTTTTCCCGACAGATCAGTTCCATTGATTTCAAATGCAATTTCAATACTGCCATCTGCCTTTTCCGGAATAAATTCCTGCTGTTTTTCTTCACTCAACCGCTGTTCTGTCTCCTTCTCGACTACCGTTCCATGTAATGTGTAGGTTTCACCAGGCAGTAGATTCCTGTATTCTATCGTATCTGTAAGTTCTACATATTCACCGGCATATGCATGATGTGTCCCTGTATTTTTGTCAGAAGCCGTTGTTCCTGCTGCCGGCACATGGATTGTCTGATCTTCATCTTCCAGATCTGTATGTACTGCATATAATTTATCACCATAATATAATTTTTCAAATGCGACCAATGTCTTTCCTGCAAGATTACTTCCATCAAACACAAATTCTACTTCCGCTGTTCCGTCTTTTCCTTCTGCAACAAATTCTACACTTTCTGTTATCTTTCTGCCAGACGCACTTCTTGCTGCTTTTCCTGTTTCCTTATCCATTAACGTTCCGGTAATCTTGTATTTTTTCCCTTTTTTCAGATTATGATATTCTACCGTATCTATAATCCGCATATCTTTCTCAGCTTTTACCATCTTCATATCTGTTACTTCGTCTTTTACAGAAGTTTTTAATTTTGGAAAATGAATCATCTGATCTGCATCTTCCAGATCCTTATGCACTGCGATCACTGTATTATCCAACATGCATTCTTCAAATATTGTAATACTTTTTCCGGCCAGAGACTTTGCATCAAAGTCAAATTTTACTTCCACGCTGCCTTCTGCTGTCTTTGGCTTAAATCTCTTAGAAGCAGTAATATTTCCGTTTTCGCCATCCAGAATCATTTTCCCTGTTTCCCTGTCCATCAATGTACCCTTCATGACATATTCCTGCCCTTTTTTCAAACCTGTATAAGTGACGGTATCTATGATCGTTACTTTTTCGTCTGCATTTGAATAATGTGTTCCGGTTGCTTCATCTTTTGCTGATGTTGCAATTGTAAGATCTGGATTAAGTATTGTCCCAAGATCAACAACATACCGGTCCCTGGAAATACGGAATGTTCCTTTATACAGAACTTTATCTACATTTTCTTCACAGCGAAGTTCTTCCAGCTGATAGGTATCATAAGGAAATGCACCATATGCATCATTTACCTCTACACTTTCTCCGTTACTGTTCGTTCCAAACCACACACCACTTTCAGATTGTCCGCTATTGGTATCTTTGCTGTGTTTCGTATAATCAGATGCCGATGAAAAATATCCATTTTCGTCTGTCATGATCCGGTGACATTCACCCGTCGTTACCGATGTGATCTGAAACGGAATTCCTGCCATTGCCATCTGTGTTTCTTCATCTTTTTCTGAAATTCAATATCCCCTCTACATATACGGTCTGCTATTTTATAGTTGTTTCCACCCTGTATATTGGTCTGATTTCCATTCTGAACGATCTGTGTCAGGTAATAATTTTCTGCAAGTTTTCCGTTATCTCCTTCTATATAAGCCTTTTCCAGCATATATCCTTTTGGCGCTTTGGTTTCTTCAATGCTGACTGTTCCAAGCGGAAGCACCGGCTTATCTCCATTTTCTGCATAATAAAAATCATCACCGGATATCTGATACTCTTTTCCCATTTTACTTCTGCAGACGTCATTCTCCTTTTTGGTACGTAACACCCATACTTCGAAGGTTTTTCAGGCAAAGATTCCTGCGTATATCTGCCTGCATAAAAGCGTACTGTAAACTCTGCACCTTCCAGCTTCCACCGCCAAGTGCTTTTCCCTCTTTGCTCTCCTGATCGATTTTATCCAGGAGCAATTCTATATCTGAATACACCGGTACATCCTTCACATTTACTTCTGCTGTCTGTCCGGATGTAACTGTTACCGGATATATCCTCTCATCCAGTTTATATCCTTTTGGTGCTTTCTTTTCTTTTACATAATACATACCTTCTTCTAATTCCAGCGTATTAGACTCTCCGTTTTTATCCGTTGTAAATACAGCGTTTTCTCTCGTTGCGCCACGATCTGAATAGACTCCGTAGGCTGCACCTTCCAAAGAATATTCTGCATTACCATCTGTAAGCGTTGTCAGTGTCTTTCCTTTTTTTAACTTTGCATAACCGTTTGTAACTGCGGTGTATGACGGCAGTTCCGCTGACTCTCTGATACCCGATCAGCCTGCCGCTGCTGTCTTTTGTCACGCCATCCGTTGCCCCATTCACACTCGTACAGTATAAGTTTCCTGTAACTTCTCCCGTTGCTTTATTCACTGCAGTATGGTGTATTTATAGGTGCATTCCTGCCCTGTATATGGCGCAGCAGCCGTATGATCCGCACACCCTCCGTTTGCAGTAACGCCGGCAAGGATTCCGGTAAATCCGCCCATGGTTACCCCGTGTACCGTATGACCGTTTCCACCATTCACAGCCGTGACCACACAATTTCCGGTAAATACATCCCCTACTTCCGGCTTTTGTTGATTTCCCCGCGCCTGTACCATTCTTCTTGAATATACACTGCTTCTTCCTGCTTCTTCCCCGAATGTTATGACTACTTTCTTGTTCATACCCATAGCTGTAATATCACGCCAGTAACTCTTCCCCTCTGTCACCGAAGTGTCTTCCAGCTCGTATCTGCCTTCTTCATCAAGTATCTTCATGCTGATCCTGGTGTCTTCTTCTGCATCCGATTGTACACGTATACACATTCCATCAGGCACTGTTATTTCACTGCCTGATTGGACCGTTCTTATACAATCCTCTACATCTGTTACTGTTACGGAACCTTCTCCTACAACTTCAAAACTCAACTTCCTTGCCGGATTTTCCGCATTCACACTGGTCTGTGACACGCCAAACGCAGAGACCTGACATAGCAATATCCCTGCCAGTAACGAAGCTATCGTTTTCTTACTTTTTTGAATCTTCGTCATACAATTCCTCTCTTTCTTGTTATTTATATTAATCCGACCGTTGTAAATACCTCCTTTCCATGTCAAACACAACGTAAAATCTGTCAGATTATTCCATATTCACTTGGATAGATTATAAATGGGTTGTCTGGCAACGTCATATGAGAAGCATGACCTGCCTTTTGATCATTTATCTGAAATTAAATAAGACCGAACAACAGAATGTTATTCAATTATTTTTGTATATAATACAACACAGATTCCAGGGATGTCAATCCCCAAAACCTGTGTTTTACATAGTTTTTAATTCATATTTTGTTTACCGGAACCTAAAGCTGATTCTGCGGGAACAATGCATCATCTACTGCCGTGAGATCATCATTCGGAATATAATATGCTCCGTCTTTATTCACCTTTACGTGAACTTCTTTTTCCATCTTATCGCCATACGTCGGGTCAGCGAGTTTTGCACTCATAATTTCATACATCTTCCGCATAATCGCCTCATTAAGCTCTTCATCTGATGGAATTGTTTCTACATTCGAATATGTGTCTGTCACCCATTGATCAAGCTCATCTGATACAGTAGAAAATGCCGTAAACGGACACACTTCAACAGTTACAGTAATTCATCATCTTCTGTTTCTTTTGCTTCTTTCACTTTATAATTTGCACTCTTTAACATTTTTTCAAACATCGAACGATAGTCCGCTTTTAATTCATCTGATACACCGGTGTCATCAAAGCCGGCTTCTTTCATAATTGTATCAAGATTTGTCTCGTATTCTTTTTTGGCTTCTTTTTCTGTCGTCTCTGTTATCTCGGCATACTTCTTAACTTCTGCTTTGTATCCACAATCCAAGGCAGACTGTACATAATCCATTGCATCGTCCGTTGTCATACCTCCACATCCGCATAACAGTAACATCACTCCGGCCAGCACCAGCGCCAGTACACCATGTTTTTTCATTTTATTGCCTCCTCATAAAAAATGATAGTGCCCGTTTCTTAATTGAAAGGACACTATCATTATATCTAAACCTGATTTTTTCCACAACTATTTTTCAATCAGTTTTTTTCCGATATCAAAGCAGTCGAATGTTGCGAAATAATCAGCCGGTGTTTCTGCTCTTCTGATCAGTTGTGTAGTCCCGTCTTCTTTCAGAAGCACTTCGGCAGATTTTAATTTTCCATTGTAATTATATCCCATAGAGAAGCCATGTGCTCCCGTATCATGAATTACCAGCACATCACCCATATCAATCTTCGGAAGCATACGGTCGATTGCAAATTTATCATTGTTTTCACACAACGATCCTGTTATATCATATTTGTGATCGCAAGGTGCATTTTCTTTACCCATTACAGTAATGTGATGATAAGCTCCGTACATAGCAGGACGCATCAGGTTAACTGCACATGCATCTACACCAATATATTCTTTGTGTGTATGCTTTTCATGAATTGCCGTTGTAACCAGGCATCCGTAAGGTCCCATCATAAAACGTCCCATCTCTGTATAGATTGCCACATCGCCCATACCGGCAGGTACCAGTACTTCTTCATATACGCGGCGCACACCGTCACCAATCGCACGGATATCATTTGGCTCCTGATCTGGTTTATAAGGGATACCTACACCACCGGACAGGTTAATGAATTTGATATGTACACCTGTTTCTTTCTGAAGCTTTACTGCAACTTCAAACAGAACTTTCGCAAGCATCGGATAATACTCATTGGTTACTGTATTACTTGCAAGGAATGCATGAATGCCGAATTCTTTGGCACCTTTTTCCTTTAAAATCTTAAATGCATCAAATAACTGTTCTGTAGTCATTCCATATTTCGCATCTCCCGGATTATCCATGATGTCATTACTGATCTTGAACATTCCACCCGGATTGTAGCGGCAGCTGATCATCTCCGGAATATGTCCGATTGCTTCTTCAAGGAAATCAATGTGTGTGATATCATCTAGATTGATGATTGCATTCAGCTTGTCTGCCAGTACAAATTCTTCTGCCGGAGTATCATTCGAAGAAAACATGATGTCCTCTCCTGTTGCCCCGATCGCATCGGAAAGCATCAGCTCTGTATAGGAAGAACAGTCACATCCACACCCATACTCTCTTAAAATATTGATCAGAAACGGATTTGGCGTTGCCTTTACCGCAAAGTACTCTCTGTATCCTTTATTCCACGAAAATGCTTCTTTTAAAGCTTTCATATTCTCACGGATTCCTTTTTCGTCATATAAATGAAACGGTGTCGGATAAGTTTTAATAATCTCGTCTAACTGTGCTTTTGTTACAAATAGTTCTTTTTTCATCAATCCTTGTTCTCCTCTCGTATAGATAATAACTTTATCTCATTCGCAAGTGCTGTTTTGTACAATTCTACAAAGTTTTTCTGTCCGGAATAGAGACATGTATTCATACTCCCCTCTCCGTATTCACCTGTCAGTACATATTTCGAATCGGCAATGATTCCTATCTGCATTCCTCTGTTTTCTCCAAAATATACTTTTGCATTGTGAAAGGTCGCCGGTTGATCGGTGATGATCACCACTTTTTTTCTTTCTTCCATCAATGTATCAAGCTCCCGGATCAGAAGCAGCAGATAATTTCTTGTACAACTGATATAGACTCTCTGATCAACCTGAGATAACAGATTCTTTATCTTATTCAGTATATTCTCTGCACCTTCAATTGTAATGTATCCTTCTACATACGCTTTCTCCGTCGGCATATGTTCCTGCAGCCATTTTCCGGATTCCTCCAGCTTACGGATACGGTTCTTACAGAATTCGTTAAGCGGGACAGGCACATATTTTCTGGTACTGGCCTCTTCTACAAGGTAAGCCGCACCTTTCTCTGTCATACTAGCCAGAGAATTATATGCATTGGATCTGGATATTCCGGTCTGTTTAGCAACTTCGTATCCAGTTACCTTTCCCTCTGTCAGCAGGCACTGATAAATGCTTGCTTCTTGTCTTGTGAGTCCGAATTCCATCAGGCGCTCTGTAAATGATGTCTGTTCCATCTTCGTCATCCACCTTTTGGTTCTTTAGTAGTTCTCTACAGGAACACTATAAGTGAATTTTCGCTGTATGTCAAGGAGAAACTTTTTCAAAAACATGCAAAGAACCAGAAGGCCCAGGCTGATTCAGCCTCATTGCTTTCTGGTTCTTTATAAGCATTCCTGCTTATTTACTATTTTTATTTTCTGTCATCTACCATCGCAATTCTCATCATGTTACTTACTGTTCTGTTCTCAGATACATTTGTAGATGGAATTCCAAGCGTTAATACAACCATGTCTCCTGCTTCTGCAAGCTTCTTTGCACAGATCAGATCGATTGCCGTATCACAGATATCTTCTGTTGTATATACAGCAACTGATTTCAGCGGCATAACTCCCCAGTTGATCTGCATTCTTCTCAGTGTTGCCTCATCCGGCTGATACCGATAATACCTGTCTTAGGTTTGAACTTAGATACAACTCTTGCCGTAGCACCTGATACAGTTGGTGTTACGATACATTTAGCACGAAGATTATTAGCCGTTGTTACTGTTGCATTTGCAAGTGCGCTGGATGCACTCTTAAGTCTGTGTTCTCCTGCTTTTCTAAGGATCATATCATAATCCAGATGCTCCTCTGTATTTTCAACAATATGAACCATCATCTGTAAAGCTTCTAACGGATATTTACCCTGAGCTGTCTCTCCGGAAAGCATGACTGCATCTGTTCCGTCATATACCGCATTGGCAACATCTGTAACCTCCGCTCTTGTAGGACGTGGATTACGCATCATAGAATCAAGCATCTGTGTAGCTGTGATAACCGGTTTAAAGTTATCGTTACATTTCTGGATAATTGTCTTCTGAAGGTATGGAACTTCCTCTGCCGGAATTTCAACACCAAGATCTCCTCTGGCTACCATGATTCCGTCTGCGCAACGGATAATCTCATCAATATTCTTGATTGCTTCAAAGTTCTCGATTTTTGCAATTACAGGAATATACGGAGCCTTACATTCTCTTAAGAATGATTTGATCTCCAGAATACATTCTGCATTTCTGACAAATGAAGCTGCAATAAAATCTACACCCTGCTCCACACCGAATTTCAGGTCATCACGGTCTTTATCTGTGATAGCTGGAAGACGGATCGCAACGTTTGGTACATTAACACCTTTCTTTTCTCCGAGCTCGCCGCCATTGACAATTTCACAATTGATGTTATTTCCCTTTTTATCTTTTACTTTCAGTTCAATCAGACCATCATCGATCAGGATCGTACTTCCGGCTTTGACATCTTCTACCAGACCTTTGTATGTAATAGAAACAATCTTGTTATCTCCGACAATCTCGTCTGTTGTCAGGGTAAATGTCTCTCCTGCTTCAAGCTGTACTTTCTTTCCATCTTTTAATACACCTGTACGGATCTCAGGTCCTTTTGTATCCAGAAGAATTGCGATCGGTTTGTTTTCTTCTTCACGAATCTTCTTTAACATATCCATACGGCCCTTCTGTTCTTCATGATCACCGTGTGAAAAGTTAAATCTTGCAATGTCCATTCCATTCTGAACTAACTTTCTCATCAGGGTTTCATCATTTGTATTTGGTCCCATTGTACAGATAATTTTTGTTTTTTTCATATTTCTCCTATTCCTCTCTTGATTATTTAACATGTGTATGTGTGAACAAATGGTCCTGGCAATATTCATAATTGCCATTACATTTTGAACAATACCGGAATTCCAGATTCGGATCATCCAGTTCTGTTCTTCCGCAGACTGCGCATCTGTGTTTTGCCCCATTTGCATAGCTGTTTACCGGTCTTTCCGCATGTCTCATCTTGCGTTTGAAATCATTCTTTCTTTTCATCTGACCTGGTGTGTAAGGCTTCATATTACGTGAACTCAGGAAAAAAATGATAAAGTTCAGTATTGAGATAAATGCTGCAAGCGCATTCGCCTTATAATATATACCGAAAACACCTCCGCCGTAGGCCGGAAGAAAAGCCTGCACAATCGCATAGATAAAATACAAACCATCAAGTATAGCCAGCCATTTGATCTTAATCGGAATAACGAAAAATAATAACAGCTGGATATCCGGATACAGTGCTGCAAATGCAAAGAATAACGATAAATTCAGATACCATGTATCCATTGGTAACACAGTGCCTGTCAGTAAATATGCCAGTATGGCTCCCAGTACAATAAAGAGCATTCCCGAAAAGAAATACAGATTAAAACGAAACGCCCCCCACGCTGCCTCTAACTGCTTCCCTATCATATAATAGAGATACAATGCAAATGCAATAAAGATCAGACTGTCAGACGGAGGCTGGATAATAAATGTAACAATTCTCCATATCTGCCCCTGGAGAATCTTGCTGGCATCCAGACTTAAGAACTGGCTATAGAACGTCGGGTTAATCAACTCCAGCGCAAATCCGGCTGCATATAATATTATAATATATGTGATCAAATTTGGAATAGCATATCTGCTAAATTTCCGTTCAAGTTTATCTAACCAATTGTTCATATAACTGCTCCTTTACGTTTATTCTCACACTGTAGATATTCTACCTTCCAACTGATATTTGTCAATTGTGCCAAGTAAAGTTCATCTCTTTTTAACATATCTTCAACATTTGTTAATTGTCTTTTGAGAACTTTTGTCGTATAATGTTACAGGTTGCAATTAAGCAAAATGCATTTAATAAGAAGAAAGACATATAGATTAACATGATAAGGAGTTACATAATATGAATCAAAAAGAATTATACGCACTTGGTATCGACATCGGTTCTACAACCGTAAAGATTGCCATATTAGATGAGAATAATGAAGTGGTATTTTCTGATTATGAGAGGCATTTCGCGAACATCCAGGAAACTCTTTCCGATCTGTTAGGAAGAGCGGTACATAAATTAGGTCCTGTCCATGCATCACCGGTCATTACCGGTTCCGGCGGACTGACTCTTGCGAAACATCTTGGTGTACCGTTTGTACAGGAAGTGATCGCTGTATCTACTGCTCTCCAGGACTATGCACCTCAGACAGACGTTGCTATCGAACTCGGCGGGAAGATGCCAAGATTATCTACTTTGAAGGTGGTAATGTAGAGCAGCGTATGAACGGCGTCTGTGCCGGTGGTACAGGATCCTTCATCGATCAGATGGCATCTCTTTTACAGACTGACGCCTCCGGACTGAACGAATATGCAAAAAATTATAAAGCTCTCTATACCATTGCTGCACGATGTGGTGTATTTGCCAAGACGGATATCCAGCCTCTGATCAATGATGGTGCTGCCAAAGAAGACCTTGCTGCTTCTATATTCCAGGCAGTTGTCAACCAGACTATCAGCGGACTGGCCTGTGGTAAACCAATCCGCGGACATGTTGCATTCTTAGGAGGACCTCTTCATTTCCTCTCTGAACTGCGCGAAGCTTTCATCCGCACACTGAAGCTGGACGATGAACACATCATCGCCCCGACACATTCCCATCTGTTTGCAGCAGCCGGTTCTGCTCTGAATTCAAAGAAAGATCTGGACGTGCCTCTCATTGATATGCAGCACCGTCTGGAAGGAAAGATCAAAATGGAATTCGAAGTGGATCGTATGGAGCCGCTGTTTGCAACGGAAGCAGATTTTAAAGAATTCGAAAACCGTCATGCAAAACATCAGGTACCTGTGAAGGATCTTGCCACTTATCAGGGAAAAGCATTCCTTGGTATTGATGCAGGTTCCACCACAACCAAAGCTGCCTGGTAGGCGAAGACGGTACTTTATTATATTCTTTCTATCATAATAATGAAGGAGATCCTCTTGGTACAACGATCTCTGCCATCAAAGACATTTACAGTAAACTGCCGAAGGCGTGGAGATTGTTCACTCCTGCTCTACCGGCTATGGTGAGGCACTGATCAAAGCTGCCCTCCTGTTAGACGAAGGAGAGGTAGAGACAGTTTCTCATTACTATGCCGCATCCTTCTTTGAACCGGATGTAGACTGTATCCTGGATATCGGAGGCCAGGATATGAAATGTATCAAGATCAAGAATCAGACGGTTGACAGCGTACAATTGAATGAAGCATGTTCATCCGGATGCGGTTCTTTTATTGAAACATTTGCAAAATCTCTAAATTATACGGTAGAAGATTTTGCTCATGAAGCATTATTTGCCAAAAACCCGATTGACCTTGGTACCCGCTGTACTGTTTTCATGAATTCAAAAGTAAAACAGGCTCAGAAAGAGGGTGCGGAGGTTGCAGATATTTCAGCCGGTCTTGCTTACTCCGTAATCAAGAACGCATTATTTAAAGTTATCAAGGTGTCCGATGCATCTGAACTCGGTAAACACATCGTTGTTCAGGGAGGAACATTCTACAACAACGCTGTACTGCGGAGCTTTGAAAAGATCGCCAACTGCGAAGCCATTCGTCCGGATATTGCCGGTATCATGGGCGCATTCGGTGCTGCACTGATCGCACGTGAGCGTTACGTTGACTGCGAAGGTACAACCATGCTTTCCATCGAAGATATTGAAGCCATGGAATATTCTACTACTATGACAAAATGCAAGGGATGTACGAATAACTGCCGCCTGACGATCAATCATTTCAGCGGCGGACGTAAGTTCATCACAGGTAACCGTTGTGAACGTGGTCTCGGGAAACAGAAAACAACTAACAAGCTTCCGAACTTATTTGAATATAAATTAAAACGCTATTTTGATTATGAACCATTGGCAGAGGAAAATGCTCCTCGCGGAATCATTGGTATTCCTCGTGTACTGAACATGTACGAGAATTATCCGTTCTGGTTCACATTCTTTAATGAACTGGGATTTCGGGTTGTTCTTTCTCCTGTGTCAAACCGCAAGGTATACGAACTGGGAATTGATTCCATCCCAAGTGAATCCGAATGTTATCCGGCAAAGCTGGCACACGGACATGTACAATGGCTGATCAACAACGGTATCCACACCATCTTTTATCCCAGCATTCCATATGAGAGGAATGAATTTGCGGAAGCCAATAACCATTACAACTGTCCGATCGTAACTTCCTACCCGGAAAATATCAAGAATAACATTGATGCAATTGTTCACAGAGAAGTAGATTTTCTTCATCCATTTATTTCTTTTGCCAGCGAAGACACCATCTCTTACCGGCTGGTTGATGAATTATCCGGAAAGTTCCATATCCCAGCTGACGAGATCAAAAAAGCAACGCATACTGCCTGGGAAGAACTCGCCGCCTGCAGAAAAGATATGCAGAAAAAAGGCGAAGAGACGATCAGGTTCTTAAACGAAACCGGGAACCGTGGTATTGTTCTTGCAGGACGTCCATATCATATTGATCCGGAAGTAAACCATGGTATTCCAGAACTGATCAATTCTTATAATATTGCAGTTTTGACGGAAGATTCCATCTCCCACTTAAATCCTGCCGAGCATCCTCTCAATGTTATGGACCAGTGGATGTATCATTCCCGTCTGTATGCCGCAGCAAACTACGTAAAGACGGTAGACAACCTGGATCTGATCCAGTTAAATTCTTTCGGATGTGGTCTGGATGCCGTTACAACCGACCAGGTGGCATCAATACTGAATGACTCTGACAAGATCTACACCTCTTTAAAAATCGATGAGGTTAATAACTTAGGCGCCGCAAGAATCCGTGTCAGATCACTGCTTGCCGCAATCCGTGTCAGAGAGAAACGTGGGGAAAAACGTACCATTCATTCTTCTGCAATAAAAAAGGTCGTATTCACCAAAGAAATGCGTAAGAATTATACAATTCTCTGCCCACAGATGTCTCCCATCCATTTCGAGCTTCTGGAGCCTGCATTCAACGCATCCGGATATACCTTCAGGTATTGCCTAATGACAACAAACAGGCTGTAGACGTAGGACTGAAATATGTAAACAATGATGCCTGCTATCCATCTCTGATGGTAGTCGGTCAGATCATGGAAGCGATTCTTTCCGGTAAATATGATACAGATAAAATCGCTGTGATCATCAGTCAGACCGGAGGTGGATGCCGTGCTTCCAACTACATCGGATTCATCCGCCGTGCTCTTAAGAAGGCCGGATACGGAAATATTCCGGTTATCTCCATCAACTTAAGCGGTCTGGAAGACAATCCAGGATTCAAGCTGACTCCGAAACTGATCTTACGAGGCATCTATGGTGCTATATTCGGTGACATTTTTATGAAATGTGTATACCGTCTGCGTCCATATGAAGCAGTTACCGGATCTGTCAATGCAATGCACAGAAAATGGGTGAAAGTATGCCAGGACTTCTTGTCTAACGGCTACCCGAGCAGGCGTAAATTCAAACGTCTCTGCCGTGAGATCATTGGAGATTTTGACAACAACATTGAATTACTGGACATTAAGAAACCTCGTGTCGGCGTTGTCGGCGAAATTCTCGTCAAATTCCTTCCGGCTGCCAATAACTACCTGGTAGACCTCCTGGAAAGTGAAGGAGCCGAAGCTGTTGTCCCGGATCTCCTGGACTTCCTGCTCTACTGCTTCTACAACCAGAACTTCAAGGTTGAAAAGCTTGGATTCGAAAAGAAAAAAGCCACAACAGCTAATCTTGGTATCAAAGCTCTGGAATGGTTCCGTGCTCCGGCAACTGAAGCATTTGCAGCAAGCAAGCACTTCACACCGCCAGCTAAGATTCAGGATCTTGGAAAGATGGCTTCGGACATCGTATCTCTTGGTAACCAGACTGGTGAAGGATGGTTCCTTACAGGAGAAATGTTAGAGCTGATCCACAGTGGTGCGCCAAATATCGTATGTACACAGCCATTCGCCTGCCTGCCGAACCATGTCGTAGGTAAGGGAGTTATCAAAGAACTTCGCAGACGCTATCCGGAGTCTAATATCGTAGCAATTGATTTCGACCCAGGTGCAAGCGAAGTCAACCAGTTGAACCGGTTGAAACTGATGCTTTCTACGGCGAATAAAAACTTAAACAAATAATTTAGGATTTAAAAAAGAGAGAACGTTTTCGTTCTCTCTTTTCAAATCCGGCCTATACAAGCCAAACTAAATATTCAATTTCTTAGAACTTACCAGCCTTAGCTGCTTCTTCTACAGAAACGGCAACTGCAACAGTCATACCAACCATCGGGTTGTTTCCTGCTCCGATCAGTCCCATCATTTCTACATGAGCAGGTACTGATGAAGATCCTGCGAACTGTGCATCTGAGTGCATACGTCCAAGAGTATCTGTCATACCATAAGAAGCAGGACCTGCGGCCATGTTATCTGGGTGAAGTGTACGTCCTGTACCACCGCCTGATGCTACTGAGAAGTACTTCTTGCCCTGCTCGATACATTCTTTCTTATATGTACCTGCAACCGGATGCTGGAAACGTGTCGGGTTTGTAGAGTTACCTGTGATAGATACGTCTACGCCTTCTTTGTGCATGATTGCAACACCTTCACGTACGTCGTTAGCACCGTAGCAGTTAACTTTAGAACGGAGTCCGTCAGAGTAAGAGATTCTCTGTACTTCTTTCAGTTCTCCTGTGTAGTAATCATATTCTGTCTGAACATATGTGAATCCGTTAATTCTTGAGATGATCTTTGCAGCATCTTTTCCAAGACCGTTCAGGATAACACGAAGAGGTTTCTTACGAACTTTGTTAGCCTTCTCTGCGATACCGATAGCACCCTCAGCAGCTGCGAATGATTCATGACCAGCCAGGAATGCGAAACACTCTGTATCTTCTTCCAGAAGCATCTTTCCTAAGTTACCATGTCCAAGACCTACTTTTCTCTGATCAGCAACTGATCCAGGAATACAGAAAGCCTGAAGTCCTTCTCCGATTGCTGCTGCAGCTTCTGCTGCTGTCTTACATCCTTTTTTGATTGCGATTGCTGCACCTACGATGTATGCCCAGCATGCATTTTCAAAACAGATTGGCTGAATACCTTTGATCTGATTGTATACATCAAGTCCGGCATCCTTTGTGATCTGCTGTGCTTCTTCGATAGAAGAAATACCATAACCAGCCAATACTTCATTGATTTTATCAATTCTTCTTTCATATGATTCAAATAAAGCCATTAATTTATCCTCCTGATTAAATTACCTTAAAATATTGAGATTACTCCTTACGTGGGTCGATGATCTTAACTGCATCTGCAACACGTCCGTACTGTCCTTTTGCTTTCTCCCAAGCTTCGTTTGGAGTGTCTCCAGCTTTTACGAAGTCTGTGAATTTTCCAAGGCTTACGAACTGATATCCAATGATCTCATCGTTCTCATCAAGAGCGATACCTGTTACATATCCTTCTGCCATTTCAAGGTAACGAGGACCTTTCGCTAATGTTCCGTACATTGTACCAACTGTGAACGAAGTCCTTTTCCGAGGTCTTCCAGTCCGGCTCCGATAGCAAGTCCGTCTTCAGAGAATGCACTCTGAGTTCTTCCGTATACGATCTGCAGGAATAACTCACGCATTGCTGTATTGATAGCGTCACAAACAAGGTCTGTGTTTAATGCCTCTAAAATAGTTTTTCCTGGAAGAATCTCAGAAGCCATAGCTGCTGAATGTGTCATTCCTGAACATCCGATAGTCTCAACGAGAGCCTCCTGGATGATACCGTCTTTAACATTCAGTGTTAATTTACAGGCACCCTGCTGAGGAGCACACCAGCCTACACCATGTGTAAAACCAGAGATATCTTTAATTTCCTTAGCCTGAACCCATTTTGCTTCTTCCGGAATCGGAGCTGGTCCGTGGTTTGCACCCTGAGCTACCGGACACATCATTTCTACTTCCTGTGAATAAATCATTTTAAAACTCCTTTCAACTATGTAAGTTTGCTTATCGTAAGGTTTGTTATCTCTTTAACATCCATACTTGTATTTATTTTCTCATATATTTCGACATTCGTCAATTGATTTTTCTCTACATTTTTGTATGGAATTTTCTCTTTTTTTGGCACAATTTGCAAAAGGTTCTTCTCGGGGAAATACCATTCCCGAAGAAGAACCTTCTCATATCTCTTTCGACCTGTTTTCTTTCAAAAGAATCCTTATCTGCCTTTTTTACAAATTTCTTCTGAGCCTACATACCGCCCTGTGTCAGTACCTGTACATTCTTTGCAATATAATCGATCAAAGATACGATTGTAAGTACCAGAGATACCCAGATCAGTACCTGTGCGATCATGTTAAATGCACCGCCAAGATCTGCGATCAGAAGGATCAGCATGAACATCTGGGATACCGTTTTGAATTTTCCCCAGTAGCTTGCAGCGATCACAATATCGTTGTCTGCTGCTACCAGACGGAATCCGCTGATGATAAATTCTCTTGCAATAATTACGATTACAAACCATGCCTGCAGTTTTCCAAGCGGGATCATGCAGATCATAGCCGAACATACAAGCAGTTTATCTGCCAGCGGATCCATAAACTTTCCGAAATTGGTTACAAGATTTCTAGCTCTGGCGATCTTTCCGTCCAGCATATCTGTAAGACTTGCCACGCAGAAAATAATCAATGCGATCCATTTGTTTGCAGCTCCGCCCACGCCTGTCAGCATGAAAAATACAAAAAACGGAACCATGATTACTCTTAAAACAGTTAACTTATTTGGTAAATTCATTACATCAACTCTCCTATCAAATCATATTCTGCTGCTCCGGTAACTTTCACTTTTGCGAAATCACCAGTCATCAGTTCTTCATCGGTATTTACAAAAATCAGTCCGTCTACATTCGGTGCATCGCGGTAAGTTCTTCCGACATATGCATTCTCATCGGCAACTTTTCCTTCGATCATAACCAGTACTTCTTTTCCGATCATATCTTCTGCCTGATCGAATACAATCTCCTGCTGCAGCTCCATAATATCTGCCTGACGGTCTTCTTTTACTTCTTCGTCGATCTGATCCGGCATGGTCGCCGCCGGAGTATCTTCTTCCGGCGAATAAGTAAATACGCCCAGTCTTTCAAATTCCATCTCATCTACGAATTCCATTACTTCTTCATGCTGCTCCTGTGTCTCCCCTGGGAAACCGGTGATCAACGTTGTACGAAGTGCGATGTCCGGAATCTCTTTTCTCAGTTTTGTGATCGTATCGATCAGCTGCTGCTTGGAAGTTCTTCTTCCCATTCTCTTTAAGATCGCATCGCTTGCATGCTGGATTGGGAGATCCAGATAATGGCAGATCTTCGGTTCTTCTTTCATTACCTGTATCAGATTGTCATCAATCTCTTCCGGATAACAGTACAGAAGGCGGATCCAGCGGATTCCTTTGATCTGACATAACTCTTTCAGAAGCTTATGCAGGGATTTTTCACCGTAAATATCCTGTCCATATACCGTTGTCTCCTGTGCAACCAGGATCAGTTCTTTTACGCCCTGGTCAGCCAGTTCCTGTGCTTCTTTGATCAGACGCTCCATCGGTACACTGCGGTAATTTCCACGGACTTTCGGGATAATACAGTATGTACAGTGTTTGTCACAGCCTTCTGCAATCTTCAGATATGCATAGTGACCTCCGGTCGTCACAAGTCTCTTTGTCTCCGGAAGCGGCAGCGCATCGATATCGGCAAGTTCTACTTCTGATTTACCTTCCAGTGCTTCTTCTACTGCTTCTACAATCTTATCATACGAAGTCGTCCCAAGCACTACATCAACTTCCGGGATCTCATCAATAATCTCCTGCTTATATCTCTGTGCCAGACATCCGGTTACAACCAACGCCTTTAATCTTCCTTCTTCTTTATATCTTGCCATATCCAGAATCGTCTGGATACTTTCTTCTTTTGCGTCATGAATAAAACAACAGGTATTAATCACCATAACATCTGCCTGTGTCTCATCATCAACAATCTGGTATCCTTTCGCATCCAGAAGTCCAAGCATGACCTCTGAATCTACCAGGTTCTTATCACAGCCAAGTGATACGAAAAATATATTCATTCGGTTCTCCTTTTTATTTATTTCTGATTTTTGCAGTATGCATTCTATTCGGCACACATCTTTGCTATCTTGCTATATCCAGTTCAAGAAAGGCAGACACCTTGCGGCATCTGCCTTTTGTATCTCAGTCAGCAATGTGTCTGAAAGAATCCGTCTGCAACGGATCCTTAAGGTGTCAGATTTTATTCTTCTTCCTCTTCATCCTGTGCAATAATCGTCATCTTTCCCTGATTCATCTCATCAATTGCAATAGAAAGCGGCTTTTCGCCCATCTTTGCATCAACAAGCGGCATAGATCCGTCAATGATCTCTCTTGCTCTCTTTGCTGTGGCCATAACGATGGAATAACGGCTGTTAACTACTTTTGTTTCGCCCTCTTCTACGTCTTTATTTACCACTTTCATTAAGTCTGTGTAAGATGGATGTAACATACACTTATTCTCCTTTCAATTCTTCTTTCATATGCTCTATAAATTCAGCGTTACGGAAACTTCTTCTGTGCTCACCCTGGATGATCTGATGCATCTCTTCTACGCATTCCTGCAAGTCATCATTTATGATCAGATAATCATATTGATCCATCTCCAGCGCTTCTTCTTTCGCACGGTTCATGCGGAATTCAATCACGTCCATTGTCTCTGTTCCACGGCCCACCAGACGGCTCTTAAGTTCCTCTGCGCTCGGCGGTGTTACAAACAAAAGCAGTGTATCTGGGAATTTTTCTTTTACTTTCAACGCTCCCTGAATTTCTATCTCAAGAATCACATCTTTTCCTGCCTCTAACTGCTCCTCTACATATGCACGCGGCGTTCCATAGTAATTATCCACGTACCTAGCATACTCTATCAGTTCTTCTTTCGCAATCATTTTTTCAAAATCTTCTACAGTTTTGAAGAAATATTCCCGTCCGTCTTCTTCTCCCGGACGCGGATTTCTGGTGGTTGCGGAAATAGATAATGCATAATTATCATACTGTTTTAACAGCTCTTTCATAATGGTTCCCTTACCGGAACCTGAAAAACCTGATACAACGATCAGAATCCCTTTTTCTCTCATTTCGATACCCTCTTTTAATCTTCTTAACAATCTGATTTATTCAATATTCTGTATCTGCTCTCTGACTTTCTCAATCTCTGTCTTAAGTTCGATTCCGATATTGGAAGTCTCCAGATCATTCGCCTTCGAAAGAATCGTATTCGCTTCACGGTTCATCTCCTGTGCAATGAAATCAAGCTTACGTCCGATTCCACTGTCATCAGACTGAAGGGTTGCCTTCATATGTTCCACATGACTTCTCAGACGTACCACTTCTTCATCGGTACAGATCTTGTCCGCAAAGATCACGATCTCTGATGCGATCCGTCCCTCATCGATCTGTGTGTCCTCCAGAAGTTCTTTTACTTTTCCTTCTAGCTTTTCTCTGTACTCCGCAATGATCTTCGGTGCACGTTCTTCAATCTGTCCGACCAGTTCAAGCATACCGTCCAGCTTCGCGATCAGATCCTTCTTCAGATTCTCTCCCTCTACGGTTCTAGTCTGTACGAACTGTGCGATCGCACCATCCAGTGCTTTCTTAAGTCCTTTCCACAGTTCTTCTTCATCATCCATCTTCTCTTCCATTGTGAGGACTTCCGGATAACGGGACAATGTGGATACACGGATGTCATTCTCCAGTGAGAATTTTTCTTCCATCATTTTAAACTTTTCCAGATATTCTGCTGCCAGTGTCTCATTGTATTTTAAAGAGACCTGACTCTCTGAAAAGTCTTCATATGTAATAAAGATGTCCACCTTTCCACGATGAACACTTTCCTTTAAAAGGCTTCGAAATGGCACTTTCAAAAAAATTAAGCTTCTTCGGCATACGGATATTGGCATCCAGATAACGATGATTCACTCCCTTCATCTCAACCGTGAATTTACGTTCCTCATCAGCCGCTTCGCAGCGTCCGAATCCTGTCATACTCTTAATCATGATATGATCCTCTTCTTATTCATTATTTAAAATAAACCAGCATTTATTATAAGACATTTGGCAAAGTTCGTCAACTATGCTATACTAGACAAATATGAAATTCTGTAAGGAAAGGAAGGTCTTTTTATGGCTTTTGACGGAATCACAGTCGCAGCAGTCGTTCAGGAATTAGAACATACTCTGGTCGGCGGACGTATCTCCAAGATCGCCCAGCCAGAAAATGACGAACTGCTTTTAACAATAAAAGGAAATGAAGGACAAAAAAGGCTCTATATCTCTGCCAGTGCTTCTCTTCCACTTATCTATTTAACCAACGAGAACAAACCAAGTCCGATGACAGCTCCTGGATTCTGCATGCTTCTGCGCAAGCATATCGGAGGCGGACGGATTACCGCAGTCTCCCAGCCGTCACTCGAGCGTATCATCCACCTGGATATTGAGCATCTGGATGAGATGGGTGACTTGTGCAGGAAAAAACTGATCATCGAGATCATGGGAAAACACAGCAACATTATTTTCTGTGATCTGAACGGACGCATCATCGACAGTATCAAGCACGTCTCTGCACAGATGAGTTCGGTACGTGAAGTATTGCCGGGACGCGATTACTTTATTCCGGATACGATGTCGAAAAAGAATCCGATGACGGCTACGCAGGAAGAATTCATTTCGGCAATCCTTGCAAAACCGATGACGATATCCAAAGCAATCTATTCCAGCATGACAGGTATCAGCCCGGTCATTGCCGAAGAGATCTGTTATCTTGCAGGTGTGGACTCTTCCATGACGGCGCATGATCTTTCCGAAGATGTACTGACACATCTGTACCGTCAGTTTACCTATTATATGGAGGACGTAAGACAGGGAAATTTCCATCCTTCTATTTATTATAATGGAAATGCACCAAAGGAATTCAGTGCCCTTCCGGTCACACATTTTAACGAATATACAAAAAAGAGTTCTTTTCCATCTCGGAAGTCCTCTATACGTATTATTCCACACGTAACACACTGACCAGAATCCATCAGAAAAGTGCAGATCTCCGGCATGTTGTCCAGACAGCACTGGAACGGAACCGCAAAAAATACGATCTTCAGTCCAAGCAGTTAAAGGGAACGGAAAAGCGTGACAAATATAAAGTTTACGGAGAACTGATCAATACTTACGGCTATAATCTGGAACCGGGATCAAAAGAACTGACTGCCCTGAATTATTATACCAACGAAGAGATTACTATCCGCTTGATCCGACACAGACTCCGGGCGAGAATGCGCAACGTTATTTTGCAAAATACAACAAACAGAAGCGTACATTTGAAGCATTGACGGAGCTGATCCAGGAAACTGCCGATGATATCCAGTATCTGGAATCTATCAGCAACGCACTTGACATTGCTCTGAACGAAGCGGATCTTGCTCAGATCAAAGAGGAACTGATGCAGAGCGGCTATATCCGCAGAAAACATACGAAGAAAAAAGTTAAACTGACCAGCAAACCAATGCATTACATTTCCAGTGATGGTTATGATATGTACGTTGGAAAGAACAACCTTCAAAATGAAGAACTTACTTTTTCTTTTGCCAATGGCAATGACTGGTGGTTCCATGCAAAAGGTGCTCCGGATCTCACGTTATCGTCAAAAGCGGCGGGGATGAACTTCCGGACCGTACCTTTGAAGAAGCAGGTCGTCTGGCCGCTTACTACTCTAAAAACCGTGGAGCAGACAAAGTGGAGATCGACTATATCCAGAAAAAACATGTCAAGAAGCCGAACGGGGCAAAGCCGGGATTCGTTGTTTACTATACAAACTATTCTCTGGTCATTGACTCCGATATTTCAAATATAAAAATGTGCAGGATTAATTTCTGCACATTTTTTACAATACATTACATTTTATCTGGTTCCGGCCAGATAATCGATAAACTGCTGGGCAGTTCTTCCGGATAATCCACCGTGACTTAATTCCCATTTATTTGCTTCCAGGAATAATTCATCGTCTGACATGTCAATTCCGTTTTTCTTTGCCAGTTCACGCACAATCTCCTGGAACTGTTTCTTATCCGGCTTTCCAAAGTATATAGTAACACCGAATCTTGCCACCAGAGACAGTTTTTCCTGAACGGTATCATTTGTATGAAGTTCTTCATCTCTGTCTTCTTTATCTTTGAATGTCTCGCGGATCAGATGTCTTCTGTTTGAAGTTGCATAGATCAATACATTATCAGGCTTCTTTTCAAGTCCGCCTTCGATCACAGCTTTCAGATATTTATATTCAATCTCGAATTCTTCAAAAGAAAGATCATCCATGTAAATGATAAATTTGTAATTGCGATTCTTAATCTGTGCGATCACATCATTCAGATCCTGGAACTGATGTTTGTATACTTCGATCATACGCAGTCCCTGGTCATAGTACTGGTTCAGGATTGCTTTGATAGAAGAAGATTTTCCTGTTCCCGCATCACCGAACAGCAGACAGTTATTTGCTTTCTTTCCCTCAACAAATGCTTTTGTATTATCGATCAGTTTTTTCTTGGCGATCTCGTATCCTACCAGTCATCCAGATGTACGTGCGCAATCTTTGTGATCGGTTCGATCAATGCACCTCTTCTGTGTGCGCAATACGAAATGCTTTGTGAAGTCCAAGTTTTCCGACACCGAATTCCTTGTAAAACTGTGTTATAACAGCCTTAAATTCTTCTGCCGTCTCTGCTTTTGCAAGTGATTTGCTCAGATCGCAGATACGATCCCGGATTCTTTGGTTGAACACACTTCCGTGTCCGCTTGTTCCCACATAATCATGCAGCATGGAAATACAGTCAACGCCCATCACACTTTCCATATCTGCAAAGTCATAATCAAATAATTCTTTGAATATTTCGAAATCGTGCAGTGCAACCTGATTGATGCTTCCATCTACCGACCCGACAATTTCGCAGGATGTACTGTAAGCATTCTCATGGCTTGCCATCAGGTAAGTCAGATAATTATGCCAGAGATCACCCTCGAATCCATGGCTGACTGCCATCTCCAGGATCTCGTTGACTGCATCATATAACAGTCCTTTCATATCTTCCATATTATAATAGTCATTCTGATAATTCTCGATCAAGAATGTGATATCCTGCAGAATCTGTCCGTTCTCCATATGTTTATATAACATCAGTTCATTTGTTCTCATCGTCTTTCCTCCAATATATATCCATTCTGCCTCTGCCTGATGACTTCGACGTTGTGTTTTTTCTTTTAATAATTTCCAAGAATTCTCAAGTTTCTGCTTTCCTCACGCAAACCACGGATTGCATTCTTTACTGCCGGATCTGCAAGATTTCCCTCAAAATCAATGAAGAAGCGGTATTCCCAGCTTTTTCCTTCCATTGGTCTTGATTCAATCTTAGTCATATTCAGATCATTGTATGCAAAATGCGACAGCAGATGATAAAGAGAACTGCTTTCATGTGGAAGTTCCAGGCAGATACTGATCTTTGTTGCATCCTTCAGGAATACTTTCTGATTGGTGATCACGATAAATCTGGTAGAATTGTTCTTTTCATCATTGATATTATCTGCAAGCACGGACAGACCATACACAGATGCCGCATATGCACTGCACACTGCCGCATGACGCTTATCCTGATCTTCCAGGATCTTCTTTGCCGCCAGTGCGGTATTTGCCACACTGATCTGCTGCCAGTCACCATGATCTCCCAGAAAATGTGATGCCTGCATCAATGCTTCTGCCTTGGAATATACTCGTTCAATCTCTGAAATGTCTGTCCCCGGTAATCCGGACAGCGTATTTTTAATCGGAATGATCGTCTCTCCGACAATATAATTTTCAAATTCTACCAGCAGATCATAAATCTCATTGACTGCACCTGCTGTCGAATTTTCAATCGGAAGCACCGCATAGTCGGCTGCACCTTCTTCGATTGCTTCCATTGCTTCCCGGAACGTATGTACATGATAATTATTACAGTCTTTTCCGAAATAATGCTCCATAGCAGCCTGACTGTAAGCACCTTCCGTCCCCTGAAAGACAACTCTGGCTGTATCTTTATCCAAAAGATCAATTCCTATAAATGGCAGTCTTCCAAGTGCTCCAGCCTCAACCAGCTGCTTATACTGCAGCTTTCTGCTGATTGCAAGAAGCTGCTCATACACTTCCCCGATGCCCTTTTTATTAATATCGGATGATACCTTGTTCATCACGTCTGTTATAGTATTTTTTTCACGCTGACGGTCAAACGTCTTATAGCCATTTTCAATCTTACAGATTCCGATCTCTTCACATAGTTTCATCCGCTCTTCGTAAAGTTCTACGATCTTGTCATCTACACTGCCAAGCTGTGCCCTAAGCTCTTCCAATGATGCCATATACTCTCTCCTTTATGTATATTATGCAGAAAATCTGCAAATCTATTAAATTATAATACATTCTTTCCATAAAATCTACCCATCCGTATCATAGCATTTCAAAAATTACATAGATTAAATTTCTTTAAAAATTATTTCAAGACATTGAAAATCCATGTTAAATATTATATGATGTATGAAAGATTTGAAAACGGAGGTAAAACCATGAATACAATTGAATGTATGAAAACAAGACGCAGTATTCGCAAATTCAAACCTGATCCTGTAAATCATGCCACATTAGAATCTGTGATCGAGGCGGCATCTTATTCTCCATCTTGGAAAAACACCCAGATCACACGTTATACAGCAATTGAAGATTCTTCTGTTCTTGATAAAATCGTTACCGATTATACCCCAGATTTCAATGCAAAAATTATAAAGCAGGCACCGATGCTGATAGCAGTTACTTTCAAAAAAGGCTGTTGCGGCTTTGAACGTGACGGTTCTTACAGTACCAAAAAAGAAGACCGCTGGCAGATGTTCGATGTAGCGCCGCCTGCCAGACATTTTGTCTCGCCGCACATGATGCCGGTCTCGGAACTGTTATTATGGGAATCTGGGATGAAGACGGTATCACAGATCTGCTGCAGATTCCGGAAGACCAGGAACTTGCCGCTCTCATCGCGATCGGACATCCGGATATCGATCCGGACACACCTAAGAGAAAATCCGTAAGTGATTTATTAACTTATTTATAAAACAGGAGGTTTTTACATGAAACACTTATTAAGTCCACTAGATTTTTCCGTAGAAGAACTGGACAACCTGATGGATATTGCGAAAGACATTGAAGCCAATCCAGAAAAATATGCACATGCATGCGAGGGCAAAAAACTTGCCACTCTTTTCTACGAACCAAGTACACGTACCAGATTAAGCCACGAAGCAGCCATGATCAATCTTGGCGGCAGCGTTCTTGGTTTCTCATCTGCCGATTCAAGTTCTGCTTCCAAGGGGGAAAGTGTAGCAGATACAATCCGTGTAATTTCCTGCTTCGCAGACATCTGTGCAATGCGCCACCCAAAAGAAGGAGCTGCTATGGTTGCAAGCCAGCACGCCACGATTCCGGTGATCAATGCAGGGGACGGAGGACATCAGCATCCGACACAGACCCTTACTGATATGCTCACGATCCGTTCTTTAAAAGGCCGTCTTGACAATATGACAATCGGATTATGCGGGGATCTGAAATTCGGCCGTACCGTACACTCTCTGATTCATGCGCTGGTACGTTATCCGGGTATTCGTTTTGTTTTGATCTCACCGGAAGAATTAAAACTTCCAAGCTATATCAAGAATGATGTATTAGATCGTCAGAACATTCCTTACGAAGAGGTTGTACGACTGGAAGATGCCCTTCCTGATCTGGACATTCTTTACATGACCCGTGTTCAGAAAGAACGTTTCTTTAACGAAGAAGATTATGTACGCATGAAAGACTTCTACATCCTGGATAACAAAAAGATGGAACTGGCAAAAGAAGACATGTATATTCTCCATCCGCTTCCAAGAGTAAATGAAATTGCCACAGAGGTAGATAATGATCCGAGAGCTGCTTACTTCAAGCAGGTACAATATGGTGTTTACATCCGTATGGCACTGATACTTACACTTTTGGGAATTGAAGTTTAGGAGGATAATAACAATGGTAAAAAATACATTAACTGTCGGTCGTATCGAAGAAGGATTTGTTCTGGATCATATTCAGGCAGGGCGAAGCATGGATATCTATAAATATCTGCATCTGGACAAACTTGACTGCTGTGTTGCGATCATTAAAAATGCAAAAAGTAATAAAATGGGAAAGAAAGATATCATGAAGATTGAATGCCCTATCGACTTTATGGATCTGGACATTCTCGGTTTTATTGATCATAACATCACCGTAAATATTATTAAGAATTCCGCGATTGTAGATAAGAAAGCGCTTCATCTGCCTCACGAGATCCGCAATGTGATCCACTGCAAAAACCCGCGCTGCATCACCTCGATCGAACAGGGACTGGATCATATATTTGTACTTACCGATCCTGAAAAGGAAGTCTACCGCTGTAAATACTGTGAAGAAAAATACGACGGAAGACGTAAATAATTTCTTTGGGACAAAAAAGAGAACCTGTCAACTGACAAGTTCTCTTTTTTATACAAGCAAGACGATAAGCCGGGTTATGTCATTGGATGATCATCTATCTAGACCCGCCGTTGCCAGCGGTTCAAGCGACCTACCTAAGACGTGACGGGCCGCCACATCGTCTTTATCCGGTCTTTGCTTCGGATGGGGTTTACATATGCCCCTGCTGTTACCAGCAAGGCGGTAGTCTCTTACACTGCCCTTCCAACCCTTACCAGGATCAGATCCTGGCGGTACATTTCTGTTGCACTATCCTTGGAGTCACCTCCACCGGACGTTATCCGGCATCCTGCCCTGTGAAGCCCGGACTTTCCTCACCTGCTGCCTTTCGGCAATTACAGCTGCGATCATCTGTCTTACTTGCATTTTTTCAAAAGCGTTTATTATTATAACACTATTTTATTAAAATAACAAATCTTTTTTATTCTGATTCTTTGCATTACACATTCACTTCAAATACCTGCCCCGGTTCTTTTACCTCTATTACACGTTCTTTGTATGGCTCTGCCTCAGGGTTCTCCATCAGACGGTCATAAACTTCGTAATCTCCCCACATATGCATCGGAAACACATATTTTGTATGGGTATGTTTCATAAAATAATCCATTCCCCACGCATACTGATTTTCCTGTCTGGGATCCAGCGGAACAAACGCTATATCAATTACAATATCTTTCAGCTTGTCAATCTCCCTCTGATAATCCTGACGCATCTGTTCATTATAGCTTTCTGTTTCTTCTTCCAGTGCCACCAGTTCAGATCCCCCGCATGATAGATTACCTTGTCTTCCATATACACAATAAATGCAACCCCCTCATCGGTAGAATGAAGTGTCTGTACCTTTATACCATCAAAATCATATTTCTTATTTGCAGTTACATATACAGTCCGCTCCGACTGTTCCTCTGACTGTTCTTTTCCTGCAATATCTGCTGAAAGGATGTACCGAACATCTGGATATTGCTCACTCCACCCGAAGATTTTTTTATTAAAATGATCATAATGCGAGTGACTGGCAAATACATAAATCTTTTTCTGCTGATCAAATTCCGGAAGGCTTCCCCTGTACCAGTCAAAAATCAGCACATATTCTTTATATTCTGCTGCAAACCCACTATGTTCCAGGTATGTAACCTTCATATCTCCTATACTTCTCCTTTGATGACCTTAACAGCATGTACAAGCTCCGGAAGTAAGTATCTTAAACTCTCCTTCACTGCCTGTGCTTTTCCCGGAAGATTAACAATCAGAGTCTCTCCACAGATTCCTGCCGCACTTCTATTCAGCATACTGCGTCTGGTGAGCTTCATTGTATGTGCCCGCATTGCTTCCGGGATTCCCGGAACCGGTCTTTCTACAATATCCATCGTTGCTTCCGGTGTACAATCGTCCGGATTGCACCCTGCTCCACCTGTGGTAAGGATCAGGTCTGCTGCTTTTCCATCTGCCAAACGTTTCATAATTGCGGACAATACTTCTCTGTCCAGCGGCAGTGCTCTCATAAATACAACTTCCAGTCCGGCTTCTTCCGCTACAAGCTTTACTGCCTCTCCGCTTTCATTCGCTTTTGTCCCTTTGTATATATCTGTATTTGCTGTAATAATTGCTACTTTCATATTGTACCTCCAACATTTATCTGTGATAGTCATATACCTTTATATTTTAACTCTTTTGTCATGATAATGCAATCTTATAAGCTTTATTTCCGACACTTACGGATGCCAAAAAACTTATTCCACGGCTTTCCGCATGTTCCCACAAAAAAAGATTCACATTTTCCATTTTCTAAAATATTGGTCAAAATGTGAATCTTTTTCTATTATCTTTTTTCGCTATTTTATTTACAGTGCTTTGCGGTACAACATCTCCACATCCTTTAATGTTGTCTGTCTTGGATTAGCCGCAATATTTCCACTCTTCATCGCATCTACAGCCATCTGTGGAATCTTGTCTTCTGTTACACCGACTTCGGAAAGAGTCTTTGGAATACCAAGAGATGCATTTAATTTCTTGATCTCTGCCACCAGCATCTCTGGTTTGAAATCTTTTACCGGCTCTTTATCTTCACTGATATAATTGTAGATTTTTTCATAGCGTCCGTGATCTGCCAGCGCATTATACTCTACGATCACAGGAAGCAGAATAGAGTTCGCCACTCCATGCTGTACACCAAAGAATGCACTGACCGGATGTGACATAGCATGTACATCTCCCAGTCTTGCCCATGCAAATGCAATTCCGGCAAACATACTTCCTGACATCATTGCACATGCAGCTTCCTCGTCCTTTCTGTTTGCCACAAATCTACGGATATTACCACCGATCAGTTCCATTGCTTTTTCTGCCATTGCATCAGAAAACGGTGAAGCGCCAAGTGATGTATATGCTTCCCATGCATGGATCAGTGCATCAATTCCGCAGGAAGCCGCAACCATCGGTGGTACAGACATGATCATCTCCGGATCTAACAGTGCATATTTTGGAAGTAATTCGTAACTGAATACTGTCAGTTTATAATTTCTGGAGGTATCTGTAATAACGGAGAACGCCGTCACTTCACTTCCCGTACCGGCTGTTGTCGGAATTGCAATGATTGGTTCGATCGGTCCCGGAACAAGATGTGCACCTTCATACTCTGTAATGGATCCGCCGTATCTTGCCAGAACACCTACCGCCTTGGCAACATCCATCGGGCTTCCGCCTCCAAGTGCTACGATACTTGTCGCTCCTGATTCCTTATATACCTTTGTCGCCGCATTTACATATCCACTGTAGGGTTTGGAAGAATATCAAGAAAACTTACTGTTTCTATACCTTCTGTCTCCACAATATCCAGCACTTTCTGTACGACTCCTAATTTCTCCAGCCCTCTGTCTGATACTACCATCATCTTTTTAGAACCGCTTTTTTCAAGAAGCTCCGGCAGTCTTTTTAAAGAACCTACACCAAATACAATATCCTGCGGTACTTTGAACGTGTAATCTTTCATTTTTATCATCCTCCAGATTCTTATTATCTATTATGGTAAAAAAAGAGACCACACCCTGACGAGTATGGCCCCTTTACCAATTTCTAATTCATATTATAGACACGGTCATTCACAGATTTCAAGTATTTTTTCATATTTATTTACTTTTTTTCTAAATGATAATGCATACCATGCCTCCATTACTGTCATTTACGATTTTCTGCATACTATCCTGAAGTTTTTCCTGCTTTCTTCATTGATGACCGCCATCTTATTTTTCAGACCGTCCATAACCAGTTCTTCCACTGTTTTTCCGAATATACTGGTTTTCCAGATACCTCCTTCCATTTTTTCTTCATTTTTAATATACTGGATCAAATCTTCCGCCTGCTGCTCATTTCCAACAATCGGGGCTATCTCCGTCTCTATATTTGCACGGATCAAATGAATGGAAGGCGCCTGCGAATGAATTTTCACCCCATATTTATTTCCCTGCCTGATGATCTCCGGTTCATCCAGAATAATCTCTTCTTTTGTCGGACTGACTACTCCATACCCTTTCATCCGGACTGCTGTAAATGCATCTTCTACATTTTCATATTCATTCTTTAACATTGAAAGCTTCTTCATCGTCTTTATCAGATCATACTGACCTGAAATTGTAGTTCCTGTCATCTCACTCAACATTTCATAATAATACTTTTCATACATATGGATCCGAATGATAACACAGCCTGTATCCATCTGTATCTGTTCTACATACCAGTCTTTTATGTAAGAACTGTCCGGTCTTCCGGTCAAAGATACCGCATCCTTAATTTCTTCAAGATTTCCAAGAATTTCTTGTATATGTTCCAGCAGATCCTGTTTGATCTTATGCGTAACCGGAAGCATTTCCACCCATTTCGGTATATAAAACTGTACCTCCGATACCGGAAATTCATACAAAACGGCCTCCAGAATCTGGTAAATATCTTCTTCTTTTACCTGTTCACAATTTACAGTCATCGCTCTGACCTGATAGGTATCTTCCAGCTTTTTAACCTTTTCTTTAGCTTCCTGTCCATGCGGTTTTTTTGAATTTACCAATACTACAAACGGTTTCCGGATCGACTGAAGTTCCCTTATCGTACGTGTCTCCGCATCTTCATAATTATCTGACGGGATATCTGTGATCGTTCCGTCTGTTGTGACCACGATTCCTATCGTTGCATGCTCACGTATCACTTTCTGGGTACCTGTCACTGCCGCTTTGGTAAATGGTATTTCTTCCTGGTACCACGGGGTTTTTACCATACGTTCATGCCCGGCCTCCTCGTATCCCGAAGCACCCTTCACCAAATATCCGACACAGTCTATCAGACGGACCTTCACTTCAACGTCCCGGTTCAGATGTATTACTGCCGCATCTTTCGGTACAAATTTTGGTTCTGTTGTCATAATCGTTTTGCCTGCGGCAGACTGCGGAAGTTCGTCTCTTGTCTGCTCTTTCATATGTTCATCTTCCATTCTCGCAATACCATTACATCCATAAAACGCCTTAATAAATTGTCGATTTTCCCGTTCTTACCGGTCCTACAACACCGATATAGATTTCTCCGTGCGTTCTTGCTTTATATCTTTATATAACTGTTCTGTGTCCACTTTCCCTGCTCCTTCCTGCTGTGCTGTTAAAGTATATGCACTTCTTCGCTCTTTATAGAACTTGCACTACAGATCAATAGTCATTTTCTATCGTTTCCGTATCTGTTTAGCATTTGATTATACATCTGCATTTTGTTAAAATATAGGCAAACATAAAGATAATTTTTATTACAAAAAGGAGATTCTTATTATGGAAAGACATCAGATTACCGGACACACCGAATTAATCGGTCTTCTGGCTTATCCTATCCGTCACTCACAGTCACCGGCAACACATAATGCAGCTTACGAAAAGCTTGGTGTTGACATTGTAAATCTAGCATTTGAAGTAGATGCACCTGAGCTTGAGGATGCAATTAAGGGCTTACGCGCGCTGAAACTCCGTGGTGCCAATGTTTCTATGCCAAACAAAACGATCGTACATCAGTATCTGGATGAAATCTCTCCGGCTGCCAAACTCTGTGGCGCAGTAAATACTATCGTCAATAAAGATGGCTACCTGGTCGGACACATCACAGACGGTATCGGTTATGTACAGTCTTTAAAAGACAATGATATTGATCCTACCGGAAAGAAACTGACAATTGTAGGTTCCGGTGGAGCTGCTACTGCTGTTGAAATTCAGGCTGCACTGGATGGTGTTGCTGAGATGTCTATTTTCGCAAGAGACGACAAATTCAAGCAGAATGCACTGGATACAGTAAAGAAAATTAACGAAAACACCAATTGTAAAGCAACATTCTACCCTCTGGAAGATCTGGACAAATTAAAAGAAGAGATGCATTCATCTTATCTCTTCACAAATGCCACAGGTGTTGGAATGAAACCGCTCGAAGGAATTACCTATATTCCTGATCCTTCTTTCTTCCGTCCTGATCTTATCGTAACAGATGTTGTCTACGCACCACACGAAACAGCAATGCTGAAAATGGCAAGACACGCCGGATGTAAAACAATGAACGGTCAGGGCATGATGCTCTTCCAGGCAATTGCTGCTATCGAACTGATCCTCGGCAAACGTGTGGACAGTGAATATATGAAAGAAAAACTGGGAATTTCCTACGTTTATGAAGATTAAGGAGAATTTTTCTATGAACACTGTAAAAGTAAGAAATTTGGAACTCGGAAACGGAATTCCGGCAATCTGTATTCCTAATGTTGGAAAGACAAAAGAAGACATTCTTTCTCTTACCCGTACCTACCTTGACATGCATATGGATCTGATGGAATGGCGGATGGACTGGTACGAAGATGTCGAAGATATTGCAAAAGTCACAGAGCTCGTAAAAGAACTTCGCGATGTAATGGGCAATACTCCTCTTCTCTGTACATTCCGTACAGACAAAGAAGGGGGCGTACATCCAATGCCCACTGAAAAATACGCCGAACTTAACAAAGCAGTTGCTGCAACCGGCAATGCTGATATTATTGACGTAGAGATCTTTACAGGCGATGACATTGTACGGGAGATGATTGATGCAATCCACGTTTCCGGCACAAAGGTTATTGCTTCTAACCATGATTTTGACAAAACACCTGCCAAATCTGATCTCATTTACCGCCTCCGCAAAATGCAGGATATGGGAGCCGATATTCCTAAAATGGCGGTTATGCCACAAACCAAAAAAGATGTCCTGACTCTTCTTTCCGCTACTGAAGAGATGGCATCCGATTATGCCGACAGACCAATCATCACCATGTCTATGGCAGGGCTTGGAAGCATCAGTCGTATTGCCTGCGAGGCATTTGGTTCCTGTCTGACATTTGGTTCCGGAGCACAGGCTTCTGCACCTGGACAGATCGGAGCAGCAAAATTACATCAGGCACTCCAGATTGTGCACGATGCACTGTAAAAAATCAAATAGAGAGAGGGCCCATGGATATTCCCACAGGCCCTCATTTTATGTTTCTGACATTTTTTTCATTATGCTATTCTCCTGCCTTCTCCAGCAGGACAAAGATGTCTTTTTTATCCCTGCTTTTTCAGTGCAAGAAGTCTCTGTGCTTCCTCATCTTTTTTTGCTTCTACCTGATCCAGTTCTTCCGTTGTAAGCGCTCCCAGTTTTTTCTTCTGGAAATCCATATTTGAAAGTAACAGGTTCATTACAAAACCGACAAGCAATGCCCATCCGGATCCTTTGAATGCCAATACCGCTGCCATAACACCTGCAATACTCTTATCTGTGTTAGATTGACAGTATTCCATACCTATTCTGGCACAGACATAAGCCTGGAACAATAATGTGATTGCCGATCCGACTCCCATGATTGGTTTCATGAAAGATACGATCGGTACCAGAATAACACTGATAAATGTCGCCATACGGAAAGAACTCATTCCACCGATCAATGATTTCATTGCTTTCTTTCCTTCTTTATAGCGCATTGCTACCGATACGGTCATTCCAACCCAAAGCGGTCCTGCCAGTGGTGGGAATGGTGCGAAAATCGCAAGGATCAGGTTTCTCAGTCCACTGATCAGATTTGATCTGCTCGAGTTAAAGTCAATATATTCATCGCTTCTGCTCTCCTGTGCTTCCTCTACCAGAGTCTTTGATGTAACAAAATCTCCAAATGCCAGTACATAGCAGATCAAGGCCAGAGGTATGGCACTGATGAACTTTGAAAGCGGAGGGAAACCTACCGCAAAGATACTGACTGTATGGAATATATTACTGAAATCAGGAATTCTGATGACTGTTCCAAGTTCTAATACAGGTTTTGATAACTCTCCAAGAGCAACCCCTGCTACCATAGCAATCAGATACGGGAACAAATTGCCGTATTTTGCCATGATATCTAATATTTTATATTTACTTCTGTTCTTTTCGCAGAATGGTGAAAAGCTTAAAAATGCGAGCAATAATGTACCGGCGAGTGTTGCTACCGGTGCAGTCATAAGCTGGCTTCCATCCGATAATTGTCCCTGCAATACCGTAATCGGTGCAGCGATCAGATACCACCTTTAATTGAATTTGGCACACCATTTACAAATTTGTCTGCCAGTTTCGTAATTCCCATAAATATAAATACAAATGCGACCAGAAGCTGCAACGCGATCATTGCCTGTATTCTGTCTGGTCCCTTTTCGAACCCATTTAAATACGCCAGGGTAAATGGCAGTGTCGGAGTAATCCATCCCGGAACTACCGGATCCCCTAACCATCCATGAAGCATATACATAAATACTTCAATGATGACACAGCTCCATGCAAGTTCATATGGAAGTCCAAGATTATCTGTCAGATACGGAATAGAACTTAAAGCTGTTGCGCCAAGGATCAGACCCTGAAAAAATTCCACATATTCTACTCTGTAATGGATTCCCGGAATTCTCCATTGAAATGGACCAAGAGGAATAAAGGGAAGTTCATTGGCTCTTTTTGCTCTTTTCGGACTCATCTTTGAGTGTCCTCCTTCGTCTTATGATTTTTTCATACAAATATTCTTCGTATGCTTCAGCATCAGCTAGCTATTATGATATAACACCGGTCATTCCATAGATGTTTTCTATAGAATGACACGTATTATCCTCTAATTTTTTAGTGTTTTCTATGAATGTCTTTTTTTTAACAATCCTATGTTAAAAGGAAGGGACTGTCTATCCGCTGCCATCCGGAACAACAGTCCCTTTTTGTCCTTCATTACATTTTTTTACAATGCACTCTTTCCGAAGATTTTCTTGTGCTGCGCTACTAAGTAGAGGGAACTTAAAATAGCAAGAATTGCAAATACCAATAACATGATCATGAGGCTGTATACTGCATTTGCCTCACCCGATGCTTTTGTAAGCTGTGCTGCCACTACCGGGATCAGGTAGCTTGCTGCACCCATAAATGTGTAATAGATACCGGTGTTTCTTCCCTTTGGTCCCGGTTGAATAACTGAACCACTGCAAGACCAGTCTGAAGAGCACCACCTGCTGCAAAGAATCCTAACATTGCAATTGCAATGTAGATAATTGCTACCTGATGAATAAACAGAACACCTGCAAGTGCTACTGCAGTACAGATAGAATCAATCAAGACAACTTTCAGCGGGCTCCATTTTAATTTAGCATCATGAATGCCCAGAAAAGTACTGCACAGATAGAACCGATTGTATAGATAGATGTCATACCTGCTGCCTGCATCTCAGACAATCCACATACAGATAATCCGAACGCTTTCGTATACTGCTGAGCACCATACATGATTGCCATGCAGAGGAATGCATAAAACATTACCAGAAATACTACAAATTTGCTCGGTTTTGTAAGCATAGCTGCTTTCGCTGCATCAATTTCTGCCTGTACTGCATCTTTTGATTTTCCATCATTTCCTTCCGATGCCTTCTTCTGATCATCATATACGAATGGTGCAATAATTGCAAGTACTAAACAGATAATAGACATAACTACCGGAATCATAACATTTAATTTCCAGTTTCCACTGTTTGCATTATGTACTACCAGAAGTGGATATACCATACCTGACAGTGAAACAAAGAATTTGATTCCTACAAGCGCTGATCCAGGTGCTGCCGGATAAGCTTCCTGTACTGCAGGGTATCCTGAAGCATCCCAGAATCCTGAAGTTGCAACTCCAGATGCAAAACCGCATACAGAAGCAACCAGTGCACTCTTAGTAAATAAGAATCCAAGGAAGCAGATAATATATAATGCTGCTCCACCGATCATCAGTTTCTTACGTCCGACACGGTCAGAGATTTCTCCACCAATCCATACGCTTATGAATTTACCAAATCCAGTCCATGCAACTGCTGTACTTACTGCTGCAAGTCCTGCTGCATATGCTGCAGACTGCGGATCTGACATATTGAATCCCCACTGTTTTGCGAAATTCACATTATTCTGGTTTAATATAATTGCCTGAATTCCATGTGTCAGATAGCAAAAATATACGCAGATGATAGACCATAAATATTTCTTTGCTTTCATTCCCTCATTCTCCTTTGTCTTTTATTTTGCCTGTGCTTTCTGGAATTCCTGATACTCGGCAAGCGGCATTTCTTTTCCAACGAACAGTCCATAGTTTACTGCTCCCTGCTGCTGAAGCTTCCCACTCCGCCGATTGCCTTGCACCCTGCTTCTTCTGCTTCCAGGATCATTTTTGTTTTTTCCGGGCTGTATACAGTATCTGCAACAACCAGATCTTTACGGAATAACGATTTGTCAACCAGTGTCACATCCTGATGTGGTTTCATTCCCATAATTGTAGCATTTACAAGAATGTCACATGCTTTGATTGCTTCTTCCAGTTTAGCCTTGTCATCAAGGTCATCTACGGTAACTACACATTCCGGACACTTCTCTGCTAATTTAGCTTTTGTTCCTTCTGCTCTTTTCAAAGAATTTATCTTTGATATTGAAGATATTTACTTCTTTTGCTCCATCCAGTGCTAACTGAACCTGAATTGCTGTAGCAGCTCCGCCTGCTCCAAGGACAACAACCTTTTTGTCTTTTACAGGTGCTCCGTTGAGTTCCAGATTCTTAACGAATCCGACACCATCTGTAATGTGTCCTGTGATTACTCCGTCATCGTTAACGAATACATTGCAGGCTCCGATGATCTCAGCTGCAGGTGATAGTTTGTCCACCAGCTGTGCAGCGATGTTCTTGCATGGCATAGTAAAGTTACCACCACGCATATTTAATAAACGGATAGACTCGAATACTTTCGGCATTTCCTCTTCTGTTACATCAAATGCCATATACGCATAATCCAATCCATCATGCTGGAAGCTGAAGTTGTACATTGCAGGAGATCCTGAATGTCCGACCGGTGTTCCAAATAACGCCATTAAGCCTGTATGTCCGGAAATTCTTTTTTCCATGATCTTAACCCTCCTGGTTTTCTTTCTAAATTCAATTATTAAAGTTTTAATGCCACATCGTAAGCTTCTTTTGTAGCATCCAAGGCACGACGTGCTCTTACTGCATCACCTACTACATGAACTTCCGGAACGATGTCCTTTAATTCATCGGCGAAGTCATATACAATATTCTGACCATCGCGGTGTGTATAACGGGAGCTGAATCCCATAGAAAGAACAACTGTGTCGAATCCTCTTGCCTCGTAAATTGTCTCATCAGATTTATCTGCGGCATTCTTATAGCTTACGCCGTCTGAGAAGATTTCAGATACTGCGGCACTTGTAATCTGTTCAATTCCGTATTTTTCAAATGCTTCCATAAGGAAGATACGGTGCTCGTGGATCACATCCGGTCCAATGGCATCTCTCATCTCGATAACAGATACTTCATGTCCCTGTTCAGCAAGGAAATCTGCTGTCTCGGCACCTACCATACCGCCGCCTACAACTAAGACTTTATGTCCTATCGGACGTGTTCCTTCCAGACAATCCACACCATATACAATATCAGGATTGTGGATACCTTTGATAAACGGAAGGACTAATGTCTCAGATCCGGTTGCAAGGATAACTACATCCGGTGTATCTTCTTTTAACATCTGTGCTGTTACTTTTGTGTTCATCTTGATATTTACACCGGCTTTTTCGCATTTTACGATATAACTTCTGATCATACCTGTGATGTCACCTTTTCCCGGCGGATAAGCTGCCAGTCTCATGTTTCCACCAAGTTTATCTGTAGCTTCAAATAATGTCACGTCATGCCCACGTCTCTTAGCTGTAAATGCGGCACACATACCTGCTACTCCGCCACCGATGACATATACTTTCTTTGCCTTTTCTGCTTTCGGAAGACCTTCTGACTCACGGCCAAGCACAGGATTTACCAGACAGCAAAGAGGTTTTCCGGCATACATGTTAGCGACACATCCCTGCAGACATGCGATACAAGGTGTCATATCTTCCAGTCTCTCTTCCTGCGCTTTTTCAGGAGTATGAGGATCTGCCAGTGACTGACGTCCAAATGCTACCAGATCAGCTTTTCCAAGTTTTACCATCTGTTCTGCGAACTGTGGCTCTGTGTAACGTCCGACTGTAATAACCGGAACAGATACACAATTTTGATATTTGCTACAAGCTCTGCCGAGAATCCGCCATGAATTCCTGTCGGAGCCCACATATACTCATCTTTCAGATGTACCGCACGTGATACATGAAGTCCATCCACTCCGCAATCTTCAAGATAAGAAGCAATTGCACACATATCATGGTTATCCAGACCGCCAAACATATCTTCTGTACTGTTGATACGTGCAAGCACTGCAATTTTACCTTCTGTTCTCTTCTTAACTTCTTCAACGATCAGACGAGAAAATCTCATTCTGTTTTCGAAGTTTCCACCAAATTCATCTACACGTTTATTCGTTCTTGGTGACATAAAAGAATTCACAAGATAACCGTGTGCCATGTGAATTTCCACTGCATCTGCTCCGCCCTTCATTGCGCGGACCGCTGCTTCTCCATATCCTTTAATAAGCTCATATACCTGCTCTGTAGGAACTGCTTCCGGAATGTCTCTTCCATCAGCCGCTGCAATAGCTGTTGCTGCCTGGATTGGTGCTCCCGCATTCTTGGCATTTCCTTCAGGTCCGGCATTCTGAAGCTGAATGGAAATCTTAGCACCTTCTGCATGACAGGCATCGGTAATCTTTTTCAGACTCTCAATGCTGTTGTCATCATACAGACAAGGTTTTCTCGGGCCGCCCTTTGCTCCTTTATGGACAACTGTTGCTTCGATCGTGATCAGGCCAAACTGACCTTTTGCACGTTCAGCATAGTATGCAACAGACTCATCGCTCCATGTTCCATCTGTATTTGCAAAGTTATTTCCCATTGGTGGTACTACAAAGCGGTTCTTTACTGTCATTGGTCCGATCTGAATCGGAGAAAACATATTTTTGAACTTCATTATTTTTTTCCTCTCTCTTTTGAACAAATCTGATTTCTATAAATTAGTCTACCAGTCTGGCCAAGCTTCTTTTAATACTTTTTCAGTATTCTCATATGTATAAGCTGCTGCTTCGTTAATTCCTCTTCCAAGGATCTCGTCAGAAATTACTTCTACACCAACAACCTTTGGATCAATTCCTGCATCTTTGATCATCTTAACGAATCCAGCTGTATCTTTTGCTCCTGTTCCAGGTGCAAGACGGTCATGCATGGACTCATCTCTTAAGATTGAATCTGCATACGGTCTCTCATATGCATCATTGATCTGGATGGAAATAACTTTTTCAGCGATCTCCGGTGTAAGAATATCATATGGCTGATCAGCTCTTACCCAGTGCCATGTATCAAGGATAAGCATTGCATTCTCACATCCGGATGCTTTTACAACTTCCCAGCCTTTCTGAAGGTTTGGAATACCGCTGTATGGCATTGGCTCAACACCAATAATGTATTTTCCGGCTCTCTGACACAGCTCTTTTAATTTCTGCGCTGTATATTCTACGGAATAATTTTCCATCAGTCCACAGTTGATGTGACCAACTCCGAAAAGTTCACACATATGGAAGCACATCTGCTCTTTGTATTTCTGCTCGTATGAACGATGCTCTTCGCACCACTGAACGATATACTCAACTTCTGTTACTTTCATGTCATGTTTATCAAGAATTGCAAGAATGTCTTTGTCATGAAGTCCCTCATTCAAAGCATCAACATAAGTTTCTGCACGAAGACCGATTCCTTCATACCCTGCTTCTTTTGCAGCGATCACACGGTCTTCAAATTTGCACTGATCTCCAAGTGTCCATTGAACTTACTGTAATTGGATTCTTTTTTGACATAATTCTACCTCCATTGTTAAAATTGAACAGATTCTCTTTTTGCTTAATGTTCAATCTAGTAATATTTGCTATGATTTGATTATATATCCTTGTTAAATAAAAAACAAATTGGTTATTCTATTATAATTTATAGATTTTATTCATAGTTTTTCCACTCCGTTCATGATAAGATATAAACATATATAATATAACAAAAGAAAGGGGGACCGGCTTTATGAATCTGTATCATCTAAGATATTTTGCCACGCTGGCACATCTGGAGCATTACACAAAAGCCGCTGAAATTCTTTCCATCACTCAGCCAAGCCTGAGTCATGCGATCGCATCTCTTGAAAAAGAATTGGGGGTAAAACTTTTTGAGAAAGAGGGCCGGAATGTAGTACTTACAAAATGCGGGCAGGCCTTTCTCATTGATGTGGAACAGGCTCTGGATATGATCGATTCCAGTGTTAACAAGCTTCAGATGACAGGTCGTGGTGAAGGTCGTATCGACATCGTGGAACTGCGCACTCTAAGCAGTACTGTGGTTCCCGGTTTCGTAAAAGGATTCCTGGATTCTACGCCGGACAAAAAGATTGATTTCTATTTTCATAGTTCTACAGGTCTTACTTCTGATATGATCCAGGGTTAAAAGACCGGAAATATGACATTGCATTTTGCTCTATGATGGACAATGAACCTCTGATCGAATTCATACCTGTTGCAAAACAGGAACTGGTATTGATCGTGCCAAAAGGACATCCGCTTGAAGAACGCAGCTCTATTGATCTGAAAGATACACTTTCTTATCCGCATATTGCTTTTTCCAAACGAAGCGGCTTAAGATATGTTATTGACAAATTGTTTCATAAATGTGGAGGTTACCCGCAGATTGCTTACTCCATGGAAGAAGATCAGGCGTTGCAGTCTTGTCGGTGCAGGTTTTGGTATTGCAGTTGTTCCAAAGATGCCCGTTCTTTCTTATATGCCGGTATCTATTATCGAAATAGAAAAACCTTCGTGGGAAAGACTCTTTTATATGGCTACTTTAAAAAATGTCTATCAGGCACCTGTCATCATGGATTTCAAAAAGTATGTAATAGAACATGCGGATCTTTAAAAAATAACAGAGAGGAAAGGTTTTTAACAATCTTTCCTCTCTGTTATTTTTATATCATATTGCAAAACTGACTCTTTTTATTATTCCCATGGAAGAGCCATATGTTCCGCTTTTCCAACACGCAGCATCAGTTCATTTACCGCTTCTTTCGGACTTTTGTCCTCAAACAGCACCTTATTTACTTCTTCAATAATCGGAAGTGATACCTGATATTTCTTTCCAAGCTTCGCTGCTGCCTTTGCCGAATATACACCTTCCACTACCATCTTAACTTCATCCATAGCTTCCTGCATCGTTCTGCCCTGTCCCATCAGATATCCGGCCTTGCGGTTACGGCTGTGTACACTTGCACAGGTTACAATAAGATCTCCGATACCGGCCAGACCACCAAAAGTCTCAGCCGCTCCTCCCATCTTTACACCAAGTCTTGATATCTCGGCAATTCCACGGGTGATCAATGCAGCTTGGTATTATCTCCATATCCCATTCCGTCTGCAACCCCGGCTGCAAGTGCAATAACATTCTTAAGCGATCCGCCAAGTTCAATTCCCAGGATATCCGGACTGATATATACGCGGAACACTTCATTCATAAAAAGCTGCTGTAAATACTTTGCAGTTGTCTCTGTATGTGCTCCGATACAGACCGTTGTAGGAAGACCTCTTCCTACTTCTTCGGCATGACTTGGTCCTGAAAGAACCGCCACATCTGCCTGCGGTATCTCCTCTTCGATCTGCTGAGACAGTGTCATCAGGGTGTCTTCTTCTATTCCTTTTGCTACATCCACTAAAATCTGTCCGCTTTTTACATATGCGTTCATCTTTTTCGCAGTATTTCTCACATGAATAGACGGTACTGCAAGTACAACTACGTCCTTTCCTTCTACCGCCTCTTTCAGATCCGCAGTAAAAAAAATCTCATTCGGAATCTTTACTCCCGGAAGCTTACTTACATGTTCTCTTTTCTCACTCAGCGTACGCACTTCTTCTTCCTTATATGACCATACCGTCACATCATGTCCATTTTTACATAATAGTAATGCCAGTGCTGTTCCCCAGCTTCCGGCTCCGATCACACTTACGTTTGCCATAGCCTGTCCTTTCTTTTTATCTGTCATCCCTGACTATTTTTTATCCTTTCCGCCAACACTGATCTTATTCTCTGTGCCGCTTAAAGTCTCTTAATATTCGCTCTGTGTCTCCAGAATGCCAGTATCATCAGAAACGCTGCTACACCATACATCTCATGCAGATAGGATACATTCTCCACACCAAATCCACCGTGCTGACCATATACGATCACACTGATCAGATAGATTGTAACAACCGTCATGGAACCAAGGGATACATATCTGGTTGCCGCAACAATTGCAATAAATGCTGCAAGACAGATCAGCACGATCCATATATTCGTAGTACTGATGATCAGACCTGCTGTCGCTGCTATACCTTTTCCGCCTTTGAATTTCAGATAGAATGGATAATTATGTCCGAGGACTGCTCCCATTCCGGCATACATGGAAAGTAAAGGCATCATATCTGTATGTGTCTTTCCATAGATCAGATGCACGACAACCACTGCCGCTACGCATTTAAAGCAATCTCCAAGCAGTGTGACCGCTCCTGCTTTCCAGCCCATGGTACGAAGTGCATTCGTTGTTCCTGCATTTCCGCTCCCCTTTTTTCTAAGGTCAACGCCATTCTTTTTTCCATATATGTATCCGGTCTGTATCAGACCAAACACATATCCGACAAGTACACATATCAACCGTTCCATGATTACTGATCCTTTTCCTTTCTTTCCCTGATAAAGAATTTCAAAGCTGTACCACGGAATCCAAATGCCTCCCGGATCTTATTCTCCAGATATCTGGTATAAGAAAAATGCATCAGTCTTTATTATTTACAAAAATCACAAATGATGGCGGTTTTACCGCTACCTGTGTAATGTAATACAGTTTGAGTCTCTTTCCTTTGTCTGAAGGTGGCTGCTGCATTGCAACAGCTTCTGTCATGATCTCATTCAGAACACCTGTTGCGACACGCAGTGTCTGGTTCTCAATGACCATATCGATCATATCATATAGCTTGTTCAGGCGCTGTCCCGTCTCTGCCGATACATACATGATCTCTGCATACGGCATAAAAGAAAGCACACGGCGCACATTATTCTCGTACTCTTTCATAGTCTTGTCATTCTTTTCAATGGCATCCCATTTATTTACAACAATAATGATACCTTTCCCTCTTTCATGTGCGATACCGGCAATCTTCGCATCCTGTTCCGTTACACCTTCCGTCGCATCGATTACTACCAGAACGACATCTGCCCGTTCCACTGCAGTTACCGTACGGATGATACTGTAGCGCTCCAGTTCTTCTTTTATCTTGCTCTTTCGTCTCAGCCCTGCAGTATCAATAAACACATAATCTTTTCCATTATATTTCACATTGGTATCAATAGCATCTCTGGTTGTTCCTGCTATATCTGATACGATCACACGCTGCTTTCCGGTCAGTTTATTGATGATTGAAGATTTTCCTACATTTGGTTTTCCTACAATCGCCACTCTCGGACGCTCGTCCTCTTTCTCTTCAGCTTCATGTTCCGGGAAATGTGCGATCACAGCATCTAACATGTCACCGATACCAAGTCTGGAAGCTGCAGATACCGGCACAGGATCACCAATCCCCAAATTATAGAATTCATATACATCCGGCATAAACTTCTCAAAACTGTCTACTTTATTCACCGCCAGAACGACTGGTTTGCCTGATCTGCGGAGCATATCCGCAACTTTTGAATCGGCATCTACAAGTCCCTGTCTGACATCCGTAATGAAAATGATCACATCTGCAGTATCAATAGCAATCTGTGCCTGTTCTCTCATCTGTGCAAGAATGATATCTTTGCTCTCCGGCTCAATACCACCGGTATCGATCATAGTAAATTCTTTGTCCAGCCATGTGACATCTGCATAGATACGGTCTCTTGTTACTCCGGGCGTATCTTTGACGATTGAAATCATCTCTCCCGCCAGTACATTAAAAAGGGTTGACTTCCCTACATTCGGTCTTCCCACAATAGCAACTACTGGTTTACTCATCTTAACTCTCCTCTATATTTCATTCTATATTTGTCTCTTAACGATACTATTATACATTACCTTTGTCAAATAGTCCAATCAGTAGTTGACCTTTTTATAGAAAAAGTGATATAAATAATTAGGAGTAACTTAATATATAAAATACACAGGAGTTTTTATTATGCCAAATATCAAATTAATGGAAAGCGGACTTCCTGTTGCGCCATTAAAAATCGGTGCTTTGGAATCATGCCGCGAACTTGGTGAAAAAGTAAATGATTACATTGTACAATTCAGGAAAAGCACAATGGACAAGAACACAGATTCACCATTATATTATAATTACCTGCGTGACAATTATCTGATCGATTGTCCGTGTCCACGTTTTGGAAGCGGCGAAGCAAAAGGACTTCTTACAGAATCTATCCGCGGAACAGATCTGTTCCTTATGGTAGATGTCTGTAACCACAGCCTTACTTATTCTGTAAACGGCCATCTGAATCATATGTCACCGGATGATCATTTTCAGGACTTAAAGAGAATCATTGCTGCCGCCAATGGAAAAGCGCACCGTGTCAATGTGTTAATGCCTTTCCTCTATGAAAGCCGTCAGCACAAACGTACCAAACGTGAATCTTTAGACAGTGCCTTGCACTTCAGGAACTGATCGATATGGGTGTGTCTAATATATTTACATTTGATGCCCACGATCACGTGTACAGAATTCTATTCCTCTCCACGGATTTGACAGCTTTAACCCACCGTATCAATTTATGAAAGCATTATTAAAAGCGGAGCCGGATCTTAAAGTTGACAAGGAACATCTGATGATCATCAGCCCGGATGAGGGAGCTATGCAGCGTGCTGTATACTTTTCTAACGTTATGGGTGTTAATATGGGTATGTTCTACAAACGCCGTGACTATTCAACTATTGTAAACGGAAAGAATCCGATTGTTGCACATGAATTCTTAGGTGAACATCTGGATGGAAAAGATGCGATCATCATTGACGACATGATTTCTTCCGGTGAAAGTATGCTGGATGTTGCAAAACAGATTAAAGCCCGCGGAGCAAACCGGGTATTTGTCTGCACCACATTCGGACTCTTTACCGATGGTTTTGAAAAATTTGATGATTATTATGAAAAAGGTTACATCGACCGCGTGATCACTACTAATCTCACTTATCTCCCTGCCGAAGCAAAGGAAAAGCCTTATTTCCTGATCGCAGATATGAGTAAGTTTATCGCACTGATCATCGATTCTATGAACCATGATATCAGCATCGGAAAGGTTATGGATCCTACAGAAAAGATTCACCGTCTGTTAGCAAAACATAATACTTCGTTATAAACGAACCTAAAAACAGGATCAACTTTTACCGGTTGATCCTGTTTTATAATAGATATATCAAATTATTTTTTACTTGTACTTACAAAATCACTGTAAGCAGTTCCGTTTTCCAAGGTCTTGTTTTTTGCCGCTGCCATTTCTGAAACGGTTACGAGCTGATAACCTTCTTCTTCCAGTTTTGGAATCAGCTGAAGTGCTGCATCTACTGTCTGTGTGTGAATATCATGCATCAGTATGATATCTCCGTCTTTCAAATTACGCATAACCTCATCAATTGTGCTCTGTGTATTTCTCGTCTTCCAGTCCAGTGTATCCACATTCCAGAGAATCATCGGCATACCTACGCTTGATTTCACTGTATCATTAATCGCACCATACGGCGGCCTTAATACAGTAGCCGGGCTTCCACAGATATTCTTGATATTTTCATTCGTATCATTGACTTCTTTGGCAATTGCTTCTGCATCAATCTTTGTCAGTTGCTGGTGATCATAAGAATGGTTTCCAAGCTCATTTCCATCTTTCAACATCTGCTTTACGGCATCCGGATAGGATTTTACATTTTTTCCGAGCATAAAAAATGTAGCATGTGCATTATATTTTTTCAACTGATCCAGAATCTCTGATGTTCTTGGTCCGGGTCCATCATCAAATGTAAGTGCCACCATCGGTTTTCCCGGATCTATCTCTGTTTTTTCTTTCGAGAGCAATTCTCCCGACTCGCTGAATTTACATTTCTCAAGTCCGAGCTTTAGCTCTCCTGTCGCCGCAATTCCTTTTGAATCAAAATAATACTCTTTTCCGTCAATGGTCTGCCAGCCGCTCAGTGCCTTTCCGTCATCACTCAGATATGCTCTTCCGTCATCCGTTGTAATCCATCCGGACTTCTGCATGATTCCTTTTTATCAAAACAATATAACGCATTCTCAATGGTCTGCCAGCCAGTCACTTTATTTCCATCTGCATCAAAATAATATGTATCTCCCTTCGACACCACGAAATCTGATGTTACATAAGTTCCATCGTATTTTTTAAATTTATTACCATCCCATACACCGGTTGGATTCTTCACGGTACAGGTTCCGTTCCTGATTGTTACCTGCGCCTTTTTCTTCCATGCTCCATTCAGTTCCTTTTTAATCTTCTCCGACAGTTTTGCCGTAATTACATAAGTTCCCTCTATATTTGAATCCGCCTTACTGGAAATAGTAATATCTTTTCCTTTTTGCAGATCTTTTGCAAAATCCTCAGCCGTATATGTCTTTGTAAGCTTGTTCTTATCTTTGTCCTGTATCTTTACATCTGCCGTATACGACGGAAGTGCTGTTCCCTGCGTAACCTCAATATCAGCGACCTGTATCGTAATCTGTGCCGGTTTTCTTAGCATTTCACGTATGACCGGTATTGCCACCGCGATCAGGCATATGACAAAAAGAGTAAGACCCACACGAATGTTTCTTACTCTTCTTCTATATTTCTTACGTCTTGATCGAATCCCTGTATTGTCCATTCCCTGTATCCCCCAGATTTCATAAGTTCTGTTTACCGGAGATGAAGATCTCTTCCCTGCATCTCTTTCATTAATAGGATACTCTAATTCGACATATTTCGCAATTAAGGGATTCTTACAAATTTATTAAGTTTTGTTTAACATATAACACGTACACGTAACACTTCACCGATCTGTTTCAGTTCTTCCACAACACCTTCCTGCACTTCGGAATCTACATCGATCATTGTATACGCATATTTCCCCTTGCTCTTATTCGTAAGGTCTGCAATATTCATATTATCTTTTGCAAGGACAGCGGAAATCTGACCGATCATATTCGGTACATTGTGATGTAATACAAGAATACGTGTCTTATCTCCTCTCAGTCCCATATCACAATCCGGATAGTTCACCGAATGTCTGATATTACCGTTTTCCAGATAATCCATCACTTCTTTCACTGCCATCTTTGCACAGTTATCTTCAGATTCTTCCGTAGATGCTCCGAGATGAGGAATTACAATCGCTCCCTTTACACCTGCAATCTCAGGTGTCGGGAAATCTGTAACATAATGCTTTACTTTACCGGCAACAAGTGCATCTACCATTGCTTCGGAATCCACCAGCACATCTCTTGCAAAGTTCAGAACGATCACACCTTCCTTCATAAGGCTCAGGGCATCTTTTCCGATCATTCCCTTTGTGCTGTCAAGTGCCGGCACGTGAACGGTAATGTAATCACAGTTTTCATAGATTTCATCTACATTTGTTGTATGATGAATACTTCTGGAAAGTCTCCATGCAGAATCCACCGACACATATGGATCGTATCCGTATACATCCATGCCAAGATGTGTTGCAGCATTTGCCACAAGCACACCGATTGCTCCAAGACCGATAACTCCAAGTTTCTTTCCCTGCAATTCCTGTCCCGCAAATGCTTTTTTCGCCTTTTCTGCATCTTTGGCTATGTTTCCATCCTCTTCATTCTCCTGCACCCAGTTGATGCCTCCAATGATATCTCTGGATGCCAGCAGCATACCGGCAATCACCAGTTCTTTTACTCCATTTGCATTAGCTCCCGGTGTATTAAATACAACAATTCCCTGTTCCGCACATTTCTCAAGCGGGATATTATTCACACCTGCACCGGCTCTTGCGATTGCTTTCAGATCTGTTGCAAATTCCATTTCGTGCATTGCCGCACTTCTTACCAGGATCGCATCAGCCGTCTCCGGTGTGCTTACAGGTGCATAGTCTTTTGTAAATTCATCCAGTCCTACCTTTGAAATTGGATTCAGATTATGATACTTATACATGATTACAGATTCTCCTTTTCAAATGCTTTCATAAATTCCACGAGTTTTTCCACTCCTTCAACCGGCATCGCATTGTAGATACTTGCACGCATACCTCCGACACTTCTGTGTCCTTTCAGATTTTCAAATCCGGCTTCTTTCGCTTCTTTTACAAATTTTGCATCCAGCTCTTTATTACCTGTTATAAATGGAACATTCATAAGTGAACGGTCTTTTGGAACAACTGTACCTTTGAATAATTTACTTTCATCCAGGTAATCATAGAGAATCTTTGCCTTCTTTTCATTACGCTCTTTGATTGCTTCCAGACCACCCTGCTTTTTCAGCCATTTGAATACTTTCCCGCAGATATAGATTCCATATGCCGGCGGTGTATTGTATAAAGACCCGGCATCTGCATGTGTCTTATATTTCAGCATGGTCGGTGTACCATCTAATACATCATCTGTAATCAGATCTTCACGTATAATTGCGATCACCACACCCGCAGGTCCTACATTTTTCTGAACTCCTCCGTAGATCACGCCATATTTTGACACATCTACCGGTTCAGACAGAAAGCAGGATGACACATCTGCCACCAGTGTCTTCCCTTTTGTATCCGGAAGTTCTTTGAACTTTGTACCATAAATCGTATTATTCTCGCAGATGTATACATAATCTGCATCTTCAGAGATTTCAAGATCAGAGCAGTCCGGAATATAAGAAAATGTCTTATCTTCGGAAGATGCGACTACATGAACCTCTCCGTATTTTTCTGCTTCTTTGGCTGCCTTTTTCGCCCATTGTCCGGTTACGATATAGTCAGCCACTTTATTTTTCATCAGATTCATAGGAATCATGCAAATTGCTGAGATGCGCCGCCCTGCAGGAATAATACCTTATAATTATCCGGAATCTGCATCAGATCACGGATATCAGCTTCTGCTGTCTCAATAATCTCCTGGAACACCGATGAACGGTGACTCATTTCCATAACCGACATTCCACAGCCTTTATAATCTAACATCTCTGCTGCTGCTTCTTTTAATACTTCTTCCGGCAATACGGCCGGACCTGCTGAAAAATTGTACACTCTGCTCATTGTTGTTCCTCCACTTTTCTTTACTTTTTGCTTCTTTTATTCTGCATTTTTTGTTTTCAGGTCTTTCTCATCAAAAGCTTCACTGATTGGAGCACCAGGGGCAACCATCGGCCATACTTTGTCATCACTGTCAATCTGACAATCAATCACTACCGGGTGACCGCTCTTTAATGCCTTTGCAAATGCTTCTTTGAATTCTTCCCTGGTCGATGCACGTACTCCTTCTGCTCCCATAGCTTCTGCAAGTTTTACAAAATCTACAGCATCATTGAGTACAGTAGCCGAGTAGCGCTGTTCGTAAAACAGATTCTGCCACTGACGCACCATACCAAGTACATGGTTATTGATCACCACCTGAATTACCGGAATATTATGGCGTGTTGCGGTAGCAATCTCATTCATATTCATACGGAAACATCCGTCTCCTGCAATATTGACTACCGTCTTTTCCGGTCTTCCGACCTTCGCTCCAAGTGAAGCACCAAGACCATATCCCATCGTTCCAAGCCCTCCTGATGTAAGAAGTGTTCTTGGTTCTGTATATTTATAATATTGCGCCGCCCACATCTGATGCTGTCCGACTTCCGTAGAAATGATTGCTTCGCCATTTGTCTGACGGTAAATTTCTTCCACTATGAACGGACCACTGAGTACATCCGGATGATATGTCATTGGATACTTCTCTTTATAAGAATGATCTTCTCTATCCATTCCTTATGATTCTGCTGTTCCAGGCGTTCATTCATCTTCTGAAGAACGACTTTCAGATCACCGACTACCCCTTCTGTAATCAGGATATTTTTATTCATCTCCGCTGCATCTACGTCAAACTGCAGGATTTTTGCATCCTTGGCAAATTTCTTAGCATTTCCTGTCACACGGTCACTAAATCTTGCTCCTGTTACAATCAGAAGATCACATTCACTGACTCCGTAATTGGATGTTTTTGTGCCATGCATTCCAAGCATTCCGGTATACAGCGGATCCGTTCCCGGGAATGCACCTTTTCCCATCAGGGAATCGGTAACCGGTGCGTCTACCTTCTTTACAAATTCATATAATTCCTTGCTGGCTCCTGATAATATTGCCCCGCCGCCAACAAAATATATATGGTCTTTCCGACTCCCTGATCATGCGAACTGCACTTTCCAGATCTTCTTCGCAGATATCTTCGGACGGTTTTACAATCTCTGGTTCCCGTGATATAAATTCTGCTTTATTAGCTGTTACATCCTTTGGAATATCGATCAGAACCGGACCTGGCCTTCCTTCTTTAGCGATCACAAATGCCTTGCGGATTGTATCCGCCAGGTTATTGACATCCTTTACAATATAATTATGCTTTGTGATCGGCATCGTAACACCTGCTATATCGATCTCCTGGAAACTGTCTTTTCCCAGAAGTGCTACTCCTACATTGCAGGTAATTGCAACCACCGGAATGGAATCCATGTATGCGGTTGCAATCCCAGTTACAAGGTTCGTTGCACCTGGTCCGCTGGTTGCAAGACATACACCGACTTTTCCTGTTGCTCTTGCATATCCGTCCGCCGCATGAGCAGCACCCTGTTCGTGTGATGTAAGAATATGTTTAATCTCATCTTTATGCTTATATAATTCATCGTATACGTTCAAAATCGCTCCGCCAGGATAACCGAATACGGTATCCACTCCCTGCTCTTTCAAACATTCGATTACAATTTGTGATCCTGTTAACTGCATACCATTCATTCCCCTGTCATAATTTTTATTTTGCTTTTGGAACTTCAAGGATTGCGCCTCTGTTTCCGGAAGTAACCATTGCCGCATATCTTGCAAGATATCCGGTTGTAACCTTTGGCTCTCTTGGAGTCCAGTTTTCCTTTCTCTTAGCCAGTTCTTCATCCGATACATCCAGATGAATAGAAAGATTCGGGATATCAATCTGGATCAGGTCTCCCTCCTCTACCAGTGCGATTGGTCCGCCGACAGCAGCTTCCGGAGATACATGCCCGATAGATGCTCCTCTTGATGCTCCACTGAAACGTCCGTCTGTGATCAACGCCACACTCGATCCAAGCCCCATACCTGCGATTGCAGATGTAGGATTTAACATCTCGCGCATTCCCGGACCTCCCTTTGGTCCCTCGTAACGGATAACAACAACATCACCGGCTACAATTTTACCACCTTTGATTGCTGCAATTGCATCTTCCTCACAGTCAAATACTCTTGCAGGTCCTTCGTGTACCAGCATCTCATCTACGACTGCCGAACGCTTTACAACACTTCCATCCGGTGCAAGATTACCTTTTAACACTGCAAGCCCGCCTGTTGGTGTATATGGATTGTCAATCGGACGGATAACCTCTGGATCTTTGTTCACTACTCCTTCAATATTCTCTCCTACTGTCTTTCCTGTAACTGTCATACATTCTGTATGAAGGAGTCCCTTCTTATTCAGTTCTGCCATAACTGCATAGACACCACCTGCTTCATTCAGGTCTTCCATATAAGTAGGACCTGCCGGTGCAAGATGACAGAGATTTGGTGTCTTTTCACTGATTCCATTTGCGAAATCAATCTCAAAGTCCATTCCCACTTCATGTGCGATTGCTGGAAGATGAAGCATACTGTTTGTAGAGCATCCAAGTGCCATATCAACAGTAAGTGCATTCAGAATAGCTTCTTTTGTCATAATATCTCTTGGGCGGATATTCTTCTCAAGAAGTTCCATGACTTTCATACCTGCATGTTTTGCAAGACGGATTCTTTCTGAATATACTGCCGGGATTGTTCCGTTTCCGCGAAGTCCCATACCAAGTACCTCTGTCAGACAGTTCATGCTGTTTGCTGTGTACATACCCGAACATGATCCGCATGTAGGACATACTTTATTCTCGAATTCACACAGGTCTGCATCTGACATTGTTCCGGCCGCATTCGCTCCTACCGCCTCAAACATACTGGAAAGACTTCTCTTCTGTCCTTTTACATGTCCTGCAAGCATCGGTCCGCCACTGACAAATACAGTCGGTACATTAATTCTTGCTGCAGCCATCAGAAGTCCCGGTACATTCTTATCACAGTTCGGGATCATAACTAACGCATCAAACTGATGTGCCATCGCCATTGCTTCTGTAGAATCTGCGATCAGGTCTCTGGTTACCAGAGAATACTTCATTCCGATATGTCCCATTGCTATTCCGTCACAAACTGCAATTGCAGGAAACATGATCGGTGTACCACCTGCCATGGCAACTCCCTGTTTTACTGCATTCGCAATTTTATCCAGGTTCATATGCCCCGGCACGATTTCATTATAAGAACATACGATGCCGACCAATGGTCTGTTCATCTCTTCTTCTGTAAGTCCAAGTGCATTGAACAATGAACGGTGAGGTGCCTGCTGTTTTCCTTTTGTTACTGTATCACTTCTCATTTTTATCCTCCTGTTTTCTTTCTGTCAAATACTTCTTATCTATATATAATTCTACAATTAACGAATGTTTTCTGAAATCAGATCGCCCATCTCTTCTGTTCCAATCTGTGTCTTTCCTTCTGACATAATATCAATCGTACGGTATCCGTCTTTTAACACCTTTGCAACAGCTGCTTCGATTGCATCTGCTTCTTTATCAAGATCAAAGCTGAAACGCAGCATCATTGCTGCAGAAAGGATAGTTGCGATTGGATTGGCAATTCCTTTTCCTGCTATATCCGGTGCCGATCCGCCGCTCGGCTCATACAAACCGAATTTTGTCTCATTTAAGCTGGCACTTGCAAGCATTCCGATAGATCCGGTCACCATACTTGCTTCATCAGAAAGAATATCTCCAAACATATTCTCTGTAAGAATGACATCAAACTGTTTTGGGTCTTTTACAAGCTGCATTGCACAGTTGTCTACCAGCATATTTTCCACTGCCACCTCTGGATAATCTTTTGCAACTTCTTCTACCACTTTTCTCCATAATCTTGAAGAATCCAGAACATTTGCCTTATCTACGCTAGTTACTTTTTTGCGTCGCTTCATTGCAATATCAAATCCCCGTTTTGCGATTCTTCGGATCTCCTCTTCATTATATGTAAGAGAATCTTTTGCTGTCATCACTCCGTCAATCTCTTCTGTCTTTCTCTCTCCAAAGTAAAGACCGCCAGTCAGTTCTCTCATGATCATCATGTCGAACCCACCTTCTGTAATCTCTTCTTTCAACGGACATGCACCTTTTAATTCCTCATAAAGTACTGCAGGTCTTAAGTTCGCAAAAAGATTCAGGGCTTTTCTGATCTTCAAAAGTCCTGCTTCCGGTCTTTTAGACGGCTCTAACTTATACCACGGAGATGTCTTTGCATCTCCTCCGATGGAACCCATCAGAACTGCATCACATGCTTTTGCCTCTGCGATTGTCTCATCTGTAAGAGGTACTCCGTGAACATCAATGGATGCTCCCCCCATGAGTAACTGTGTATAATCACAAGTGTGTCCATATACTCCTGCAACTTTATCAAGAACTTTCATTGCCTCCGTTACGATCTCCGGACCAATTCCGTCTCCCTTAATCACACCAATTTTAAGATTCATCGTTCTTCTTCCTTCCTTCGGTAAAAATCTATAAAAATAATATTATCGTATTTTTATACATGTTTCAAGACTTTAATTGGCTAAATTGACAAATTGCTACATTTTATCTACTTAAAAAACGCTTTTTATAATATTTCTTGTACACTTTGATGATTGATTGCTATAAAATGCGGAACACATTATTTCCATGTGTTCCACATTTTTTATGCATGATATTTTGCTGTTTCAAGAATCCGGTTCGCATTTTCCACCCGTTCTTGCGATGGTGGATCAATGCCCTCCAACTGATACGGAATTCCCAGTTCTTTCCATTTATATACACCAAGTGTATGATACGGAAGGACTTCTACTTTCTCCACATTATCTAACGTCTCAATAAAATCATGAAGTCTGTGCAGATATTCGTCTTTATCACTTCTTTCCGGGACCAGTACATGACGGATCCAGACTGGTTTTCCGGTCTCTGAAAGATATTCTGCCATATCAAGAATATTCTTATTCGTCTGACCGGTAAGGATCTTATGCTGCTCATCATCAATATGCTTGATATCCAGCATTACAAGATCTGTCACCTTCATAAGTTCCTGGAATTTACTGAAGAATGGCTCTTCTCTTGTGAATGGATTTCCACAGGTATCCAGTGTTGTGTTGATTCCTCTTTCTTTTGCTTTCTGGAACAACTCCAACAGAAAATCGATCTGCAGAAGCGGTTCGCCCCCACTGACGGTAATACCGCCCTTACTTCCCCAGTAAGTGCGGTATTTCCAGGCTTTATCAATCAGTTCATCTGCTGTGTAGAGAGTCCCTGAATTCATGTTCCATGTGTCCGGGTTATGACAGAACTGGCAGCGCATAGCACAACCGGTTGTAAAGATCAGATAGCGGACACCTGGACCGTCAACGGAGCCGAAACTTTCCAGAGAATGAATATATCCTTTGGTCATAGCTTTGCTCCTTTTTTTATTTATTACATGTAATTCGCCATGTACTCCGCCATGCGCAGCTCGATTCCGTTTTGCTTCATCTCGCTGACGGCTGTCGCCGTATATCATCTGATCCAGATATCATAATTCAAGCAAGCTTGATTATAACATCTGTCTCATCTGATGCATGGCTCATAGCTTTTACATATGATCGTGGCAAGTTCTTGCGATAACGTCTAACTGCTGTTCGCGGGTCAGGTCGATGAACTTAACTGCGTATCCAGATACACGGATTGTGAAGTTAGCATATTCTGGTTTTTCCGGATGCTCCATAGCATCAATAAGTTTATCTGTACCAAATACGTTAACATTCAGGTGATGTGCTCCCTGATCGAAGTATCCGTCCATTACACGTGCAAGATTTTCTTTACGCTCATCATCTGTATGTCCAAGTGCACTTGGGCTGATTGTCTGAGTATTAGAAATACCATCCAGTGCCAGCTCGTATGGAAGCTTAGCAACAGAGTTAAGGGATGCAAGAAGTCCGTTCTTTTCTGCACCGTAAGATGGGTTAGCACCTGGTGAAAGTGGCTCTCCTGCTTTTCTTCCGTCCGGAAGAGATCCTGTAGCCTTACCGTATACTACATTGGAAGTAATTGTAAGGATTGATGTTGTAGGTACAGAATTTCTGTATGTATGGCACTTATTCAGTTTGTGCATGAATGTCTTCAGAAGCCATACAGCCATGTCGTCTGCACGATCATCGTCGTTACCGTATCTTGGGAAATCTCCTTCGATCTCGAAATCTGTTGTGATTCCATCTTCGTCACGGATAGCTTTTACTTTTGCGTATTTGATAGCGCAAAGTGAATCTACCACATGAGAGAATCCAGCGATACCTGTTGCAAATGAACGCTTAACGTCTGTATCAATCAATGCCATCTGAGCTGCTTCATAGTAATACTTGTCATGCATGTAGTGAATCATATTCAGTGTATCTACATACAGTTTGCTCAGCCATTCCATCATAGCATCATATTTTTCCATTACTTCATCGAAGTCAAGATATTCAGATGTGATTGGTCTGTAAGCAGGTGCAACCTGAATTTTATTCTTTTCATCAATACCACCGTTGATAGCGTATAACAGACACTTGGCAAGGTTTGCACGAGCTCCGAAGAACTGCATCTCTTTACCTGTCTCTGTAGCAGATACGCAGCAGCAGATTGAGTAGTCATCGCCCCATACCGGACGCATAACATCATCATTTTCATACTGGATTGAGCTTGTCTCTACTGAGATCAGGGCTGCAAACTTCTTGAAGTTTTCAGGCAGTCTTGAAGAGTAAAGTACAGTAAGGTTTGGTTCTGGAGAAGGTCCCATGTTCTTCAGTGTGTGAAGGAAACGGTAATCATTCTTTGTTACCATAGAACGTCCGTCCTGTCCAAGTCCACCAACTTCCAGTGTTGCCCATGTCGGGTCTCCTGAGAAGAGTTCGTTGTAAGATGGGATTCTTGCGAACTTAACCATACGGAATTTCATAACCATGTGGTCAATTAATTCCTGAGCTTCTTTTTCTGTAATCTTTCCGGCTTTTAAGTCTCTTTCAATATAGATATCAAGGAATGTAGAGATACGTCCAACACTCATTGCAGCTCCGTTCTGAGTCTTGATTGCTGCAAGATATCCGAAGTACAGCACTGTGCTGCTTCATGAGCATCTTTCGCCGGCTGTGAAATGTCATAACCGTAAGCAGCTGCCATTTCTTTCATTTCTTTCAGAGCTTTGATCTGATCAGCAAGCTCTTCGCGGAGACGGAAATCTGTTCCTTTCATTCCGTGTCTTGCATAACGCTCAAAGTCATACTGTTTTCTTTCGATCAGGAAGTCGATACCATAAAGAGCTACTCGACGGTAATCACCAACGATACGTCCTCTTCCATATGTATCCGGAAGACCTGTGATGATCTTATTGTGTCTTGCTTTCTTCATTTCAGGTGTATAGATATCGAATACTCCCTGGTTGTGTGTTTTATGATATTTTGTAAAAATCTCGTGAAGCTTTTCGCTCGGCTGATAACCATAAGTTGTACAAGCCTGCTCAGCCATCTTAATTCCACCATATGGCATAAAAGCTCTCTTCAGAGGTTTGTCTGTCTGAAGACCAACGACCTTCTCAAGATCTTTTGTCTCTTCGCTAATGTATCCAGGTCCATATGCTGTAAGTCCTGATACTACTTCTGTCTCCATATCAAGAACGCCGCCTTTTGCACGCTCCTCTTTCTGAAGTTCCTGAAGTTTACCCCACAGAATATCTGTTGCTTCTGTTGGTCCTTCCAGGAAAGATTCGTCTCCTTCATAAGGTGTGTAGTTCTCCTGGATAAAGCTGCGAACATCTACAGAATTTACCCATTCTTTTCCTTTAAAACCAGCCCACTGCTCAAAATGTGCCATTTCTTTGTTCCCCTTTCCTATCTTTCATTTTCTTATGCGCCGTCAGTATAACATTTCGTGAAGAAAATATCAAGCCTTATTCTGATAATCGTTTTCAATATCACGCTTGTATGCAATTTTATGCAATTTGTGTATATTTATATGAACAATACACTGTTATTTTGTATTTATTCCAACACAATTTCACATATATGTACTATTTTGTTTTCTGACATTTCCGTGTACAAAAAGAAAAAGAGAACCTGCACACAACAGATTCTCTACGTTCATCTTTTATTCTGCAGAAGCCTTTTCAACCTGTGCGATTGCTGCTTTCTGCATTGGAATACGGCAGTTCTTATTGCTTCCGAATTCTACGATCACATCTTCATCACTGATGTCAATAAGCACACCGTAAAATCCACTCGTTGTCAGTACTGTATCGCCAACTTCCATCTCGTTGATCATAGCCTGAACTCTTTTCTGCTCTTTTTTCTGAGGTCTCATAAAAATCATGTAGAATCCCCCGAAAATAACTGCATATACAACAATTAAAATAACCCAGCTTGTACCACTGGAGCTCTGTGCTACTAATGAAAACATCTCTTTTCCTCCTACTTATCTTTAAACACTATTGCTATCATACACAAAAACCTCGCATTCAGCAAGGTTTTTTATGCTTTTTCATTATTTTATTCATTCTTTCCTGTTACAGCAGCGATTTTTTGGGTTTTATACTCTTTGTAACAGTCATGATCAATTGCATCTCTGATTTCTTCCATCATTGTATTATAGAAATAAAGGTTATGAAGGACACACAGACGCATACCAAGCATCTCTTTTGCTTTTAGCAGATGCCTGATATATGCTCTCGAATAATTACGGCATGCCGGACACTGACATCCCTCTTCAATCGGTCTGGCATCCAGCTCAAATCTGGCATTAAACAGATTCAGTTTCCCATGGTTTGTATACACGTGTCCATGTCTTCCGTTTCTGCTTGGATATACACAATCAAAGAAATCCACTCCCCTGTCGACTGCTTCCAGAATGTTTGCCGGAGTTCCGACTCCCATCAGATAAGTTGGTTTATTATCCGGAAGATGTGGAACAACCGCATCCAGAATGCGATACATCTCTTCATGCGATTCACCAACCGCCAGCCCGCCGACTGCATAACCATCCAGATCCAATTTTGAGATTTCATCTGCATGTTTGATACGGATATCTTCATACACACCGCCCTGATTAATACCAAAAAGCATCTGATGCTTATTGATCGTATCCGGAAGTGTATTCAAACGTTCCATTTCTTTCTTGCAGCGCACCAGCCATCTTGTCGTACGCGCTACGGACTTTTCCATATAATCCCTGTCTGCAACGCTGGATGGACATTCATCAAATGCCATAGCGATCGTAGATGCAAGGTTTGACTGTATCTGCATACTCTCTTCCGGTCCCATGAAGATTTTTCTTCCATCAATATGCGAATTAAAATATACGCCTTCTTCTTTAATTCTGCGAAGCCCGGCAAGTGAAAACACCTGAAATCCACCCGAGTCGGTAAGAATCGGTTTGTCCCAGTTCATAAACTTGTGAAGTCCACCCAGTTTCTTTACTACTTCATCTCCGGGACGCACATGTAAATGATATGTGTTAGACAATTCCACCTGAGTCTTTATCTCCTGAAGATCTGAGGTTGCAACAGCACCTTTGATTGCCGCTGCAGTACCCACATTCATAAATACAGGTGTCTCAATGACCCCGTGTACTGTATGTAGTCTTCCCCTTTTTGCAAGACCATCTTTTTTTATTAATTCATACATGTTCTATTTCCTTTTCCCTAATTATGTACCACTACCGGTGTGCCTGCCGAAATCAGATCAAACAGCTTTGCTGCCATCTCCGGTGGCATATTTACACATCCGTGCGAACCATTTGTCAGATATCTGCTTCCACCAAAAGTCGGCTGCATGATGCATCGTGGAATCCCACGCCTCCATTAAATGGCATCCAGTATTTTACCGGCGTTTCATATTCATATGTTCCGTCGGCTTTTTTCGTTCCCCTAAGAGTCTGATCCTTGGCTTTGTATGCCAGTGAATATACTCCTGTCGGAGTATCGTTTCCTTTACTGGGATTACCTGTTACTACATCTGTTTCCAGTGCAATCTGGCCGTCTTTTACATAATACATATGTTGTGTTGTCAGATTTACTTCTGCATAAGTATTTCCCACATCATTGCCCTCATGACTTGCAGCGCGGCTTGAATAATTCGGTTCTCTTGTTACTGTTTCTGCATTCTGAATATTCGCGATCAACGCATTATATTCTGCATTCTGGTCAATCTTCCAGCCGTAGCTTCCACCAGAAACAGTGACAGTGTTACCACTTGCGGATGTAAATGTTCTTTCTTTTCCTTTTGTATCGTATTTTGCCGCAAGTGACTGAATGTATTCTTTGACAGCGTTATCATCAAACGTAACATTCATATCATCATCTACTTTTACCCACTGGGATATCATTGACGAGTCCACCACTTCCGTGTTTGGTTTAAAATCATAAGTAACCATGGCTCCGAGATATTTATTCATTGCATCACAGGCCTCTGTCACTTTTTTTGATTCAGCAGTATATGATGGTTTTAAATAACAGCCTTCTTTCGAAAGATCCAGCTCCGCATTCAATCCATCTACAGCAGTGATTACTTTTTCCCTGAATGTATCTGTATCAATCTTTGTCCCGTCAGTTTCCGGTATGACTACAAATTTATCATTCTGAAATTCCGGATGTGCATTAACCGGTTCCGTCTGATTTTCTTCCTTCATACAATCCAGATTTGCAATCAGTGCTTTCAATGCACTTTCATCGTATTCAACACCTATTTTTGCTTCCATCTTTCTGGATTTCCAAAAAGCTTCCGGCCACAGAAACGGTTCTGGCTCTTCACAAGTTTCTCAACCTGCTTTCCTTCCACATATTTCAAAGAAATATCCTGCCCGCTGATTTCTTCCGTTTTTCCTTCTGTTTCCTTCAAAGTAAGATTATAATCAGAAACCTGCTTCTCCAGATAAGCTTCCACTTGCTTTATACTTTTATTTGAGCAGTCCACTCCGTTTATTTCTGTATTTGCGAAAAAATGTGTGCTGTAAAATACCGCTGTTGCCACATATCCGATTGCTATGACTGCAACAATCAGCGAAAGGGCAATCGCTACTTTATTGCTCATTTTCCGCTTTTTTCTTCTTGATTTTCTTTCTGCTTTTTTCTCTTTTTTCATTGCTTTCTTCGATTCATGCCGGTTATCTTCTCTGTCAATATCCTCAAATCCCTCATCTGCATACTCATCATCGTTCAGCATTTCTTTCATTATTTCTTCAATCTCATCTGACTGCATATCTTTTCTGCTCATTAATCTTAACTCCTCTATATGAATATTCTACTTCTATAAGATTCATGCTTTCTAATTATAATATGCATATATCAAAAAGTACAGTCTAATTCTTATTTTTTTACAGGATATTTTATACATCTTTTATGATTGCGGCTTCGTTTCTTTTTATATATAATACTTTATAGATTATTATATTCACGATGACTAATACATAATTAAGGAGACTATGATATGGCAGGATCAACTTTTGGAACTTTATTTACTATTACAACATGGGGGGAATCCCATGGTCCGGCACTCGGTGTTGTTGTCGATGGATGCCCGGCAGGCATTCCCCTTACCAGTGATTATATACAGACATTCCTTGACCGCAGGAAACCCGGACAAAGCAAATTCACCACAGCAAGAAAGGAATCCGATAGCGTAGAGATTCTTTCGGGTGTCTTTGAAGGATATACAACCGGAACACCGATTTCTCTTATCGTACGCAACACTGACCAGCGTTCTCATGATTACAGCAAGATCAAAGACTGTTACCGCCCTGGACATGCTGATTATACCTTCGACCAGAAATACGGAGTGCGTGACTATCGCGGTGGCGGACGTACTTCCGGGCGTGAAACCATCGGACGGGTTGCCGGCGGTGCAATTGCCTGCCGGATTCTTGAAGCACTCGGAATTCATCTTACCACTTACACCAAAGCTATCGGACCTTTTTCTATTCCTTCTGATGCATATGATTACTCTGCAATTAACGAGAACAGGCTTTATATGCCGAATCAGAAATATGCTGAACAGGCAAGTGCATATCTCGAATCCTGTATCAGAGAACAGGATTCTTCCGGTGGACTGATCGAATGCATGATTCACGGCATGCCATCCGGTATCGGTGAACCGGTATTTAACAAACTGGATGCCGCTCTTGCAAAAGCAGTCATGTCCATCGGTGCTGTAAAAGGTGTCGAAATCGGCGATGGATTTTCTGTCGTCTCTTCTAAAGGAAGTAAAGAATAACGACTCATTCTTCGCTGAAAACGGGCAGATATCCAAACTGACCAATCACAGCGGCGGAATTCTCGGAGGTCTCAGTGACGGAAGCACGATCCTTTTACGTGCGGCCATAAAGCCCACTCCATCTATTTCCCAGCCGCAGAAAACAGTGAACACTAATGGTGAAAATATTAAAATTGAGATTTCCGGACGCCACGATCCAGTTATCGTTCCTCGTGCAGTTGTTGTGGTAGAATCCATGGCTGCCGTTACACTTGTAGATCTCCTGATGCAAAATATGAGTTCCCGGATTGAATATATGAAACAAGTGTATCTTGGGATTTAATTTAGAAGGCATGACTACCCGGACCTGCATAAAAAGTAGGAAGCCGTTCCTGTTCAGGTTCCGTCGGTGGGAAATACTAAAGCGTCAAAATTATGCTAAAACGGGCTTCCGAAATTTGCAACTCGCCATTCGGCTCAAACAGGCAAATTTCGAAAACCCAACGCATAATTTGACGCTTAACTATTTCCAACACCTTCTTCACATTCACTGGAACGGCTTTC
>ENA-OQAA01000045-OQAA01000045.1-human-gut-metagenome-genome-assembly--contig:-NODE-45-length-79182-cov-6.890077_pt1 | contig 79182 bp, 69 predicted proteins | sample MGYA00242489_ERZ504515 | MGnify/ENA primary metagenome ERZ504515 (study PRJEB26092, sample SAMD00036237) | human gut metagenome | host: Homo sapiens | study: EMG produced TPA metagenomics assembly of... | reverse complement strand
CCTTTTAACGCTAACAGGCAAACTTTCACAAGACAAATTATCCGGATTCCCTGAAACTTTTTTGTAATACGCTGAATCACAGATGTGTTACAAAGAAGGTTTTATAACGGAGGACACGGGAGGAAAAAGACAGACACATTATAATATTCGCACGCGCGTAAACAAAAACGGAAAAAGAAAAAAAAAGAAGGGGAAAGCGCGAGTCCGGAGGGGCAACCAAACACCGTAAGCAGGACAGGGAAGGGAAGACAGCTACGGAAAACACAGGACGATGTACGCAGCACACACAACTGAGTTAGCAAAAACAGATGCCAATGCTACCACTCTTGAAAAACTTTAGGAAGGAAAAAGCAGAGAAGAATTTCCTTGTTCAAGCACGTGCCAACAAAAGTCTGAATGTAAAATCCATAAAGAAGACTACATATTTTGCACTTCCCCCTCTACCACACATACACACTTGACAGTTATTATTTGAAAAAAGTTCTATGAAAATTTGGTTTATATTATAAACTATATTATATTTGTAAAGCAATTAAGTAAAATAAACTTTTATCATTCAACCTATAAAACATCATAACAATGAAAACAAACACAACATTTCACAAGAAACGTGCCACTATCCTGGCATGCGCCACACTAGCTATTCCGAGATTTGCCACTGAAAATATAGCACAAACCACCGACTTTATATCACTATAATAAGAAATAAAGCTATGAAAACAAATCAGAACAACAAAAAAACCGTTCCAACTCAGGAACAAATCGAAGTAGTATGCCGGCAAAGAGCCCGTCATTTTTGGAATTGGCTCACTTGGTCATTAGTCTATTATGTGGTAATAAACCTGTTTCTTATAGCTATAAACTGGTTTACCAGTCCACACTACTGGTGGGTACTATGGGTGATAGCAGGCTGGGGAATCAGCTTGCTGATGACAGCCATAGAGAAAAGCATCAAATATTAATTAATCACAAACTAAAAAGAAAAAAACAGTATGGAAGAAAGAAAATTGAATGAGAAAGAGAGTTTGGAACTCATCGCTCAAATGATTCAGAATACAAAAAACAGGCTAGAAACCAATTGTGGCATGCCGTTCCTTTTTTGGGGATATACCACTATCTTTGTCAGCCTACTGGTCTGGTTTCTGGTAGTAACTACCCGGAATTATTATTGGCAATACCTATGGTTCTTACTCCCCATCATCGCAGGAACAGGAACTTACCTTTCCACACGTAATCAGCAGCCGGGTATCAAGACTCATTTGGACAAAGTAATCAATTATATTTGGTTGGTATTCGGCATAACCGGCTTTCTGATATCCATGCTCGCCATGTTTTTCTGGCAACTTCCCATCCTATTCATGGTCCTTCTGCTGATGGGCATGGGAACTACACTAACAGGTCTGGTGATAGGTTATAAAACTGTCACTATTTGCGGCACACTGGGAGCGTTAAGCTCCATCGGATGCCTTTTTTATCCAGGTCTAAACCAGATATTAATCTTCGCTCCTGTCTTTATTTTTATGATGGTTATTCCGGGACATGTGTTGAATCATGCTGCCCGTAAACAAAAAAAATCGTAACTTTGCGCCTATGTTCAAAGAATTGAATCCATTACTACATTCCGAACTGAGACTTGCGTGATGTCCATACTGGTTTCAGTGGAAGAAGCCGAGTTCAGCTATCTGAAACAACAGACAGGAGCAACGGCAGGTAATCTGAGTGTGCAAATAGACAAGCTAAACAAGGCTGACTATGTAGAAGTCATCAAGACATTTAAAGGAAAAATGCCTTGTACCATTTGTAAGATTACACAAAAAGGGCTTGAAGCTTTTGAAGAATATGTAGATGCATTAAAAAGTTATATAAACATAAATACATAACAGATCATATCATTATTTGTTCCATCCACAAACCTGTTTGAATAAATACTGTTTAACATCTTGATTGACAGGCATTCTGAAATTCACCATCCTAGGATGATTATATGAGATAACTTTCTATTATCCCATATAATTTTTTAGAATAAACACCTTAATAAAAGGTTTTGTAAATTTGTACCCGGAAGAGAGAACATCCTCTCCCACAAAAGCGTTTATATTATACAAACTTTAAATAAAAGAATTATGGAATTTGTAACGAATGAAAAGCTGACAATCGTAGGTGCTGCCGGAATGATTGGCTCGAACATGGCTCAAACTGCTATTATGATGGGCCTTACTCCCAATATTTGTTTGTATGACCCATACGCTCCCGGTCTGGAAGGTGTGGCAGAAGAACTATACCATTGTGGTTTCGAAGGCATGAACATCACTTTCACTTCCGATATCAAGGAAGCTTTGACCGATGCTAAATATATTGTAAACTCAGGTGGTGCGGCACGTAAAGCCGGCATGACCCGTGAGGACTTGCTGAAAGGAAACGCAGCCATCGCTGAAGAATTCGGAAAAAATGTAAAGGCCTATTGTCCGGACGTAAAACATATCGTGGTTATTTTCAATCCGGCTGATATTACCGGTCTGATCACCTTATTATATTCAGGCCTGAAACCATCACAAGTTACAACTCTTGCCGCTCTTGACTCTACACGCTTGCGCAGCGAATTGTCCAAGCATTTCGGCATCGCATGGATAATGTAGAAAACTGCCGCACGTATGGCGGTCATGGTGAGCAGATGGCTGTTTATGCTTCTACCGCTAAAGTAAACGGAAAAGCATTACTTGATATCATCGGCACTGATGCTTTGACAAAAGAACAATGGACTGAAATACAACAAAAAGTAACTAAAGGCGGTGCAAACATCATCAACCTGCGCGGCCGCTCTTCTTTCCAAAGCCCGTCATATGTTTCTATCGAAATGATTGCCGCCGCCATGGGAGGAAAGCCATTCCGCTGGCCTGCAGGTACTTACGTATCCAATGGTAAGTTCGACCATATCATGATGGCCTGGGAAACTTCTATCGCTAAGGATGCTGCCACTTAAAAGAAGTGAAAGGCACGCCCGAAGAAGAAGCCGCATTAGAAAAAAGTTATGCACACCTTTGTGCTTTGCGTGATGAAGTGATTGCGATGGGAGTACTTCCTCCGGTTTCCGAATGGAACAAGCTGAATCCTAATATTAAATAATTCTGATTACAATATTCCGTTAAAAACATCGCCGGGTTCGCCCTTGGCGATGTTTTTTTTGTATCTTCGCACTCGCAATGATAGACCAACCCACCATAGACCGGATACTGGATGCCGCACAAATTGTAGATGTGGTATCCGAGTTTGTCACTCTGCGGAAACGCGGTGTGAATTTTGTCGGACTTTGTCCATTCCATGATGACAAAACCCCTTCATTCTATGTATCACCGGCCAAAGGATTATGTAAATGCTTCGCCTGTGGAAAAGGTGGAAATGCTGTCCATTTCGTTATGGAACACGAACAGATGACCTATCCCGAAGCACTACGCTGGCTGGCCAAAAAATACAATATAGAAATAAAGGAACGCGAATTGACCGATGAGGAGAAACAAGTACAAAATATACGGGAAAGTCTCTTTGTAGTCAATGAGTTTGCCCGCGATTATTTTCAAAACATCCTCTACAACCACGCTGACGGAAAAGCCATTGCCATGTCTTATTTCCGCCAACGGGGCATTCGTGACGATATTGTCAAGAAATTCCAATTGGGATACAGCACTACCGCTTCTGACGCATTGGCACAAGAAGCCATGCGAAAAGGATATAAAAAAGAATTTCTGCTCAAGACCGGACTATGTTACGAAAAAGAAGATGGCAGTTTACGCGACCGTTTTTGGGGACGTGTGATATTTCCATGGTTTAACATCAGCGGAAAAGTGCTTGGCTTCGGTGGACGTGTACTGGACAGCCGCACCAAGGGAGTAAACCAAAAATACGTCAATTCGCCCGAATCCGAAATTTTCAGTAAACGAAAAGAACTATATGGCATTTATCAGGCTAAAGCTGCCATTGTAAAAGCCGACTGTGTTTACATGGTAGAAGGATACACCGATGTAATTGCCATGCACCAATGCGGGCTGGAGAATGTAGTGGCCAACTCGGGTACAGCATTGAGCGAACAACAAATCCGGTTGCTACACCGCTTCACCTCCAATATCACCCTATTATATGATGGTGACGAAGCCGGTATAAAAGCAAGCATCCGAGGTATCGATATGTTACTTGCAGAAGGCATGAATATCAAAGTGCTGCTTCTGCCTGACGGAGATGATCCCGATAGTTTTTCCAGAAAACACAATGCCACGGAATTCAGAAAATACATTGATGATCACGAAGAGAACTTTATCCGTTTCAAGACCAACCTTTTACTAAAAGATGCACAAAGGGACCCCATCAAACGGGCCGGATTGATATCGGACATGGCACGAAGTATCGGACTGATTCCGGATAAAGTAATTCGATATACCTGCTTGACAGAATGTGCTACCCTCTTGAACGTAAACGAGCAAATTATTTTAGACGAGATCAAAAAGCATCTGCTTCAACGGGATGATAACTATCTGGAACAAATCAAGAAAGAAAAAGACGCATCCGCCACTATCGGCTCTCTGCCTTCTGCCGATGCACCTTTTCCTGCCGGCAGCATACCTCCTGCCGATATGCCCCCCATAGAAGTAGATGATGATGTTACCCCTCCGTTTCCTCCTGCAGAAGCAGAAGCGGGGTATCAATCGTATATTCCCCAAGAAGGACGGGAAAAGTACGTTTTTTATGTAAAAGAACAGTTACTGCTTCAAACTTTGATACGCCACGGAGAGAAAGTCATGTGCTATGTAGAAACGGAAGAAAATACGGAAACTCCGCTCACTGTGATAGAATATATTTCCATGGATTTGAAACAGGATGAATTACAGTTCCATAATCCGTTGCACCGGAAAATACTAGCAGAGGCAGAAGCTCATCTGCATGACTCCAACTTCACGGCAGAGCGTTATTTTCTGGCTCATCCCGACCCTACAATCAGCAAGCTGGCAGCAGATATGATAAATGATCGTTACCAATTGAGTAAAAGCAATTCACAAGCGATGGTCAAAGATGAAGAACGCTTACACGAACTAGTACCACACCAACTTATCGACTTCAAACTTGCCATTTTAGAAGAAGATATGAAATATACGCTGCAAGCATTGAACAAGCCTGAAGTAGCAGCCAATGCCGATAAATGCCTTGAAGTCATGGCCCACTTTAAAGAATTAAGTGAATTACAAAAAATTATGGCCAAGCGTGCCGGAGACCGGGTAGTATTAAAATAAAGGAGGCATAACTCCTTACCGGTTATGCCGTATCAAATCCATAAATTCCTCACGTGTTTTGGCTTGATTAAACGCACCTGTGAAATCAGAAGTAGTAGTAATGGCATTTTGTTTCTCTACCCCGCGCATCTGCATGCACATGTGCTTGGCTTCGACCACTACCATCACTCCCAGCGGATTCAAAGTTTCCTGAATACATTCTTTTATTTGCAATGTCATACGTTCCTGTACCTGCAACCGATGAGAAAACACATCAACTACCCGGGCAATCTTACTCAAACCGGTGATATAACCATTGGGAATATAAGCAACATGTGCCTTTCCATAGAACGGAAGCATATGGTGTTCGCACAAAGAGAAGAAATCAATATCTTTCACGATAACCATCTGACTATATTCTTCTTTGAATTTTGCTCCCAATAAAATGGCATGCGGATCTTGTTCATAACCGCGTGTCAATGTCAGCATAGCTTTGGCTACGCGCTCAGGAGTTTTCAGCAATCCTTCTCTTTCTACATCTTCACCCAATAGCGATAAAATACTCTGATAATGGCCTTTCAACTGTTCAATTTTCTCTGCTGACCATTCGGGATGCAATAGTTCTTCCATGTTATTAGTCCAGGGGAATATTAATTTGTTCACGAACAATAGATACTTCTTTAAAAACACCGGTACCTTCAGACGGCGCATAGCGGCATCCGCTTCCTCAATACTGCGGAAATCACCTACACGACACAGCCAACGAGGCGGCTGGAAATAGGCATAGACAGGCATATCGGGAAACTCTTCTTTCACCTTGGTAGCCACGTTATTAGCTTCATTACGAGCCACACGCGAATTATTTCCTGCATAGACCTGAACCCGATACCCTCTGGCTTTCAACATTTTCTGCTCACCTCCCGTAACATTCCCTGTATAGATACTACCAATCAAGCCTGTTATTTTAGGATCTTGATGGATGGTTACAGTACCTTCTCCGGCACGGTTACGTTGCAAGCTTTCTACTATGTTCTGCTGTGCCAAGGCGGAAAGTCCGAGACTTAAAAAGAGTAGGATAAAAATGTATCTCATGTCGTTTTATGAATTTAGGTAAATCATCACAGATTACTCAGATTCCCACAGACGATTTTATGATTCTTTATCTGTGTAAGCTTGAGTAATCTGTGATGAAATTAATTATTTGAATGCATCGATAATGCCTTTGAAATCAACAACTTTCAAAGCAGCACCACCAATCAAACCACCGTCTACATCAGGGTTAGCAAACAATTCTTTAGCATTAGAAGGCTTGCAGCTGCCACCATAAAGGATTGAAGTATTATCAGCAACTTCTTTACCATACTTGTCAGCAATCAAAGAACGGATAAACGCGTGGATTTCCTGAGCCTGTTCAGCAGTAGCAGTCTTACCTGTACCAATAGCCCAAACCGGTTCGTAAGCCAGGATAATCTTACTAAAATCTTCAGCAGACAAAGAGAATACCGATGCCAACTGAGCAGCAACCACTTCATTTTGTTTGTTAGCTTCACGCTCTTCCAATACCTCACCGATGCAGAAGATCGGCTTCAAATTATTAGCCAAAGCCAATTTAACTTTTTCTTCCAGAATTTCTACTGTTTCGTGATAGTAAGCACGACGTTCTGAGTGACCCAGGATTACATATTCAGCACCTGTAGAAGCAACCATTTCAGCAGAAACCTCACCGGTATATGCACCTGATACTTTATCTGCACAGTTTTCTGCACCTACACCAATTACAGCTTTGTCAACAATAGGAGTAACAGAAGCCAAGTGAATAAACGGAGTACAGATTACTACATCACAATTAGGTTTGTCAACAGCCAAAGCTTCATTCAATTCTTTTGCCAGAGCAATACCTTCCTGAAGGTTCTTGTTCATTTTCCAGTTTCCTGCAACAATGTTTTTTCTCATTTTGTTTATTTTATTAAAGGGTTAATGAAATTATTTTGTTCGATTCTCTTTCAATTTCTTTTTCCTATGAAAATGCTCCCAAATGACATCCACCATGCTGAAAAACAACAACGGGAAGACAAACCATGCCAATACCAGCACCACTTTATGACTGAAAGTCTTTTCATTGATTTGTGCCAAGGGCAATTTTTCCAGCCTGTCGGTCAGCACATATTCATCAGGCAGACTATTCACACTCCACTTGTTTATAACTACTCCGTTCTTCAGCAACATCAGTCCAGGATTAGAGCGTATCATGGTTTTCAGTGTAATGTCATCCATCAGGCAAAAAGGATACTCGGCTCCCGTACGCTCCTGCCAGTCTTCAATGTCACTATCGGGTGATGAAGTAAGACAATAGAATTGATATCCATGCTCCACACTATAATCATACAGTTCATTTATCAGGTCAATGGTACTATCATCCGCCTGGCTCAGCTGATGCGCCACCAACAGAAAAGTATAATTATCATCATCCAGTACTTCATCGGTTATATCTTCCCCATCTTCTTGACGAATAATAGAAAAGTCATGAATAGGCGGTTCGTATCCTTGTTCCTTCACTATCGTTTGGGAATCTACAAAAGTCCATGTGCTATCGGGATAATTTTCTAATGTAAATTCTTTCTCCACTCCATTTTTTTGAAGAATAAAACGAGTTTCATAAACAGTAGCTTCGCTCCTTCCGGAATTTCCATCCCTTTACGTATATCTGCCCCGATATGATAAGGGCGGAAATCAAAGACAGGCAATTCATGGTAACAATACAAAGTCATCCCCGAAATATAGAGAAACGCATACATAGCCACCAACCAATCGAAACGTTTGGTCACCAAAGGAGTTATACGGTTTCCCCATTTAAAAACGGAAGCCGCAGCTATCAACAAAAATACATTCTTCCCAAAAGTTTCCCAATTAGTCAAAGTCACAGCATCGCCGAAACATCCACAATCCGATATCGGATTGGAAAGAGCCAACCATAAAGTGAGCGGAGTCATCACCCCCATGATAAGCACAACAAACAAGGTTGTCATTCTTCTGCGGATACCAAACAAAAGATATACTCCTAAACAAAACTCAACCATTGCCTGCAATATAGACGCCAGAAACGGAAGAAAGGCAGGCACCGAAGCAGCCCAACCGAAAGCCTCCAAATAATCCTGAATTTTATATTGGGTACCCAGCGGATCTACCGCTTTGACAAAACCGGAAAATATAAATACTACCGCCAGCAAAAAGCGGCAGGCATTTGTCCAGATTCCAATGATACTATGTAACTGTTTACTCTCCAAATTCCAACTTGATCAATCCGAATACAGAATAATTAATCATATCCATATAGTTGGCATCAATGCCTCTGATACCAATGTGGCTCCATCGTGACCTTCAATCTGCTTGGTACGATAGATTTTCATCAAAATCAAATCAGTATACGAACTGACACGCATGCTGCGCCATGCTTCGTCATAATCATGATTCTTGGCCAGCATCAGTTCCAATGCCTGTTTGGCATACCGGTCATACAATTCCAAAGCACGTTCTTCAGTCATATCATCCGTATCAGCATATCCCAGCTCCAATTGGATCAGGCCGATTATTCCATAATTCACAATAGCGATAAACTCCGAACGGATACCTTCATCTACCATCGTCACCCCTTTGATTTCAATACTACGGATGCGGTTTGCCTTGATAAATATCTGATCGGTAACAGATGAAGGGCGCATGATACGCCATGCTGCGCCGTAATCGTGCAGTTTTTTCGCAAACAAATCACGGCAGACAGCTATTACATGTTCAAATTGTTGTTTCGTATCTTTCATCACACTCTATGATTAGACGGCAAAGTTACGCATTTTTCTGCTTAAGCGTAAACAAAAAGGCGGAAAAGAATACTCTTTCCCGCCCTATTTTGTATTTCTTAATTAACTAAAGCTTAAGAACATCTTAACACTTGTCCCGGACGAAGAATAGTTCTACGGGTAATATGGTTCAACTTGCATAAAGCATCAATAGATGTACCTGTTTTCTGTGCAATGCGGCTCAATGTATCTCCACTTCTTACCTTATGGTAACGGATAGTACCATCTGATGAAGCCAACAAATTCACGTTCTTACTATTCGTGTTACGCTGGTATCTGTTATTATCTTTTCTAAACAAATAAGAATCGGCTACAATATCCTGTTTTTCAAAATCAAATAAAAGTGCCGGATTAATGGCCTGTCCCAAGAAACGGGTTTCAAAATGAAGATGTGATCCAGTAGAACGCCCGGTATTTCCACCCAATCCGATAGGTTCTCCTGCTTCTACATACTGATTCTCATCCACAATCTGCTTTGACAAGTGACCATAGACAGTCTCCAACCCATTCTCGTGACGAATCACTACATATTTTCCATATCCGCGACGTTCATACTTCACCATACGCACCTTTCCACTGAAAGCTGCACGGATCGTATCACCTATATATACTTTTATATCCAATCCATTGTGCATACGACGACGACGGGGACCAAATTTAGAAGTTATTTTTGTGTGTTCTGTCGGCATACGGAAACCGGTCATATCAATACGGAATGTATCAGGAATAGTAACAGTATTACCATAAGCGTGTACACGCTCGTTACTCCAATTAGGATAGAGACTATATGCAGGATAAGCTGACTTTTCCGCCTTTATCTGACGAATCAATGCAACAGAATCTACTGCTTTCAATTTTCGGTCGATAGGTGCCTGGCGTGCCAACAGATCCTGTCCTGACACATTCAGGCTGACTAGGGCGAAGGCTGCCGCTGCGACTACTTTAACACATTTCAAAATCATCCGTTTTTTTGGTTTTTCTTTTAATATTCGTCATTAGCATAAAGGGAGCCGAACACAGCTTGTTTATACTCGAATATCTCATCTGGTTTAAAAAATCGTTTAAGTTCCACTTCAGCGGTTTCCGGCGAATCGGAAGCATGAACTATATTCTCCTGAAAGCTCATGCTGTAATCTCCACGGATAGTTCCAGGAGCCGCCAGACGTCCGTTAGTAGGACCGGTTAATGTTCTCACTACTTGAACTGCGTCCACACCTTCAAAGCAACATACAATAACAGGACAAACCATCATTGCATCTTTCACGCGCTGAAAGAACGGCTTTGAACTTAAATGAGCGTAATGTTCGCTAAGCACTTCATCCGTTAACTGAACCATTTTCATTCCGGCTAAACGCAGACCTTTCCTTTCAAATCTATTAGTAATCTCACCTACCAACCCCTCTGCAGAGTACAAGGTTTCAAAATAACCAGCGTTTTTTCCATCATAATATTCGGTTCATTTAAGGTTAATACTGTGCTTCTTTTCAAAAATTCTCCCAAAGATAGAGATTTTCCTTGAGAAACAAGGTACTTCTTTAACTCTTTTTTTATATAAGTTATATACAAAATCCCGGTAAAATACCCTGTAACCTCTATAAACAGGGAGAAAACATCGCAAATATGTTATGCAACATATATCTTTATTTTTAACAATGTAGTAACATAAACTAAGAAATAGCCGCCCAATTTATATTTGTTTTACGCAATGCTTGCAATTGCCGCCAAAGAATAGCATTTTCCGGACGAGTCCCTGTGGGGTCTTCATCTACAATACGATTTGCCACATCACGGACATATTGCAATAATTGACCGTCACGGGCAATATCGGCTATCTTCAAGTCAAAAGCGACACCACTCTGCTGGGTTCCCTCTAAGTCACCGGGACCGCGCAACTTCAAATCGGCTTCCGCTATCTCGAAACCATCATTGGTCTGTACCATTATTTCAAGCCGCTTGCGAGTTTCTTCGGTCAGTTTGTAAGTGGTGACCAGAATACAATAAGACTGGTCGGCGCCACGCCCCACACGGCCACGTAACTGATGCAATTGTGAAAGTCCGAAACGTTCGGCGTTTTCAATGACCATTACCGAGGCGTTAGGGACATTCACCCCGACCTCAATCACTGTAGTGGCTACCATAATCTGAGTATCACCACTGACAAAACGCTGCATCTCGCATCTTTCTCCGCCGGTTTCATCTTACCATGCACCTTGCTGACCTGGCAATCGGGAAATTCCGCACAAATCAGTTCATACCCCTCTTCCAGATTCTTGATATCCATTTTCTCACTCTCTTTTATCAAAGGATAAACAATATAGATTTGCCGCCCTTCTTCTATCTGTTTGCGAATGGAGGCATAAAGACTGGCGCGACGATTGTCAAACTGATGGATAGTCTGGATGGGTTTACGGCCCGGCGGCAATTCGTCAATAACTGATACATCAAGATCACCATACAGTGTCATAGCCAAGGTACGGGGAATAGGGGTAGCCGTCATGACCAGCACATGAGGTGGACAAACATTCTTACTCCATAACTTGGCACGCTGAGCCACCCCGAAACGATGTTGTTCGTCTATAACCACCATTCCCAAAGAAGAAAAGCCCACAGTATCTTCCAAAACGGCATGCGTGCCTATAAGAATCTGAACATCCCCCGTCAGTAAATCCCTCAATATCTTCTCACGCTTCTTTCCTTTGACAGATCCCATTAAAAGTTCCACGCGCACATCCATGCCAAACAGGAATTTCCGAATAGTTTCATAATGTTGGGCGGCAAGAATCTCTGTAGGAGCCATCATACATGCCTGATAGCCATTATCCAGTGCGATGAGCATGGACATCAAGGCCACCAATGTTTTCCCACTTCCCACGTCACCTTGCAGCAAACGGTTCATCTGCCGTCCGCTTCCCATATCTTTTCTTATCTCCTTTATCACCCGTTTTTGCGCTCCGGTCAGTTCAAAAGGAAGATTCTGTGAATAAAAAGTATTAAAGATCTCACCCACCCGTTCAAAACGCAGGCCCCGATATTTACGCTGCCTGTCTTTACTGTAACGTAGAATATTGAGCTGCACATAGAACAGCTCTTCAAACTTCAAACGATATTGGGCCTTCCGCAGCAATTCGGGATTCTTGGGGAAATGAATATTACGGATGGCCTCATCCAAAGACATTAAATGATGCTCCTCTACTAACTGAGGAGGCAATGTTTCAGCAAGAGGTTCCTGTAGCAGGGCAAGCGCATTCTTCATTAACCTCTCCAGCCCATGAGAGTTCAAGAAACCGCGCTTCATCCTTTCCGTTGTGTTATAATAAGCTGCAACCCCATCGTAGATAAGGTAAGTTCGCCTGAAGGATCCATATCGGGATGAGCCACATTGATACGACCATTGAATACGGTTGGTTTACCAAAGACAATATACTCTGTCTTGGTTTTATAGTGCTCTAACAGATATTTAATTCCTTGAAACCAGACTAAATCAATGATGCCCGTACCATCAGAAAAATGACCGACAAGTCTGCGCTGTCTTCCCTCACCAAAAGTCTCAAAACTGAGGATTTCGCCTTTCAACTGGATATAAGGCATATTGCCGTCTATTTCATGAATATAATAAAGGCGGCTGCGGTCTACATATTTATATGGAAAATAGTACAACAAATCATGCAAGGAAAACAGATTTAATTCCTTGTTCAAGACGGTTGCACGCTGCGGGCCTACTCCTTGCAAATATTTTATGTCACGCGTAGTGATATCGAACATTTCAAATTAAGACTTCCGCTATTTTCAAATCAAAAGGGGTGGTTAATTTAATATTTTCTCTATTTCCCTGTACCAGACAGACCTCCCTGCCATCGCCTCCACTACAGAAGCATCATCAGTAAAGGCATCCGTATATTCCTGTTGATATGCCTCTTTCAACAACTGCACTTCAAAGACCTGAGGAGTCTGAACCAGTTTATAGTCATTACGCGGAACCGTTTCACTTCCCGGCTTCGTAAGATGACGCACGGTTTCCACCACATCAATTACAGGAATGACCGCTTGCTTAGTCTGCGCCGCCTCATAACATCCGGCTATCACTTCCCGGGAAACAAAAGGACGCACGCCATCATGAACACCTACCAAGCCTTCTCCCCTCACGTATGCCAATCCATTCTTTACAGAATGGAAACGGGTCTCGCCCCCATCGGCAATATCATGACGCAAAGCAAAATGATGCGTTTCACAAAGATCTTTCCAGTAAGCCCGCTGGCTCACCGGAAGAACTAATATAATATGTATAGAAGAATCAAAAGCGTAAAAAGCCTCTATGGTACGCATCAACACAGGCTTGCCTCCCACAGGCAAAAACTGTTTGGGAATATCTCCCCCCATACGCAACCCTTTGCCTCCCGCAACTATAATGACATGCCTGTTCATTCTGCAATCATCATCCCTTGCTTCAATTCTGCCACCTTTTCCGCACCGACATATTTCCCAGCAATAGCAAATGAGAATGCCATAGCGGCACCGGGACCTTTACCAGTAATAAAATTACCGTCTTTCTCTACCAAAGCGGCAGTATACTCAGCACCTTCCAGATACTTCTCAAATCCCGGATAGCAAGTTACTTTCTTACCTTTCAACAAACCACGCTTTCCATATACCAACGGAGCGGCACAGATGGCAGACAACGGACGTCCCGCTTCAGCAAATGTCATAATTAACTTGCCCAAACCTTCGTGAGCATCCAGATTTGTCGCTCCAGGCAGACCGCCGGGCAATACAATCATTTCCGCATCCTCTTCTTTTACTTCTTCAAACACCATATCGGCTACTACCGGAACACCATGCGCACCGTTTACGGTCAGCACACCTGTTATAGAAACGGTCTTTACAGGCAAACCTGCACGTCTCAACACATCTACCGGGGTCAGTGCCTCCACTTCCTCGAAGCCTTCTGCCAAAAATACATAAATTGTTTTCATAAGCTACTTCAGTTTAAAGTAATATGTAATAGTACCTGTCTGGTTATTCACTCCGTCCACTTGGTTAAAGCGTGCCTTACGGGCAGCCTCTTCCGCCGCCTTCCGCAACGAAGCGTTTACTGTATTGGTACGTTTGTTGATACTAGTACTTATCACCTGTCCTGCGGGATTTACGGTAATAGTCACTACCACCCGTCCCTCATCCTGCACATTATAGACAGGCATCGGCAAACCGCCACTACCCAAAGAACGTCCATTGAGGTCAAATGTTCCGTAACCGCCCACTCCGCTGGATTTCCCTTCCGAAGAGTTTCCCGTCGGGCTACCCTCCAAACCGAAGCCTGTAGTACCGGTTCCTTTATTTCCCATTTGAGTTCCTTTTCCGAAAGCACCGGCTATCTTCTTCGCCGCCGCTTCCGCTGCCGCTCTTTCGGCTGCCGCTTTCTTCTCAGCCGCTGCTTTTTCTGCTTCAGCACGCTTCTCGGCCTCAGTCTTCTCTTTCGGCTTTACCGTCTCCTTTTTCGGTACGTCCTTTTTAGGAGTCTCCTTCTTGGGCTTTTCTTTTTTAGGAATTTCTCTTTTAGGTTCCTTTTTGGGGACTGTCACCGTTTCCTCTTCTGTTTGCGTGATGATTTCCTCTTTTGTTTCGACGGGAGAAACCATTTCGGGTTCGGATACATCGGGAGCCGGAGCCTCGGGCTCATTCATTATATCCACATCCGTCAGCGTATAAGGATCGGCATTTCCTTGAGAAAGTTCCGTATTTCCCAGCATAACAGGGACACCCCCTTCTTCCTGAGCCTGAGGGCGACGGATAGCAATCACCAACAGCAGGATTAGGAGAAGAATATGCAGTACAGCCGTACCAATCAGTCCTGTTATCTTATTTTTCTTCATGCTTACAGCTTAACGTTTCTTCTCAGGCGGACGTGTAGCCAACACCATCTTGAAGTGATTTTCATTAGCAATGTTCAGTACCCTTACTATTTCACGGTAAGGCACAACCTCATCCGCATAAAGGGCCACATACATATCGGGTTCTTTCTCGGCACACCTTTGCAGGAATGCGGGCAGTTCTTCCAAGTCTATCGGCATTTCATCTTCATTACCGAAAGCGGTATAGAAGTTCAGATTCTTGTCTATAATTACCCGTGTAAGTGGTTTCGCCGAAGTCTGCTGCCTGCCTTGCGGAAGCAATACCTTAATGGCATTGGGTGACACCATAGTAGAGGTAATCATGAAAAATATCAGCAACAGGAATATGAGTCTGTCATAGACGCCATACTGAAATTGGGTGATATTTTTTGTCTTCTTTTTAACGCCATATATTTTTATTTTTGAACCGGTTCATTCAGCAGATCCATAAAATCCATGGTACGGGCTTCCATCTGGCCAACTACCTTATCCACACGTACCACCAGATAATTATAAGCAAACATGGCTGCAATACCTACTATAAGACCACCTACAGTAGTAATCATCGCCTCGTAGATACCTCCTGACAGCAATGTAATATCAATATTATTTCCGGCATTGGCCATCTCCCAAAAAGCGCGCACCATACCAGTCACTGTTCCTAAAAAGCCAAGCATGGGAGCACCACCCGAAACCGTAGCGATGACGGGGAAGCCATTTTCCAATTTTGCCACTTCAATGTTTCCGGCATTCTCTATGGCTGCCTGCACATCGGCGACGGGACGTCCCATACGCGAAATCCCTTTTTCAATCATCCGGGCAGAAGGCGTATTAGTAATACGGCAATAATTGATGGCCGATTTCACCTCTCCGGTACGAATATAATCCCGGATACGTTCCATAAACAAAGGGTCTTCCTTACCAGCCTTGCGAATGTAAGCAAGACGTTCAAAAAAGATATAAAAACACGCAACGGACAGCAGAGCCAGCACAAGCATGATCCATCCGCCTTTTACCGCCATATCCCAAAGGTTCATCTGAGCCTCCCCCGAAACGGGTGTCAATGTGGGGTTACCCCCGGCAAGTACCCGCCAAAGCCGCCTGTGCAGCCAATAAAGTGATATTCATCATGAACGAAGACAATTTTTATATTCTTCAATAGTTTGTTTTAATCCCATATAAAGCGCATCGCTTATCAATGCATGACCGATAGACACCTCGTCCAGCCAAGGAATATGCGTATGCATATATTTCAGATTTACCAGACTAAGGTCATGACCTGCATTCAGTCCCATCCCCAGGCTACGTGTCACCTTCGCCGCTTCTATAAAAGGAGCAATGGCCGCTTCGGGATTCTGAGGTACATCGTAGCGTATGGTTCCGTATAAAGTTCCACCCGGTCGGCCCCCGCCTTGGCGGCATATTCTATCATCTCCTTGTCCGTACCGACAAAGATAGAGGTACGAATGCCTGCCTGTCCGAACGTATCCATCAGTCGGTAAGGAAAGAAAGATTGGCCTTGGTATCCCATCCGGCATTAGACGTAATTTGATCGGGCGCATCGGGCACCAGCGTTACTTGATGAGGTTTCACTTTCAGTACCAGGTCAACGAACTCCGGTGCGGGATACCCTTCAATATTAAACTCTGTGGTAAGTAACGGACGAAGTTCGTACACATCGCTGCGGCGGATATGCCGTTCATCGGGACGAGGATGTACAGTGATACCTTCCGCACCAAACGCCTCACAGTCCAAGGCTACTTTCACCACGTCCGGATTGTTGCCTCCCCGGGCATTACGCAAGGTGGCTACCTTGTTTATATTTACACTTAACTTTGTCATCTTGGCAATATATTATTATCTTTGCAGTTCTGATGTGCAAAGTTAGCAGGTTTTATTAAAACCTGGTCCATTTTGACAAACAAAAGATTTATAAAATTAACTAATGAATATACGCCCAATGAAATTCGCCCTTTTCGGAAACACTTATCAAGCCAAGAAATCGGCTCATGTGGAACGTTTGCTATCCATTCTGTCACAACATAACGCCGAAGTCCATATCTGCCGCGAGTTCTACCAGTTTCTGACGAACGACCTCAAGATAAGCATCCGTCACGCCGGTGTTTTCGATGGAAATAATTTTGAAGCCGACATGATACTAAGTATCGGAGGCGACGGCACTTTCCTGAAAGCTGCCAGCCGTGTGGGTTCACGCAACATTCCCATACTAGGTATCAATACCGGACGATTAGGTTTTCTGGCCGATGTCTCCCCTGAAGAGATGGAGGACACATTTAATGATATCTACAATGGAAACTATCGGATAGAAGACCGCAGCGTATTGCAAGTATCCTGCAAAGAACAAGAACTGAAAGGTTACCCTTTCGGTCTGAATGAGATAGCGGTACTGAAGCGTGACAGTTCTTCTATGATTTCCATCCACACAGCCATCAATGGGGCCTATCTCACCACTTATCAGGCGGACGGATTGGTAATTGCCACTCCTACCGGTTCTACAGCCTATTCGCTGAGCATCGGGGGACCTGTCATCGTGCCACACAGTAATACCATCGCCATCACTCCGGTTGCACCACATAGCCTGAATGTACGCCCCATTGTCATCAACGACGACTGGGAAATCACATTGGATATAGAGAGCCGCAGCCACAATTTCCTGATTGCCATCGACGGACGTAGCGAAACTTGCCGTGAAGGAAGCCGGCTCACTATCCGCAAAGCCGACTATAAAATAAATGTAGTAAAACGAAACAGCCATATCTTTTTCAACACACTCCGCAACAAAATGATGTGGGGAGCCGATGGTAGAGGATGATATTACAATTCATCCTCAAAATAGTTTAAATAGTGGTTATCAAGGTTATACAAAACCTTTTTATATCTAACAAATTTCTTTTTTCAAATACTATGATTATATTTGTGCCACAAATAAAAAATTCAGACCATACAATAGATCAGTAAAAAACACAAAAACATTACACGGCATATGAAAGGCACAATACAAAAATGGAAATTCATGATACTTCTGGGTACATTACTGTTCTTAAGTAACATGACCTTTGCTGAAGACAAAATCAATCATTATACAGAGGGAATCCCTATAGACACAACAGAAGTTTCCATTTCAGACAAAACCAACATCCCCGACCGGCTTTATGTAGATTCTCTGTCATTGAAACGTCACTTTATCCACCGTATCGGCATTGAGGCACGTCCCGGATATATTTTCCCCACCAGTTCCTTTTTCAGAGGAGAAAATCTGAATTGGAAACCCATAGAGAATTCCCTGTCGCTTCACTTGAAATACTCATTCCAATTTCATCCGAACACCTATACCGACCGTATTTACAGAGGAGCCTATCAAGGTATCGGTGTGGCCTACTACAATATGTATGAGAAGCCGCAGTTGGGCAACCCGCTTACTGTCTATTTATTTCAAGGAGCGCGTATCGCCCGTTTCAACCAACGATTGTCGTTAAACTATGAATGGAACTTCGGCGCTTCATTTGGCTGGAAACCATATCACAGTGATTTGAACCCATATAATAAGGTGATAGGTTCAAAAGTAAACGCCTATCTGAATACAAACTTCTATTTCAACTGGATGCTCTCTCCCAAATTTGATTTCACAACAGGTGTGGCAGTGACGCATTTCTCTAACGGTAATACAAAATTCCCGAATGCGGGACTCAATTCCATCGGACTAAAAGTAGGATTGGTCTACAATATTAACAGAAAAGAAGAATGTTTTGCAAAACCTCTATATCAATCACCCGTACCTAAATTCCCCCGTCATATCAGTTATGACTTGGTATTGTTCGGTTCATGCGCAGAAAAGGAGTAACTATTGGCGAAGGACAAATGGTTGCTTCTCCTGAAGCTTATCCGGTACTTGGATTTAATTTCGCGCCGATGTATAATTTCGGATATAAGTTCCGTGCAGGTATTTCATTGGACGGTGTTTATGACGGCAGTGCGAATGTATATAGTCCGGACGGATACGGTGACGAATTCCTCAAGCCGTCTGCCGGCAAACAATTAGCCCTAGGAGTTTCGGGACGTGCCGAGTACGTAATGCCTTACTTCACAGTTGGAATAGGATTAGGTACAAATGTGATTCATGCAGGCGGAGATTTAAAATCTTTCTACCAGATATTGGCACTAAAGATAGAAGTTACGCGCAGCTCATTCCTTCATATCGGATATAATTTACAGGATTTCCATGATCCTAACTATCTGATGCTGGGATTCGGATTCAGGTTCAATAATAAGTATCCAACTTTTCACAGACGATAGATGCTACGTCTAGTTTGCACAGACACATTCTACAAAATATACTGAAATTATCGGAATATATATATCAAATAAGTTACATGTTTATTTGATAAATCCTTGATTTTTCACCTCACGGACGATAACAATCACCTGAATATATTATCTCTCACATACTCCTAGTATGACCAGTATATAGGTTCAACACCTTAAATCTGAACAAAGTTGTAAAGATATTATTTTTCCATACAACTATTGATCGGCGTAAAGCAATTACCCCTTTTTATATTAAAATTTTGCCCGTTGGCAGGAAATTACTACCTTTGTATCAGATACAATCATATTTGTTTACCATTAAAACCGAATCTGTTTATCGCAAGCCTAGACCGTTTTTGGGAAACTTCGGCATTTTTACCAGACAACAATAAAATCAAACAAGATATTCCTATACCAAGAATCTGCAAATCCTGCTACAAGATTCCGAAAAACTTGCGGCAAGTATGCAAAGTCTTCTTACGTTCTTTTTGATATGCGTATCCATCTTTTGAAAAGAAATCCCCCTCTCCCGGAGAATCCCCCCCAAAACCTTCAGAAGTTTCAGCCTCTCCGCAAACGTCCTGTTCATCGGCATTCCGGCTGACAGATTGATGCACTGAGATCCTTCAACTGCGTAGTTCTTTCTTTCAGCCGTGGTCAATAAATGTATAAAGGTGAATCCGAACACCGATAGAAAACCAAACAATACGACATCGCTTACCCTGTCACGCTGAAAGATCTTTTTCGGCTGAAGGATTTTATCGTGCATATCCTTCAGCGAAAAGCCGATGAACAGGACGTTTGCGGAGAGACTGAAACTTCTGAAAGAAAAACAAGGTGTTTTGCCATGTTATACAATACGAGTGGAAAAACATCAAAACATCCTGTTGTTTTTGAAAAAGCTCCTGTTCTTTTTTTAAAAGCTCTTGATCTTTTTAAAAAACATCCTTGTCTTTGATGTGGAATTTCTGAATACAAAATCCCATCAAAAACACCGGTCCGATTCTCATAAGTAAAAACAGTGATTCAATATGGAGACAAAAATCATATTTTTCCCTCACTTATGCCTGTAACGCCTCTGTTCCTAAAAACACATCAAACATAGCGCATCAGTCATTCCCCAACGGAACAGCCGAGAAACTCTTATATTCCCTGGTCTGCCCCATCACAATCACAGGATTGTCAGAGGTTTCATATATGCTCAATACTGAAGAACTGATCCTGTCAATCTGCCAGTAGCAGTAATCCAGAAGAAGATATCTGTTATTGGGAGTGATAAAATCATACCGGAAATAATGTACATGCTCTTCCACTTCCTCGCCATCACATGTCGTCCGTGATTTACAGGAAGCCTTACCATTCAGCCCGAACTCATAATGTTCACAGACTTCCGCATCCCTGCCATCCTCAGTACGTATCTGAAATGTTCTCTCCCATGCATAGCCGGTCAGATTGGTAACAATGGCATTGCTATCCTCCCCGTAATGTTCATCAATACAACCTGCAAGAAACAGTACGCATATAACTGTCGAGCCCAATAATCCAATTAATGTTTTTTTCATAGTCCGTCACTTTTTTATTTTATTGAATACTATACCGATATATAAAATAATCTGTTCAAGTCCCTCCTTGTTGTCTTTTTCATCAATCAGGACACGCTTTCATTCTTATATTATAATAAAAGCGAGGCATAAAAGGTCTGCGCCAGCAATCATACCATTAATACTGGAATCTTTTATAATTTAGCAAGTTGTCAAAATATCTCTCATCAAGAGAGGCCGATCTGATTTTTCGTCCTTCCAGTCTGGCCTTTCTCATCATCCAGTTCAGGAATTCCATATCTCTAAGGCGGAATTCAAACACTTCCTCAGAAATATTCAGTTCACTGCCACTTCCAGCATGACAAGTCATGATTCCATCTTCATCTATTGTACAATGCCTGTAAAAACGGTAAGGGGCAGCTTTCATCTGATTGTCCAGCATTTATGCCGAACCGTTCTTATTCATTGCAACATATCTTTCAATTTAACCGAAACAGAAATTATAGGTATTTTCACTACAGATTTCAATCTGTCCGTTTTTACTTCCTATGAAAACTTTATTTTCACATACCAGCCAACCGACAGCCAATGCAGTACTTTCAATACTCAGGTTAAGTATCCTTGCAAGTTCGGATATTGAAACAGACTTCACCTCATTCAGTGTATACCATATTTTTTCAGCATTGATTTTTACAGATTTCTTATCCATGATCTTATTTATAAGTAGTTCCGAATTGAATTTATATATGAAGTAATATCGGTTTCCAGGAAAAAACCAGATACTTATGACATATAGACCAGACACATGAATCTATATATCAGCCTTGTATTGGAAATTTCTTTTCAGTGGAGTTCCAATGTTTGATAATACTTTTCAGGTAAGAGCGAGATTTGCACGTGTTTATTTTTGTCATAATATAATCTCCAGGCTTGTGCCCTATGTGCAAACCCATCTAAATTAAAAGCGGAAGGGCATTAACCTCGTCTATAAGTGCGGGAGTCGAAGCCTTTGGTACAAACAGGAAACGCCCCCCGCTAAATATTGCAGGCTGAACGTATGGCTGTTCTTGGTACTTTCCGGAAAATTTCGACTTTTCACTTATACAGAACCAGCTAAACGCTTTTGTTTATAATTCCTTGTCCATTTTGATGAACATTCCAAACATACATGTATTTTACCAAAAAAACAACAATGTCAAGAACTTTTTTTGAGTTTTTTGTTTGAAAACATTTTTTTAAACAATTCATAACCAAATCATACAAAGCATTTTCACATACACGAAATATGACAGATATTTCCACATAGAATATCATTTGCTACATTCTATCCTTATAACTTGCCTTTATAACTCATCATCTGTAATGGAGCCCAATCCTTATATTTGTCCCATCACCTGCACCTTGCTTCTTCCGCTTCCGGTCTTCACCACCTGCACCTGCGCGGGGATACGTTCCGTCATCTCCGCCACATGGGAAATCACCCCTATCTTACGCCCTTGCATCTGCAACCGTTCCAAAGCATCCATCGCAATGCGCAGGGTGTCCATATCCAATGATCCGAAACCTTCGTCAATAAACAGCGACTCCACATTCATCCGGTTGGAGGATAAGGAAGACAAGCCCAATGCCAAAGCGAGAGATACCAAGAAAGACTCCCCACCGAAAGGGAATGGACACTACGTACCTCACCCATCATATCAAGATCCACAATCTGCAAGGCCAGCGTGTCCGGAATACGCTGCAATTCATAACGGGGGGCAAGATCCTGCAAATGCCTGTTGGCATAAAGTAAAAGAACATCGAGCGTATAGCCTTGAGCTATTTCCTTAAACTTAGTCCCCGTTTGGGAACCGAACAACTCATTCAGTTTCGCCCAATTCTCGTAGATGGAAGTTTTCTCCTCCAATTCCTTCTTAATGCCGGCTATGCGTTCTTTACCTTTTATATGATTCTGTATCGTCACTTCTATTTGGGCCAAGCGCCCGGTTTCCACTTCTTTGGCGGCGGTGCAGGCTGTCAATGTTTCAGCCAGCGACTCCCTGCTCTCCGTGGTATCCGGTTTCAAGGGAGCTTGCTGATGTTCCTCCTTTTTCTGTCTTCGCTCTGAAAGGACTGCCTGAAAAACGGTTTCCTTCTCTTTCAATGCACTCAATGCTTGTTTTTCAGCCAGTATCCAGTTTTTGTCTTTGGAAAGCAATTGTTCCAACTCGGCATACGTTTCCTTTTGAAGAGTGAGCCACTCGTTTATTTTCAACTCGTCTTGTTGCAAAACAGCAGTCAGACGGACTAATTCCTTTTCCAACTGCGCGATCTGCCCTTTGTAAGATTCTGCTTGTACGGTTAGAGAATGATGCAAGTTCATTGCTTTTTCCTGTTGTTGTTCCAATTCCTTTTGTCGTTTAACATTGTTTGCAACGACCTTTTCGGTAAGTTCGCCATTCAGCAGAGAGGCGCGCAGACAAGTGCGTTCTTCCAGTTCAGTCTGTTGCTTTTCTTCTTTCTGTTTTTTCTCTTCGTACAAACGAATAGCATTCGCCTCTTCATTTTTCAAACTATCCCTTTGGGCAGATTTTGAGGTAAGAGCCTCTTTTATTTCGGTCTGCTCCTGCAGACGGGTATTCCATTGCCTGCCGAATTGCTGGACATAACGTTTCAACGTTCCCTGCTCCAATAAATCCTTCCAGGTAGGAATAATGGAAACGCAGGTTTCAACTTTTTTCAAGATATCTTCACTTTGTACTGTATAATTCTCAATCAAGGTGGACAGACGGGCCATCTCCAGTTGACGGGCATTCAACGTATTCTTCAGTTGTTCCATTTCCTTAGCAACCTGTTCTTTGGCATAGTTCAGTTCTTCTTCCTGCAAGGATTGGACATTGATCTGTTCCCTCATCGGATGATGAAGACTGCCGCAAACAGGGCAAGGTTTTCCCTCCTCCAACTGCGCACGGAGCAACAGAACTTCTGCCGGCAACAGACGGTTCAGGCGCTCGGCCTCTTGTTGTACGGATTTCAAACGTTGTTCCTCCATTTCATTCGCATTCCTTACTTTCTCCAGCAACTGCTGATTCGACAGAGTCTGCGTCTTTGCTATTTCCAAATTACTAAGCAAACTGGTTATCAATTCAACAGCCGGAATAAGTTGGGAATAAGCAGTATATCGCTCAAACCAAGTTTGCAAAATGTTTTGCTTCTCTGCCAACAGACTTATTTCCTTTTCAGTCCTACAGATAGATTGATGCAAATTATCCTTAGCTTGTAATGCCAAAGCCACTTCCTTCCGGCTTTCCACCAGTTGTTTTCTATTTTCTGCCAATTGCACATCCAATGCTCTAGCCTTATCCAATTGTGGTTCTTGTTGTAACAGATAAGCCTTGAATTCCGTTTGCGCCTTCTGAGCAGCTTCCCACTGTGCGGTCGCGGAAGTTTGCAAAGCAGCATTTTTCTGTATGGCAACCTGTATTTCGTTCAATCGGGAACGTCCGGCAGTAGTCTGTTGCCGGGCATTACGCTGTTCCATATACACATCGCGGATATCCTGCGCCTGCTCTATACGGGACAACAGTTCATAACGCGGACGGGCTACTTCTATTTCTTTTCTGACAACCGAAAGTGTTTCTTCCGCCTGTATGCAACCTGTATTCAAGCGTTCTTCTTCTTCCAGCCATTTCAACTTGCCGGACAGGGTTTCCTCTTTTTTCTTCGAAACGGACAAGCGAACTTGTAATTCTTCCTTTTCAGCTGAAAGTTGCTGTAATTGCTCTTCTGTCAACAACTCAATGCCTTTGATACGTTCTTGCAATAATTTATATTCACCTTCCGCCCGCTTGGTGCGTTCATAGATGGAAGCAGAGATACGTGAGTAAATTTCGGTTCCGGTCAACTTTTCCAAAATTTCGGCTTTGTCAGTCTGACGAGCCTTCAGGAAGGTGGCAAAGTCACCTTGAGCCAGCAATACAGAACGGTTAAACTGTTCAAAAGAAAGCCCGATTAATTTACTGATGTGAGATAATAATTCTGTCTTTGTTCCTTGCTGTTCTACTCCTGAAGTGAGGTTAGTCAATGTCATTTCCACTTTTTGCAAGGAACCATCCACTTTGCCACGCGAACGTCGCACCGTCCAACGTGAGCGGAAAACCTCCCCTGTCAAAGCTACAAAGTCCACTTCCGAATAACCTTCGGCCGTACCCCGACGAAGGATGGAACGGCTGTCGTTTTGAGCAATTCCCCTGTCGGCGACATCCATAACAGAAACGTTATTCTCTTTCGCCTTGTTCATACGCGGCGTACAATCAAACAAGGCCAAGCATAAGGCATCCAACAAGGTGGACTTTCCGGCTCCGGTACTGCCTGTAATAGCGAATATACCTGCCGAACATAAAGGCTCAACGGTAAAGTCAATAACAAATTCACCTTCTAATGAGGCTAGATTCTTCCCTCTTATCGCTATTATTTTCATATTCCGGCCTCCTTGATCACACTTTCCAACAATTGTTTCATGGTATCGGGCATCTCCGTCCCTCCATATTTTCGTTTGAATACATCCAGTGCCATGTCCAGCGGGCGGATGGTTTGCAATTCCTCGTAGGAAGTGGCGGAGATGCCGCTTGCCTTTTTTTGCGGAAGCATAGCGGCGATGCGGGCCAACCGGACTGCTTTTCCTTTCAAAGCTTCCTCTATCTTATATTTATAAGAGGGTTCGGGTTCGGTCATCAAAATCTTTATTTCCAGATAGGGCGACCGAAGGGTGGCATCGCCATCGGGCAATTCCCCAATTGCCTGCAACACTTCTTCCAACGGACGGGCTTGAGGGGGAATGCTCACCAAACCGGCTAACGGCTCGAACGCTAATTTATTAATGTCGGTACCCTCGGCATCTATCGTTATCATGACTACCCCTGAAGTATTATTCCTTTCGGCAAAGGACATAGGCATGGGAGTTCCGGAATAACGCACATTGTCCCGACGGGACACGCGTTGGGAACGATGCAGATGTCCCAATGCAGTGTAGGTGATGGCCTCATCAAAAGCATCGGGGGATACACACTCCAAGCCGCCGATAACGGTACGTTCCGAGCGGTCGTCTTCCGAGATTTCGGAACCGGTGGCTTGCAGATGTCCCATGGCGAGAACAGGTTTTCCTTTCTCTTTTACTTCGTTGAAAAGCTGTTCATAAAGCTGCTGGACTCCCTTTGAATAGGTTTCAGCCGAAGGGTAATCACCCTGACGCAGATAGGGAACGGCAAGACAATAAGCGGTCACTTTTCCTTCTGTATAAAGGGGAACAATGAGGTGTTGCAGATCTATGTCGCCTTCCGCATTGCGCCGCACCGTGCCACGAACAATGATATTCATATCCTCCAATAAAGGATTGGGGGCCTCCAGACGAGCTGCCGAGTCATGATTTCCGGCAATGATGACAATTTGTAAAGAAGGGTTCTCAGATGTGACTTCTCTTAAAAAACGATAATACACTCGTTGAGATTCTGCTGAAGGATTTGGGCTGTCGAATACATCGCCTGCTATCAGCAATACATCTATTTCATGCTGTTTTATCTGCTGTTTCAGCCATTCTAGAAAATGGAAATGCTCTTCCCGGCGGTCGTATTCATAAAAAGTCTGGCCCAGATGCCAGTCTGCTGTATGGAGAATTTTCATTAGCTGTTCGGTTTGTTTCCTGCAAAAATAGAGAATCTTTTCGGAAAGACAGATAGCAAACAGGTACTTCATTTATAAAAAGAAATAAAAAACGATCATACCCATTAGACATGATCGTTTTTATTACTTTTAAGCATGTATTTATTCAGTCACCAACCGCACCTCATAAATATGCGGAGTCACTTTCTCATTTCCTCTACCAATCTTTATTTCCAACTGATCATCAGATTGCATAGATACAGGCACGTCAACTATGCCAACCGACAAATCCGAAGCTGGTTTGTCAGCTAATTTACCTACTTCCTGCCCGTTTATCCATACTTTTGCATCCTTACGAATCTCAGGACGGAACAGGATACGGACCTTATGGACAGGTTTTCCATTCGTCTTCATACGATAACTGAACCAACCGGTTGCCTCGCGCCAATGAACACCTTCATCATCCCCCGTACGAGAGTTCTCCATCCGGATGAAATGGTCGCTTTCCGGTTGCTGTTCCCCACAAATCACCTTGTCGGTAGTAATACCATCCAATGCAGCACGTTCCTTCTCTTCTTTCGCTAACTGTTCCTGCCTTGCCTTCAACTCCTGTTTGGACAGGACGGGCCAATAAACCATATACCGGCACTCGTATAAACGGAAAAACGGTTCCACAATCATGCCCTCATAACGTTCGGGATAGACTCCGGTCAACGCAAATGTCAACGGTTTGCCTTCCACTTTCTTCAGATGAGAGAGAATATCATTCTTATCCCCCACCATGACAGGCATCGTTTGTAAAGGCAGACGGGGCCCGGCGGCTATGTGTCCGCCACGACTGTCATCGGCGAACATACCATCCTGATTTTGCTTGCCCAATTGGGCGGCCAGCACAATCGGTCCGTATAAGATGGAATAGTTGGCAGAACCATCCGGCAATGCAATGGCACGCAGATGCATCGGCAGTTCCAATCTCACTTTGTCACCTTTTGACCAAGTACGGTTCAAACTAACATATCCCTCTTTGACCGTTACTTTCTGTTGTTCACCGTTGACAGACAAGCGTAATGCTTCCGGATTCGTCCATTCGGGAACACGGAAAAGAAGTGTGAATTCCTTCTCTCCCTTTTCCGGAGAAACAGCAAGAGTTGTCCCTTCCTCATCGGGGAAAGCCCTTTGTTGCTCAATATGGATATCTCCCCAACGCAAGGTAGAGGGAATGAAAAGATTGACATACAGATTATTATCCTTGTGTCCATAAATCATTTCACCATAGCGAGCATGATTTTCCATCCCCGATCCCACACAACACCAGAAACTGGTCTGAGGTTGCGAGTAGACTCTATAATGACCGGCACGCATCGGGTGAAATAAACAAAACCACCTTGTACAGGATCTTGTGTGGAAAGGATATGGTTATAAAGCGCCCGTTCGTAATAATCCATCAAATGAGCGTCCGCACTCGTTTCATACAACATTTTTGTAAGGCGGAGCATATTATAAGTGTTACAAGTTTCAGGCCCCTGTTCACTGGTGAGCATACTGCTGAAATCATCAGCCGGATGAAAATGCTCACGCACACTGTTACCTCCGATGGTGATACTGCGATGGTCTACTACTGTTTCCCAAAAATAACGGGCAGCCTCACTCCAGTCCCGATTGCCTTCCAAATCGGCAATACGTTTGAAACCTATCACTTTCGGTATTTGGGTATTGGCGTGCATGCCGGTCAATTTATCCTCTTGTTTCAATAAAGGCTGCAACACAGTCTGATGAGAGAACTGATGAGCTAGTTTCAAGTAACGTTTGTCGCCGGTGATAGCGGCTACATCGGCGAATGTTTCATTCAGTCCTCCATGTTCGCTGCGCAACATATCCTGTATCTGTTCATCGCTCAGTTTGGATATCAGACGAATCATCCAGTCAGTGAGTTTCACCAACATTTCTTTTGCTTCCTTACTACCTGTCTGAAGAGTTGCATCACGAAGGCCGGCATACATTTTATGAATATTGTAAAGAGGAACCCAACGATCGTTCAGTCCGAAACCGGAGGCACGAATGTTCCCTTCTTCTATTTCTTTCCACATTTTGCGCCCGTTTGGAACTCCGCACAGATAACCGTCACCGGCGGCATCCTGACAACGTTTCAGTTCACTTATCATATAATCTAAACGAACCTTGATCTCCTGATTGCCTGTAGCGGCATACATATAGGAAAGGGCCGACAAATAATGTCCGCCAATATGTCCGTCCAGTCCTGTATTTTCCCAATTAGTATAATTTTCTGCTTTAGGGAACAAGCCAGCCTCCTTCAAATAAGGAGCCAACAAACGATCGGGGTCTATTCCCAGCAGATAACGGATATCCATATCCTCTGCATGTTTGAAAGGGCTGGCGGTGAGCCGCACATCCCTAACCGGAAAACTTTCTACTTTTGTGGGCAACTGAGCATGCAAAGCTACTGAAGCTATGGCAAAAGCGGAAGTGGACAAAATGATTTTAAGTAAATTCATAATTAGGGGTTTATTTCAAAGTCTTATTTCCTTGCAAAATTAATGGAATAAATGAAAACAATCTTTTACTCCTTAAAAAATCCTATTGAATAACCTATGATTAAACAAAGAGCATCCGATGGAACTATTTTGTGAAAATCCAAAGTAAATTCCACCGGATGAAATAACCTGATTATTTAGAATATCCCGGATTCTGTTTCAGATTGCTATTGGTCAACAATACTTTATTTGGAATAGGATACAGATTTTTGGTTTCATCACTCTTATCATGAGAGAACCAAGCTTTCGTGGTGAAGATTCCAAAACGAATCATATCCTGACGGCGGCGTCCTTCCTGACAAAACTCCCAACCTAACTCATCAAGGAAACGACCATATTTAATATCCGCTCCACCATCATGTTCTGCCTTATAACTATCTCTTCGACCATAATCATATACACTTCCTCCCATCAATTCTGCATCTGTAACTTGCGCTTTTTCAGGCTCATTCTTAAAGGCACGTTCACGTACCTGAGTCACCAAAGCACCTGCTCCCGATTTGCCCAAACGCATCAATGACTCCGCTTTCATCATCAATACATCCGCATAACGTAACAACGGCCAGTCATTACTCAAGCGGTTTGTTATACCGGTGGCATATTCAAACTTACCCCAACGGAAACCATCATCCACATCCGACTGGTCAATAGAAGGGACATCTACCGTATAAATCAATGGCTTTCCATCAATACTACGCTTCAAGATTTCACCGGAATAGGTATATTGCTGGCCTTGAATATAGTTAGCCTCCAAACGTGCGTCATCCTTATCAAAAGAATTAATAAACTGAGGCACTGCACACACACCACCCCAAGGACGTGCAGTCAACTGATAAGTTCCTGGTTTTCGGGTGCTAAAGTGTACATGTGGAAATCAAAATCATTCCATCCCGTCACATAAATTTCATCAAACGGCAATGCAAAGATTATTTCTTTGGAATTCTCATTATGCGTTACAAAAACATCCTTCTGATTATTTTCCAATGCATATTCTCCGGACTTCTCGGCATAATTAATCACGATATCACACTCGTCGATACATTTCTGCCACTGAGCAGTACCCGACCAGACTTCAGCATTCAAATATATTTTAGCCAGCAATGCATGGGCCGCCCACTTATTGAAACGTCCATAATAATAACCTCTCGGCGTTTCGGACAACAAATCCATATTCTCTGTTATTTCTTTCACAATAAAGTCAAAGACCCCTTTGCGAGTAGACTGTTGCGGTAATGAAGTATCTTTAAAGTCTGTCACAATGGGCACATTACCATACAAATCAATCAAAATATAATAATAGGAAGCCCTCAGTACTTTCAATTCGGCAATCAACTTTTCTTTCGTTTCTCCATCCACACTGATCACACCTTCTTCTATCTGAGATAAAATACGGTTACAGGTATTCACACCATTGTACGTGCGTTCCCATCCTTGAAGTACACCGTCATCCTCGGTAGTCCAAGTATGCTGATGCCATCTTTTATAGATATAACCGTCTACCCATCCAATACCATCGCGAGCGGGAAGAACATCCTGATCCGCACATAATTCCTGTGCACGAACCACTCCGTTCCATTGCAATAACGTTTCGCGCCAAGTATATAAGCGGCATTTACCAGATAACTGACATCTTCCTCCGTTTTCGGCACGTAATCCTCAGACACTACCTGCCCATAACTCTCATGCAGTAAATCAGTACAAGCTGTATTTCCCAACAATGCGGCTGTCATCAGTCCCATTGTCCATAATTTTATATTTGTTTTCATCTTCAATTCCTTTTTAGTTCATTAAAATTTCACATTAACGCCGAAAGTAAATGAGCGCACACTCGGATATCTGTCACGTGTATCATATCCCGGAGTCAAGCCGTCTGTTGATACTTCCGGATCAATACCTTTATATCCGGTTATAGTCAAAGCATTCAATACCGAACCATAGACACGGAGTGACTTTATATATTTACCTACCTGACCGAAACTATATCCCAAGGTATATTGTCAATCTTCCAGTAGTCACCATCTTCTACATAATAGCTGTTGAATTCCGGTTCCACTTCCGGGCTCAACGTATGCTTGCCAAACACCAAGTCATTCACAGATTTCAAACGATTTTCAAAACGGCTGTTCTTTACATTCTCGTAATTCATACGTCCACCATTGATTATCTGGAAGCCAAACGCGCCACGCATAGTCACATTCAAGTCGAAGTTTTTATAACGAAGAGTATTGTTCCATCCTGCATACCATTTAGGAAGACCGTTACCAATCACATGTTTATCTTCAGGAGCATGAGTAAAGTCCTTATAGTTCACCAGCTCACCATTCCTGTCTTCATAGATCCAACGCCCTTCACTGTCTACATCCACTACTTTAAAACCATAGAAATTACCGATACTTTCACCCACCTGTACTCTGTGAGAATCGGCTACCTGACCGGAGTATTCCACTGTACCCGTATTAAAATAGTCGTAATCCGACTTAAAGATACTGCCAGACAAACTGATTAGCTTATTAGAGTTCAAAGAGAATGTTCCGGTAGTGCTCCATTCAAAATCTTTATTCTGAACAGGAACCACAGTCACCAACACTTCCACACCACGATTTCTCATTGTACCCCCATTGGCCATTGTCTTATTATACAAGTTCGGAGGAGTCGGTACTCCATATTCGTATATCAAACCATCCACATCACGGTTATAATAATCAATAGAACCGGACAAACGGCCACCCCATGAAACGAAGTCCAAACCAATATTAGTTTCTTTCTTTTCCTCCCATTTCAAATCAGGATTCGGGTTGGATGCCGGAACGATGGTCTGTATCCAATTTCCATTTACAAAAGCATACGATCCATATTTCAACATAGCCACACCCAGGAAAGGATCTTTAGGCTGTGAACCTGTCACACCATATCCCACACGAAGTTTCAAGTCATCAAAAATCTTCTGATTCTTCATAAATGCTTCTTCGGTAATTCTCCATCCTACAGATACGGACGGGAAAAGTCCCCATGCATTATCAGTACCCCATAACTGACTGGCTCCTTCATAACGAAGGGCTCCCATCAACAAATAACGATTCTTGAATGAATAGGTGGCACGACCGAAAAAGCCGATCAAATTTGTAGGAGTTTTCTTTGAGCCGATGTTCGCTTTACCGTCTTTCAAAGCAGAACCGATGCCAATATTATGCCATCCGCCAAAATAATCATCCTGAAAACCATAGTTATCAATCCAAAGTTCTTCAAAATCTGTTTCATTGTAACTATAACCACCCAAGACACTGAATTTATGCGCACCGATTTCTTTGTTATATTGTGCAGTAAGTTCCATCAACTTCTCCATCTTGGTATAAGCACCTACCGAAGACCAACCTGCCAATCCATCACGCAAAGCAGAAATATGGCTCAAAGTCTCGCCGTAGCCACGGTTCATATTGTCACGAATATAAGAGAATACGGCAGAAAGAGTCAAATCTTTGATAGGATTATAAACAATATTTCCATTGTAACGCAACTGAGTCTTTTTTACATTTCCTTCAGCCTCATACAACAAAGCCAACGGATTCTCATATTCGAATTTGCTCACATTCTCATTCCATGTACCATCCTCATTTCTTACCGGATCAGTCGGGTTTCTACGAGTTGCCTGACCATATACCCAACCTCTGAAGCTACCCCCACTAGTTGTAGATTCCATTTGATTTTTCTTACCAAACAAACCGAATTTCAATTTCAACTTATCATCAAACATACGGTGAGTCACCTCAATACGTCCTTGAAAACTTTCGAAATCTGATTTTTTCATGATCCCTTGACGAGAAGCATAGTTCAAATTGGCAATATAATTAGTCTTTGAGTTACCACCCATCAATGACAAGTTGTGAACGTGGCTGATCGGCGTACGGCTAATCTCATCAATCCAGTCCGTATCAGCCCATGATCCTGGTCGGGATAAAGGGTACGGAACTCATCCGCATTCAACATATCCAATTTCTTGGCAATAAGAGAAGTACTGACGTAACCATTATACTCCACCTGGTTGATATCCACTCCTTTAGCCTGTTTGGTAGTAATCAAAATCACACCATTCGTACCGCGCGTACCATAGATAGCGGCAGCAGAACCGTCCTTCAGCACATCCACACTCTCCACATCTTCCGGAGCCACAGTACCGAGTTCGCCCGGAATTCCATCAATCAACACCAAGGGGGCTGTATTGGCTCCACCAATGGTATTTGTACCACGAAGACGTATCTGAGTACTTCCCGTCGGGTCACCATTAGGATTTGTGATAGCCAGACCAGCTACTTTTCCTTGAATCAGCTGTCCCACATCCTTCACGGCTCCTTTTACAAAGTTATCGGCTTTCACACTAGCTACAGAACTGGTTACATCCCCTTTACGCTGTGTACCGTAACCAATCACCACCACTTCGTCCAAGGTCTTGGTATCCTCTTTTAAAATAATCTCTAATGATTTTTTTCCTGCTGTCGGAACTTCCTGAGTGACATAACCAATATAGGAAATAACCAATACACTCTTTGTAGGAACATCCAACATAAAGTTCCATCAAAATCCGTAATCGTTCCCATGGTATTATTGCCTTTTACGACAACACTGGCTCCTATGACAGGCTCGCCGGAAGAATCCTTCACCTTACCCGTCACTTTTTGCTGGGCTAAGGCTGTTAATGAAAAGCTTAACAGAGTAAGCAACAAAAACAAATGTTTCATTCTATATTAAATTTAAAGTTATACATACCTTTACTGCGGGAATGAATGAAGAAGATGTGTTTTTCTCCCCGTAAAAGGTTGTGGCAAAAGAATGAAATAGGAAATAGAAATACAGGTGAAGAACCATGCTAACAGGGGATACAAATGGCTCTAGCTATAACTTGACGCATTTGTACCCCCTATTTGCAACAATTAAAGTACAGGAAGATGTTTATTCTTCGTGTTGTGATTTCTGGAACTCACTGGGAGTCATTCCAAATTCCTCTTTAAAGCAAGTGGTGAAATACTTCCGATTAAAATACCCCAACGTAGCGGCAACCTCTGTTACACTTTTGTCTTTATCTTCCAACATGTGTCTGGCATGCTTCATCTTGATGTTCCGGATAAAATCCAATGGAGTTCGACCTGTTATGGCTTTCAATTTACGGGTCAAAGTAGAACGGGACATATTCATGGCATCAGCTAGAGCTGTCACATCAAAATCAGGCTCAGTAAGGTTATCTTCCACGGCTTTTACCGCTTTCTCCAATAGAAGTTTGTCCAGTTGTACAAACTCAGGTTCAGGCAAATTCACCTTACTATCCAAATAAATACGCATTTTAATCATCTCCTTGCTGTCCGCCCACATTTCATTATTCTTACGGTCCACGCGCTTCAGATAAAGATACAGACTATAACCGGATACACCCATCACTATCAATACATAGAACAAATACGCCCACCAAGTTTCATAAAAAGCAGGAAGGCGTCGGATAGTCAGTTCAGTTACCTCTTTACTCCAAAGACCATTTTCATCCGTCGCTTTCACCTGAAAAGTATAAGTGCCCTTACTCAGATGATTATAAAAAGCCGAGTTTTTTCCACCTTCCACATATACCCACGCTTTGTCCACTCCTATCAACCGATAAGCATAGCGTATCTTTGAAGCATAACGGTGGTTAAGAGAAGAAAAACTAATTTCCAAATTCTGATCATCGGGATGCAATTCTATCCGGTTAATGGAATTGCTACTCTTTCTATCTCCGAATATCAATGATTCTCCTTGCAACTTTATATCAGTTATCTTGGTCTTCACTGCACTAGCCTTTCTTTCCAACCCGTTTGATGGAGTAACCATGCAAATACCCGGAATGCCGCCCCAATAAATATTGCCATCTTTTGCTTGACAAACAGCAGTGGGAAGAAAGCGATGCAACAAGATAGAACCATCCGTGGTAAGATAGGTGCGGAACGAACCGTTACGAGGATTAAATTCTATCAGTTTCTGGTTCGTATCAATCCAAATATGATTATATGCATCAGCCACTATCTGGTTCACCTGATTACCATTCATGCCGCAGGCCCCATTATAACAAAGCAACTTATTCTCTGAAGGTCATAAGAGTAGACCCCTCCGTCACAAGTTCCCAACCACAAAATCCCATCAGGAGCGATAGACAGACAGGAGAAGTTCTTTTCTAATTTAAAAGAACGCAGTTTTTCATCTGCCGTTGTCTGAAACAAACCGTTGTCCTGAGTACAAATCCATATCAGTCCTTCCTTATTTTCGACTATCCCCATCACATGACCCACATCCGGATAAACCCGTTTGACTCTTTTCTGACGAACATCATAGCTACAAAGTCCTTTGCTCAAGCCTATCCACAAGATTCCATGCGAGTCTTCATATAATTTTGTCACTGTAGCATTCTGTTCCACCTGTCCGTTCAAGTCGATAACATCTTTCAGATGCATCTCCATTCCCTGACGAGCCATGCCATAGACCCATCTATTCAAATCCTTCGCCACCCAGACCCCGTTATTGATGCGTGCTCTCGTCATCTCTCGTCCATTATTCAAAGGCAAAGAAGCAAGTGCGGGAAAATCCGAATAGATTTTCACTTTATCCTGTTTCAAGTCATACAGTGCAAGACCAGTTCGTTCCTGCATCATCCACATCATGCCATCTCCATCATCACACAAAGCCATTATGGCCGGACTGCGGTTTACCCTGTCCGCCAAAGCGGGCAAAGCATAATCTTTGGTTATATTATCCATCAGATGTAGGATGAAACTAGGACGGTCAAAAGCTGATACCCACAAACATTCCTTTCCTTTCAAGACCTCTACCAGCATGTGGTTGACAGGCAAAAGTCCTGCCGGAAATTTCAACTGCTTCAACGTCCGGTCCGGTTGAATTTGCAAAGCCATGAAATCGTGGCCGGTAGTCAACCAGATATATCCCAGTTTATCATCCTGTGCCAGACTGAGGATGAGTCCGTCCTCCTCACCGGCCGCATTGACCGGTATTTCAGAGTATACAAACATGGAATCCCCTGGGGCCGAAGGATCGAAACGTACCACGCCATCCCCCCAGGTAGCCAACCAAAAATAATCCTGTTCATTATCCTGAACCATCACCGTAGGATTTCGACTTCTCATCTTATCGGGATAAGGGATAAACTCATCTTTTTCTTTGTCCAGATGATATACCCGACCATTCCACACAGAAATAATAATTTCATGGTTGCGACTCTCACAAAATCCGGAGATGGAGGCTCCTCCGTGTTCATTCCGGATAGGATATTCTTTAACCAACTGCCCGTTGGTATCATATTTAGCCAATACAGAGCGATACCCCAGCCACATAGAGCCGTCACTGGTAGCATAAAGATACATCACTGGAATATTCTTCAGACGCTTCGGATCTATAGGATGTACACTGTAATCCGATTTATTAAGAATATATGCCCCTTTGTCTGTACCGAACCATATATTTCCTTTCTTATCCTCAGCGATACATTCTACCAAGTTGTCCTCTAATAGCCCCGGAGTATCAATGTCCGAACGAAACACCTTTACATGATAGCCGTCGTCACGACATAATCCGTTCACCGTGCCATACCACATATATCCTTCACTGTCTCTGAAAACACGATGAATAGCATTTACCGGCAACTGGTCAATGGTAGGAATATCTGTAATAGTTATGTTCTGAGAACACACCAAGAAAGAGAGAAAAGATAGTATAAAGGTCAATATATATTTCATTGTGCTTTCTATTAGAATCATAGACCGCCACAAAATTATAAAAAGAAATCGGATACTCTAGTAATTTTTAAAATTTGCTAAAGTATCCGATAACTGTTCTATCTGCAAGTTTCCTACTTTTGGAATCTTCTCCTTACATCTGTGTTTTATTTTTCTTCTGTAGCACCTTCATTTTAATAACCGAAACCGGTTGTTTTTACATATACCTTATAATCTTTAATCATGCCTGGAGCTCCTTGTTCCGCACGCGGCAGGATACGAAAACCAGTCACGTTATATTCCTTGCCGAGATCTATCACCACCTGATGGGGATAAGCTGTATTGTCCACCGTCTGCCAGAAAGTACTTTCCTGCAGGTCATAGATCTTATCGGCTGTGCGGTTGCCGCTACGGGTCTCCTCGCTGTCGGCATAAACAATCTTCCAGTTTTCACGAGAGATTTTCTGTCCTTTCTCATCCAACACGTCAAACTCCGCAATAGCAGCAATATTGGTATTATCAAAGGAAGCCAAGCCTTCCAGACAGAAGTAACGTCCTTTCGTAGCAGGTACTTTCACTTCCTGCCAACCGTTACCTGGTTTGAAAGTACCGGCAGCTACCGGTGTTTCCTTCTCCAGTTTAATGGTTTGCCCCTGTTTACGATGCGTTTCTGGAACAGCTACGCGAAGCATATCCAAGATAGGTTTGTCCAATCCGACGATGGTCGCTTCTTTCGGACCTTTCAAGTCAAGAACAATGATTTCGTTCACTCCTTTTTTCAGCCAGCACCCCGGCATGAACAGAGTCTGCTGAGGACCGATCTCCCAGAAACGTCCCATGGCACGGCCATTCACCCATACCATACCTTTTCCCCATGACTCCATATTCAGGAATGTATCAGCCACCTTATCCAAGGTAAAAGTGGCGCGATAGTAGGCCGGAACACTTTCATCATTTTTTTCTATGCCACAGGCGGCAGACGAGTTCATATCCTGAAAATTCCGGGAAGATACAAATTCATAATCTACGGGAAGATTATAAACAGTCCAGCCTTTCAACGTTTCGGCATTCTTACCGTTCACCAGTTCCACTTTTTCGGTGATTCCCTTACGGTCGTGAATGGATTTGTCAAAGTTCACACGTCCCATGGCTTCCACCAATAAATCAAGCTGAGTTCCGGCTTTCAATGCAGGCAATGTCAACTCCTGCTCTCCGCCACGGCGGTCCAGACGCCCCAACAGTTTCCCGTCGGCAAAGATCTGTGTCCAGTCATGTTGTTCGGTAATTTTCAAAATGGTTCCTGCTTTCACATCTTCCGGCAGACGGGTACGATACAGAATACTTCCCCAACCCTGGTCAAATTTCTCCATCGGCCGGATCTCCTCTGTCTGCTTCGGTTCGGGAAGGTTGTTGATCAGCGGAGCCACTTGAGTGAATTTGATAGCCGGAACTTCCATTACCGGTAAGGCTTCGGGAACTTCGGGCAATGTCTGGCCTTCGTCCATGTAATCCTTCAACATATTGCGCAAGGCGAAATATTTGTCGGTGGTCCAGCCCGCTTCGCTGATAGGAGCATCATAGTCATAACTGCTGCACATAGCCGAATAAGCCGGATTATTAGCACCGCCCCACCAGCCAAAGGTCGTTCCTCCGTGAGTCATGTACAGACTGAAGGAAATGCCTTTGTCCATCATCTCTTTCAGACCATCCACCATGATTTGTCCGTCACGGGTTTCGTGCTTACGTCCCCAGTGGTCAAACCATCCACTCCAGAATTCACTGCACATCAGTGGAGCGTCAGGACGTACTTCTTTCAGTTTGGCAAACTGCTTGTCGATATCGGCTCCCGTACCGAAGTTTACAGTCCAAAGCAAATCATCCAAACCGTTATTCAGGAAATTAGAACTCCAGTCACATTGGAACAAAGGCACTTCGGTGAAGCCTGCGGCGCGTACCGTGTCACGGATGGCAGACACATAGGGCTTGTCCGTGCCATACGAACCATATTCGTTTTCCACCTGCACCATGATGATGTTACCGCCACGGGTAATCTGCAAATCCTGCAACTGCTTGCCCACTTCATGCATAAAGGCTCCCACGTGCTGCATATAGAAAGGATCGAGAGTACGAAGCTGCACGCTGTCGTTCTTCAGCAGCCACCAAGGCAGACCGCCCATTTCCCATTCCGCACATACATACGGGCCGGGACGCACAATGACGTACATGCCATGCTTCTGAGCCAATTTACAGAAAGCCGCAATATCCTTGTTGCCTGTAAAGTCATAATTGCCGGGAGTTTCCTCATGCAAATTCCAAAAGACATATAGACAGAGCGTATTCATGCCCAAGGCTTTACACATTTCGATACGATGTTCCAGTATTCACGGGGAATGCGTGGATAATGCACCTCTGCCGCTTTGACCACGAACGGTTTCCCATTCAGCAGAAAGGTATTCTTGCCCGCTTCGAATGTTCCGGACTTATTGCCGGCACATCCCGCCAGCAGCAGGACTGCCAGCAACAAAGTCAGTAATTTCTTCATGTTTATTTATCTATTGTTATTTTTCATTCTTGTTTATCCGGATTACTGTAAATGAATAAGCCGGCAATTCATATCCGAATTTCTCGCTTACTTCCATTGTACCGGCTACAGGACGAGCCTGCTTGTCGGTCGGCTTGCCTGCCAGAACCGTCTTTACGGCAGTGGTGTTCATTCCTTCCAAAGATGGGAGCTCCACCTTCGCATTCACCGCTACCGGCAGCAGATTCACCAGTTTCACGATCATATCTCCTGTCTTTCCGTCGCGGACTACCGACACACCTACCCGTTTCTTCACCGCATCTTGTGCATTATCCAAAGTCACGGAAGAAGCGATGTATTCACTGCCCGCATTTTGTCCGTACATCTGCTGCGCATAGTAACCTACGGTGGGTTTCACCTCCGTATTATTGAAATAAATCAAATCCGGATTCCACTGGGTATGTCCCTCCTTGGCCAACAGAGGAGCGTATGAAGTCATGGTCACCACATCAGCATTACGTTCCACGGAAGTCAGGTACAAGGCCTCAGCCAATGCTGTTTCCATGTTGTTGGGGCGTCCCGGCAGGTGAGCCGCATACTCTCCCAGATACACTTTTGCCTTGTTGCGGTCATAACGGTCATAGAAATCCTGGTTGTTGATAAACCATCCCGGAGTATTGTAATAATGCTCGTCCACCATCGGAATACCCATTTTGGTAGCAAATTTCCATCCTTCCTCATAATCACTGCCCTCATAGAACGGACCTACGGTTCCGATAACGGTCACTTCGGGATATTTCTCCTTCACCGCATTGAAAATCATAGTGAAACGTTCTTCAAAGATATCAGTAATCAGGTCCTCGTTACCAATGCCGATGTATTTCAGGTTAAAGGGCTTGGGGTGTCCGGCTTGCGCACGCTTCTTTCCCCATACGGTCTTCTTCGCATCTCCATTCGCATATTCTATCAAGTCCAATACATCCTGCACGTACTGCGGCATTTCCTCCATCGGGATTCCGCCTTGCTGACCGCCACAACCCAGTTCGCCTACCGAGTGATGGCTGCAAGTTCCCGAGTTCTGACAAGCACTCCGGCTGCCACCACGGGAACAGGTTCAGCACCCATGTCCTCGCAGAACAAGAAATATTCATGATATCCCAAACCACGTGTCTGATGATAGCCCCACAAATTGCGCAGAGGCTTACGTTCCTCCAACGCTCCTATAGAGCCTTTCCAATCATAAATATTGTCCACACCATCTCCGTGAGCCACACATCCGCCGGGGAAACGGACAAAACGGGGATGAAGGTCGGCCAAGGTCTGTGCCAAATCGGCGCGCAGCCCGTTCTTTCTGCCTTTAAATGTATTCTGTGGGAAAAGAGAAACCATATCCAAGGCATACTTCCCAGCCATCTGCGGACAAACGGACAACACGGCATCCGCAGCATCCGCCGTTGCTGTCAGTACAGCCTTTTGTTTTTTCCACTCTGTAGATGAAACCCGAATAGCAGCCTGCGCAATCTCCTTGCCGTCTTTGGTAGTCAGTCTCACAAGCACTTTTCCACCTTTCGTATCATCCAGCACTTTGGAAAACACAGAGAAGTCATACTTCTCACCTTTTTTCACGGCAATACCGTCAAAACCGTTATTCACCAGGGCAGCACCCGGGCGGTGTACCTCCAACACTGCATAGTGGGCATTGTTAGCATGAATGGGACTGTCCTCACTGACAGACAGTTCCGCATTAGTTCCCTGTATGCTCCACGCATACGTGCTGTTCCAGTTCTTATCTCTTGCGCCGTCTTTAGCAGAATATTCAAAATCACGGTTCTGAACCAGCTCCGCATACAACCCGCCATCGGCCCCATAATTGATATCCTCAAAGAAAATACCTATTAAATGCTCGCTGATGGGCTTTACCCGTCCGGCATCCACCCGGATGGTGGCAGTGACCGGTTTCAGTCCGGCAAAACGAACGGCGTCCTGTTCGGTACGCTCATTATTCTGTATATCGCGGAATTTCTTATGCTCGGCAAAACGAATCAACTGTTCTATATCCACATAAGGTACTTTCTGCATATAGCCGTTCAAAGTATCTTTATCAAGGACAATCTGCCGGGCAGTGACCAGTCGGGGCACAGCAGGCTTCTCCGCATTGACATATTGTTGGGGAGCCCACTTCAACAAGTCGGAAGAATGGGAAGTACCCCATACTTTTCCGCTGGGGGTGAGCTGCCACCGGCAATACCAACGTCCGTCTTCCGCTTTTTCCAGAAGAGGTTTAATCATTCTCTTTTCCGACCCCCAACGTCCGAAGTCACATTTCAGATAGGCAAAGCCATCGGATACACTCAGCCACTTGTCGCCATCGGGGCTCCATGCGAATTTCAGTCCGCTGCGTCCCTCGTCTTCCGGATGGGCGTAAGAGAAGATGTAGACCGAATCGGGCTCATTATATACTTTTTCCACGGCAGCACAGACGGATTGGCCTGCTGCCAATGAGGCGATTGCCAGAGATAATAAGGTCTTTTTCATGGTATATACTTTATTGTTATGTTTCTTTTATAACGTGGGAACAACCTTCCTGATGGTTCCGTCCGGATTAAATTCCATACGGTCTATACATACTTCACGATGCACGCCAGGACCCTTCTCACGGTCTATAAAGTTCTTATTAATACGATGATATACAATGTACCACTCATCCGTACCCGGAATTTGCAGCACCGCATTGTGGGCAGGCCCATAGATTTCCTTTGCAGGTCCTGAATCAGCACCACCGGCTTCTTGGCCACCTTTATGGGACCCAACGGAGATTTTGACGTACCGTATGCCACATGATAGTTAGGCGAACCGGTATCGTCCACAGACCACATAAAATAGTAAAGTCCGTTACGATAGAACACATACGCCGCTTCACGGAAAGCATAATCCTTCAGGCTTCCCCCTTTCGGAGTCAATACGGTCAGGTATTCTCCTTGATGGAAAGCATATCCTCATTCAGCTCGGCGCCTGCCATATAGCCATTACCCCAATACAGATAGGATTTTCCCGAAACCGGATCGGTAAACACATCCACATCAATCTGCTGTCCGTGGCCCACAGGAGATTCGGTGAGATGGGATGTCCCAAGTCTTTGAACGGACCGGTGGGAGAATCGGCTACCGCCACCCCGATCTGCTTGCCGCCTCCGGCTGTAGGGTTACCACTGAAATAGAAAAAATATTTATACTTTCCGTCCACTATTTTTTCTTCAATACATGGAGCCCACGCGTTTCCATCCGCCCATATCACCTGGTCGGACTTCAGGTCAAGCATCACGCCTTCGTCCTTCCAGTCCTTCAGATTATCCGAAGAGAAGACACTGAAATACCATCCGCCCCATCCGGGCTGTCCGTCGGTGGTGGAATAGATATAATATTTTTTAGTCTGATGAGAATACAATATCTCGGGGTCAGCATGGAAACCTTGCAGCACGGGATTGTTGGGAATCGTCATATTGCCCATTTCCTTTGAAGCCATTTGTCGGTGATGCGCTTCAACTCGGCACGGGTAATGGGGATGATAGTTCCGTGACGCGGATGAAAATTCATCTTCACCTCACTGTCTATCACTTTAAAGTTTTTCAAATCGGTCGTTTCGGTAAACTGGTATTTACCTTTCATATAGACATCATACATCAAGATGTATTTATTCTGACCTATCAGTTGAAAGTTCCCGCACCTTCCACCGCTTCCGGGGTCTGCTGCTTGTAGTCGGGTTCTTCCTCCATTGTCCCGAAGTCAGCGAACGGGTAGTTGCTACCCGGATGCCGTTTCCATGTCCTTCGGTTTTATAAAACAGGTGGTAGATTCCATCTTTATATACGATATCACCGTCTATGCAAGATTTCTTGTTTTCAGGGATGAAAAGCGGTTTCGGTTCACCTTCCAGGTCGGTAAATTCTTTATTGGCATAAGCATAATAAATCACATCTGCCTCATCACCATATTTCATTGACCAATAGACCAAGTATTTTCCGGCTTCCGCATCGAAGATAGTCTGAGGCGCCCATACCCGTTTCAGTTTTTCCTGTCCGGCATAACGTTTCTGCATATTGATGACAGAATGGTTCCAGTTCACCAAGTCTGTAGATTTCAGCAACACCATGGCACGATTGGAATCCCATCCATTGTCAGAAACCATATCGGTAACCACCATATAGAATGTCTTTCCGTCTTTGCAACGCAGGATATGCGGGTCGCGCACACCACCGGTAGACTGATGATTTTGGAATCAATGACAGGTTTGTTGTCATTCAATGCCCAATAGGTATATCCGTCCGTACTTACCGCATAGCATACGGCTTCCTCGCTGATGTGGTTACCTGTAAAATAGGTAAAGAGATAAGCTATGTAATCTTTTTCGGCTACATTATTTTGACTATTGGCAGATTGCTGTGCTCCTGCCAGCCAGGGCACAAGACAAGCCAAAAAGAAAGTAAGGATTTTGTGTTTCATAATAATTAGTTCAAAAATTGTTTGATGCAAAGATAGAAAATACAATCCTAACGATAGGTATATAAATCTTTCAAAAGAGGGACTTTATTCGGTCAAATGGGGGAAAATAGAAAAAATACAGCAATCTCTATTTCTAAGAATAGAACATTTTCCATCTTGCAAATAGAAATTAATTAGAAGAACAAAATCATTGATTGAAGACTCAAATATTATTATTCCGAATGCTATCATAGAATACAAACCATTCAGTATTTCATTTTTTCACCTCAAATTGATAACTACCCGATTCCAACTCCAAAATAACCTTTCCATTATTTTCACCGATAAACTTGATTCCAGTACTTTTTTTTAAAATACCCTTTCCGTTCTCCTTCACATCTTTTACAGATGAAGCAGGTAGATATAATAAAGCGGAAGTATTGCCAGGAATATTGAAAGTATATCGAATGATTTCATTCTCTATTTCCCAACCACTTTCAATGCGTCCATACATAGAATCGTAATATCCTTTTGCATACTTCATTTTACCAGCCAAATCTATCGCCGGCTTTAAGATGAAATGTTTAAATCCGGGAAAAGCCTCATCCCGCTGTATACCCAAAGAATAATTATACATCCAACTTCCTACTGCACCAAATGAATAATGATTAAATGAATTCATACGGTTATTCCCGCCAAACCCATCCAAATGGTATAAGAATTCAAGCGTTCCCAAATAGTCGTCGCACCCTGTTCTACGGAATATAGCCAAGAAGGATAGCTTGTTTGTTGCAATAATCTATAAGCAATATCAGAATAACCATTATCTGACAGTGCCTTACCAATCCATGCAGTGCCTATAAAACCAGTCATTAACGAATAAGATGGACATAACTTGCCACAATCAGTTGTATTCTCCCGTGTAATGGTTTCCAACAAGTTCTTTATGGCTTTTTCTTTCTGCTCATCATTAATAATATTGAATGCCAACGGAAGCACATAAGAAGTTTGAATATCAATTGATGCACCTCGTTTTTTAGGAAGAAAGGAGGAAAAGATAGTCTTACCATCATTGGGGCGAATATAGGTTTTATTAAAGAAAGTTTTCCGCTCAGCATATAATTTACTGAATCTTTCTGCATCCATTTGCTTGCCCAAAATGGTAGCTATCTTATTCATCAATTCCAAGTCGTAGATGAAATATGCTTCCCATAAGAGTGATTTATCATTTTTCTCATCTTCCAATCCCAACCAGTCACCCAAGTCACCCCATGCTCTGTTCTGAACTAGCAAGCCTGTCTCCTTCTCAATCATTTTATCAAGTATATACTGTATGTACTGACTCATAGCATCATAGTGTTCGTTCAACAATCTTTTATCTCCATATTGCTGATAACACTCCCAAGGCACTGTGATTCCGGCACTTCCCCATAACAGCCCACCAAACCCTCCTCCCAGTGGAGCTATATCGGGAAAACGTCCGTCAGATCGTTGTACGTCACGCATAGATTGTACATATCTTCTAAGGAATTGAGAGACATCAGCCAGGTAAGTCGCTGTACGAGAGAAGACAGAAATATCTCCCGCCCATCCCAAACGCTCGTTGCGTTGAGGACAATCTGTGGGAATAGACAAGAAGTTACCGGAAGAAGACCACGTAATATTTTTCCACAATTTATTAACCAATGTATTGGATGTTTCGTAGGAAGAGGCAAAGTTATGGATGGAACTAAGCACTATTCCTTTCACCGCTTCTGTCGCCAAAGGAGCATCTATACCGTTATCTCCACAAAACGATAACCGTGGTAAGTAAAACGCGGATGAATAGTTTCCCGACCGCCTCTCGTTATATAGATATCTTGAGCCATGGCGGCACGGATATTTTCAAGCATAATCATACCAATACTTCCTTCATATTCGGGCAAATCAGGATACTTTACTTCGGCATAACGCAGACAGATTTTTGTTCCTGGTTTCATTCCTGAAAGTTGGATTTGAGGTACACCTACCATATTTTGTCCCATATCATATACAAAGACTTTTGGACGGACTTCTTCTACAGAGATTGCAGTCAGCTCATTGACCGCCTTTACTGTTTGCCCGAACTGCCCTACCAGTTTATAATTAGAATAATCATCCACCCAAGGCATATTTGGATTTCCTGATGTACTTATATGTCCGTTCAAAGCTACTTCAACAGCTGGTTTCCAACTTTCGTTTGGAGTGTATAAAGCTGTATTCCACCCTTCCATTTCCGAGTCTTTCAGAGCATCATAAACTTCTCCTTGAAAGAGACTGCCATACAGAACAGGACCATTATTACAATACTGCCAAGTAGAAGGATCCGTAACAATCACTTTTTCATGCCCATCTTTATAGGTGATAACTAATTTAGCCAATAAAGATTGCCGATCGCCGAAGAAATTCCAATTTTCTCCAGTAAATGTAGCACCTCCACTCCACCAACCTTCTGCAAGGAAAGCTCCGATAGCATTCTGACCTATTTGTACATAGTCTGTAACATCAAAGGTCTGATATAAATGAGTTTTATTATATTGAGTAACTCCAGGATTGAAATAATCCTCTCCAACACGCTGTCCATTTATATAAATTTCATAAATTCCGCGTGCCGTAACATATAGACGCGCTTTTACCACCCCAGCATCTGGAGAAGTAAAAACTGTACGGAGCATAGGAGATGATTTTCCTTTCGGAGTGAAAATTTCTAAAGCACCATTCGTTCCACCAAAGATCTGATACGCTTCATCCTTCACTGTCGTTATTACATTTTGAGGACTTCTAAAATTCATGATTTTCACTTTTGAAAAAGAAACAGCCTGTTCAGCCGGGACAATAAAGCCCATATCACCGACTACCGGAAAAGCAATGAAATCACCTCCTCTCCCCAACGGATTTAGATTGACAACGCCAATCTCCTTTTCTACATTATCAATATAGAACTTAGTGAAACCTAAATCAGAACTTAATGTTATCGTATGACAACCATACATATTGTCTTTATGAATCAGATTCTTAGGAATGGAGAAACTAGCAAAAGGCATGTCCGGCTTGTCATTAGGATGGTAGCCCACCCGATAGACATTCAATATCGCTTCTTTTTTCATGGATATTGGAGCAATATCCAATTCCACTTTGATGTAAGATTCATTCTTCCCGTTTTCCAAATGATACAAGTTCTTATTTTTGTCCATCAGACGTGCATCATTAGCTCCATAAACAAGACCTGCACAAGTACTTTTTAATATTTCATTTAATTGAATTGTATATTCCAATCTGAAAACCGGAAGATAATGCGAATACAAAACCATATCCTGATCACTGCCTCCAATCCATTTGGCATCCTTCCAACCTTGATAAGTGGAATCACAACTCATTAATCCTGTTTCAAACCAAGAAGTTTCCGACATTTGTTCGCCTCTTTGATTCCAAACCGTTACAGTCCATGAATAACGAGTAGAGGGTTGCAGAGAAGTGCCATTATACACTACATTTAAAGAGAATCCATTTTGTGTTTTTCCACTATCCCACACAATGTTTCCTTTTTCATCTGAAACGATAATTTGATAGGCTGTCTGCTGCAGACGCGTTCAGCACCTAGGGATTCCATCTGCCAACTAAAACGGGGAAGTTCAACATCAAGACCTAGAGGTGTAACAGCATATTCGGTCTTTAAATTCTTGACTATGAAATGAGCATTACCAGATTGCAACGTTGCATGGCAAGCAATACAAACAGAAAGAAGCAAAACAAGAAGTTTACAATTCTTCATATATACTAGTTTATATTGATTAAGTTATTGACATATATTTATGAATAAAGACTTTACGGAACGACATTTTTACCAAGACTAGAATTATTCAATGTCATTCCGCCAAGTTACAATATACCTAAACCTTAAAAATAAGGCTAAGCGCAGCCTCTGATGCGGGCAATGGAAACAAAATACGGATATCAGTAAAAGCAGTAGGAGCCACCGAAAATCCCTCGGGAAAATAATAAGCCGAAGGATTAGCTTTTACCCGCTCTCCATAAGATTTCATAACCTGTTCTGCACTTCCGGTACGTACAAGGTCAAGCCAACGTTTGTTCTCAAAAGCTAGTTCCACACGCCGTTCCTTAATAATAGCCTCGCGTACATCTGATTGAGTCGAAGCACTGCTTACAGGCAACAACGCTCTTGATCTTACTCTATTCAAATATACTAATGCCTCCTCCGTCTTGCCTTGCTCATTCAAAGCTTCAGCAATAAAAAGCAAGACCTCAGCATAGCGGTAAACCGGCCAGTTATCACCGGTTTTCCCACTTTGTGTATGAGCATGGCAATATTTCTTGATATAAGGATAAGAGATACCATGGGCGGTAACAAAGCCCACGGAAACATCTTTACGCACATCTCCTGGTTCATAAGCTTCCATAATATCAGGCGTAGGTATATTATAACCTTCTATTGTACGTGCTACCTCAGGAATACCCGTAATAGCTGTTGTCTCTTCGGCTGTTATCGGCTGCACCAAGAAGGTATAAAAGAAGGAGCTATGCAATCCTTCATTACCATCCTTAAATTGAATCTCGAAAATGGATTCCGGACCATTCTTATTAGCAAGTTCAAAAACATCCGCATAGCGTGGCATCAACTCATAACCCGTTACTTCTTTTAATACCTGTTCGCTTCCGCCCATCGTTTCTGCACTATATATACATTACCCAAAAGAGTGTTTGCCGCTCCCTTCGTTGCCCTACCAGGCTCTTGATCCGCTTTGGATGGCAAAAGAGAAACGGCCTGTCCGGCATCTGCAATGATCTGTTTATACACATCTTCCACACTTGCCAATGGCTGTGAAGTATCAGCTTGTGTCTTGGCCGGTTTCAAGTGTATGGGTACACTACCGAAATACTGTACAAGATCGAAATAAGCCAATGCCCGAAGAAAGTAGGCCTGACCTTTAATATTATCTTTTATCTTCTGATCAAAACTGACGGCATCTATCGGTTCCAACAGATGATTAACCCGTGAAATAATACGATAGTCAATCACGTATTTGGAACGTGGCACTCCATTCGTCGCATCGTCCAAAAAGTTTTTCACGAACTCAGCCTCTATCGTTCCCCGGTCATTGGGGTTATATTTATAAGTGGTATTATCACTGCGCATTTCGCCCATCGCCCATGCTCCATACGTCCCGTTATACAAATCGCGTAAAGGAGCATAAGCACCATTGATTGCCTGCTCAAAGTCACTTTGTGATTTGTAATAAACAGCAGTACTCAAAGATGTCTCAGATGGTAAATTCAAGAAATCGCCCTGACATCCTACCAATAGGCTAGATGACAGCAACATCGCCAACATATATTTATGATTCTTCATAATGGTATTCAATTTTAAAAGTTAAAAGTTTATATTCAAGCCAAAAGTGAATGTCCTTGGTACGGGATATGTAGAATAATCTATACCTTGCAATAATGCTCCCGGTGAGTTGCCATTAAAGTCCACACCCACTTCGGGATTTCCATATTTGTACTTGCTGAATACAAATGCCTGCTGGACACTGGCGTACACACGCAGTCTGCTGACAAACTTAATGAGATTAGCTGGCAAGGTATATCCTAATGTAATGTTCTTAATGGTCAGGTTACTTCCATCGTATACAAAACGGGAATGAAAGATATCCCTTTCACGTGAAGTCCCACTAGTAGTCTTACCATAAAGTCCGGCACCGGGATTGTCAGGGGAGCGCCACCGGTCCTTCACCTCTTTCATTACATTAAAAGGGCCGTCAAGGTTGGCCATACCTTGCTCTACAGCAGCGGCAATTTTATTTCCGTAAGTGCTGTGGCAACTATAGTCAGATCAAAATTTTTGTATTCAAAATTGTTCGTTAAACCAAATGTGAATTTAGGAAGAGGATTACCGATTTCCGCCTTATCACCACTTTCATCATCGCCATAAGTAATTTGTTTATCGTCATTAACATCGTGGAATTTGATAGTACCTACTTGGGAATCCACAGCTTTAGGCGACTGGTCATAATCTGACTGGTTTACATAAATTCCATCCTGAACCATTCCATAGAATTGCCCGATACGCCCTCCTACACGTGAAATCGTACTTACAATGCCCGAATAAGCCACCAACTGATTACTCAAATCACTTAATGCCAGCACACGGTTATCACTGAAAGAAATATTGAAATTCGTGCTCCAATTAAATGTTCCTACAATATTATGGGAATTAATACTAAACTCATGTCCCCAGAATTTAAGTTTACCAACATTCCCTATCAGTGTAGAGAAGCCTGATTCTTCGGGTACAGGTAGTGAATAAAGCATATTGGATGTTATCTTGTTATAGTAGTCATATGTAAAAGTAATACGATTATTGAAGAAACCAAGATCGACTCCAAAGTCCAATTGGCGAGTTTTTCCCATCCCAGATCATCGTTTCCAAGATTCGTAACAGCACTTCCGCTTGCGACAGTACTACCAAACACAGCATTCGTGTTACCACTTACCGTATTGTAATGAGTATAATTTCCTATATTGTTATTCCCTATCATACCATAACTTCCACGTACTTTCAGCAAAGACACACTCTTAAGTTTGCCCATAAAAGCCTCATCACTCACAATCCATCCTAAAGATACCGATGGAAAGTTACCCCACTTATTATTACTTCCGAAACGGGATGAACCATCCCTACGAATACTTGCTCCAATCAGATATTTACCTTTATAACTGTAATTGACACGACTTAAATATGAAATCATACTCCACTCTTGAACATCCATAGTCGGATTGTTCTTCACCAATGCCGCATCAATAGTCTGTATTCTATCGTCCGAAAAGTTCGAACCACTTATGGCACTATAGTCACTACGAAATCTTTGTGTAGTATATCCAAGCAACAGTTCAAACGTATGATTACCTATTTCTTTTGAATAATTAGCAGTGGTTTCGGACAACCAAGACCAATATCGGTTATTCGCTTCGTAAAGATTAGCTGCAATGGCACTTGGTGCAGCTGCAAATGCCCGTCCGGCAGTAGAAGGTTGGAAATTGTGCTGATAATTAGAACCTATATCTCCATTCAGACTCGTCTTCAAGACAAGACCTTTAAGTGGTTCATATTGCAGACTCGCATTTGCAAGCAATCTTTTCGCTTCCCGCTTGTTGACGATATCTTGTATGGAACGCACCCAATTCGGGGTCTCAAAGGCAGTGACACCGGGTGTTGTCACTACTACGGGATAGGTTCCATCTTCGTTTCGATAGTCAAGAATAGGAGGAGTCAATGTAGCGTTAGCAAGTAAACCTCCCCCACTAAAGAATGCTCCATCTGATGACGGTCGGTTTTCAAAACTATAAGTCGGAGCCAGATTGAAAGCTAGCTTCAAATTGTCGGAAATCCGGTAAGTAGAGTTAGCCCTTGCTGAAATACGTTGGTAATCGGAGTTCAACAAAACACCATCCTGATTGAAATACCCCAGTACAAAAGAGCTTGTAAATTTATCTTTCCCTGTACTAACAGATACATTATAATCTTGTATCATGGCACTACGCAGCATAGCAGCATACCAGTCATGTCCTTTACCATATTGTGAAGGATTCTGAAAAGCGGTAGGAACACTTTGCCCCAAGTCTTCATAGCTCTCTTTCTTGAATTGCGCCCACTCTGTTCCATTCATCATTTCAGGTCTGCCTTTTTGAGGCACATTCTGAACTCCCATATATGCATTGAAGCTAATATTCGTCTTTCCAGCTTTCGCACCTTTAGTTTGAATAAGTACTACACCAAAAGCTGCACGGGAACCATACAAAGAAGTTGCAGCTGCATCTTTAAGTATAGTCATTGACTCTATCTCATTCGGATTAATATCATTGATATCACCCACAATAGGAAATCCATCCACTACATAAAGAGGATTTGATCCTGTAGAAAGTGATGCAGCTCCACGAATACGGACGTTCATTCCTTGTCCTGGTACTCCCGTTCCCTGATTCACTTGTACACCTGCAATTTGTCCTTGCATCTTTTGGGTAAACTGCGCTACAGGAACATCAGAAAGTTTATCAAAATCCAATGTTTCCATAGCACCAGTAACAGCTCGTTTGGTCTGGGTGCCATAAGCTACCACTACTACTTCATCCAGCGACTTCACATCTTCTTTCAAGACAATGCTCAATGAATGATTGTCTTTCAGTTTGATTTCTTGCGGAATATATCCTGTATAGCTGAATTGAAGTATATCACCCATATTCGCTGCCAAAGAGAAATTACCATCAAGATCTGTTACGGTACCTTGACCCGATCCTTTTATCAATACCGAAACACCTATTAAAACTTCTCCGGATGCATCAGTTACAGTACCAGCTATTCCCAATTTTTGCTGCTGTGCCGCCAATGCAGCATTCCGGGTAAGAATAATATGATTTCCCGCCATCTTGTATGCAACAGATGACTCTGCAAGTAAAATCGATAAGACTTCCGCTACCGGCTTGCTGCTTACATGAATGCTTTTACGCATCTTTACGTTCACATCTTCCTTATATATAAAAAGATAGTCCGTTTGAGACTCTATCTCATTCAATATAGATTCCAACGGGGCATCGCTTCTATTGATAGTTACCCTCGCATTCTGTGAGTGACTATTTTCAGCCATCAGGCTGAACAGGCAGAAGAACAATAAGAATATTGATATTCGCATAATTCTAAATAATTGTTTTAAATCCGGATTTTCAAGATAATAAAGATCCGGCAAAGGAATGTTTTTCATATCTTTGCAAATGGTTATTAATACGATTTATTAAAAATAATTGTGTTAGTCGGGTCGGTGGGTGGTGCAAACACCCATCGGCTCTTTAGTTGTTTTTCATAAGGATTGCTTCATAGGCTGATTTTCCATTTTAGAAGGTTAATACATTTCTTACTTTATATGAATGACGTCATTATCCCGATTTCTTTGATAAATAAAGGCTACATCGTTTTGCAGGACACGCAGCGCATAGTCCAATCCATCAGAAATCCTAAATTTCCCAGTTAATGCAACCTTTGCTATTTCCTTTTTATCCATCTGTATTTTCAAATCATAATATTTCTCCAAGTCTTTTATAATATCAGCAAAAGGTTTATTTCTGAAACAATATAACCCCTCTTTCCAACGATATACATTATAATCATCAATTTTACTCACCACCAATCGGCCGTCTATCAAAGTCGTTTTCTGATTGGGTGCCAAGATGACGGAATTCTTTTCATCGTGAGGTAATTTTACCTTTACTCTGCCTTCCATCAAAGACGTTTCGAATATTTTTCGTGCTGAATAAGCTTCCACATTGAATTTTGTTCCCAATACTTCTACATCCAATGTACTTGTATGTACCACAAACGGACTCTTTTCATTATGAGCCACCTCAAAGTAAGCCTCTCCATCTAATATCACCTCCCGTTTGTCTGTCATAAAAGAAACAGGATATTGCATTGTAGTTCCGGCATTCAGCCAAACGTTTGACCCATCGGGCAAATCGAGGTTAACACGCTGGCCGGCCGGTACGGTAATGGTCTGCATCGCTAAATACATACCTCCATTATCTTTACCTATTGAAAATAATACAGCCGTCACACTCACCGTTATCACTATTACAGAAGCTATTTTCAGGAATTCCCTGATAAAATAGTTCCTCCTGTTCCTCATTCTCTGTATATCAGTCCGTCGGGAATGACCTGCAAGAATCATAGCATTAAACAGTTTGCGTTCCCTACGCAACAGCCCGGCATTCTCCTCAGAAGCACCGGCCCATTCTTTAACCACTTTCATATCTTCCAAAGAAGCATGACCTTCAAAAAAACGGTATAACAAATCCTTATCCATAAACACTTTTGTTTTACGTATTTATAGTAATAGCGGATGGGAAAGAACATTCCCTAGTGAAAAACTGTTTTTTTTAATGCAAATAGAAAAAAAGTAAGGATACCGGCAGATAATCCTTCAATGCAAGACGTAACGTCCTGGTAGCTTTCGATATATGAAATTCCACTCCCTTGGTTGTAATATCCAATAGTTCTGCTATTTCTTTATGGGATTTATTTTCATTACGGCTCATCACAAAGATTTTCCGAGTCTGTTCGGGCAAAGCATCCAGTGTCCTATCAACAATCTCCTGTATTTCCTTTGTAAAAACCTCATAGGGCTCGAAATCTTCCAAAGTCATGATTCTGCCCGACAATTCCCATGCATAGATTCGGGCTATTTCGTCAGAAGCATCCTGATAGACTTGTTGATGGCGCAAATAGTCAATACACTTATGCTTTATCGTGGTCAAGACATAAGCCGGAATATTAGTATCAGCAGACAAACGATCTTTGTTCTCCCAATAGTACATCATTGATTCCACAACAAAATCTTCGGCAACAGCTTCATCATGCACATAGGTACAGGCAAAGTGGACAAAACGTTGCTGGTAGTCTATAAAGAATTTATTAAATGCATTCAAATCAATGCTCATTGCCTATCAAACCGTATTAAATAAAAGGAGAATAATGGTACAAATATACATTTTTACTTTTAAAAGCAAATGAAAGCTGCCTCAAATTTTATGCCTCCAACAACGATAGCAATCCACCAAACAAAGAAAATATTCCTCCAAAGTTTCCCCGCCTTAAATAAAAGCAGTAACTTTACCAAATAATATACTAACATTAGGAAATAATGAATAACCCAGAACTACAGCGTGCCTGGCAAATAATAGAGAATACTGGCACCCATCTCTTCCTCACCGGAAAAGCAGGAACCGGAAAAACAACCTTCCTACGCAATCTGAAGAAAGAATCTCCCAAACGCACAGTCATAGTCGCCCCCACCGGAATAGCTGCCATCAATGCGGGAGGCGTTACCATCCACTCCTTTTTCCAACTGCCATTTGCACCTTTCATCCCCGATACCACGTTCAATACCGAACAAAAACATTTCCGGTTCAGCAAAGAAAAAATTAACATCATCCGAAGCATGGATCTGCTGATTATTGATGAAATAAGTATGGTAAGAGCAGATCTGCTAGATGCCATCGACTCTGTACTCCGCCGGTACCGGGACCGGTATAAACCTTTTGGAGGCGTACAACTGCTAATGATAGGCGACCTGCAACAACTTGCCCCCGTAGTGAAAGAAACGGAATGGAATATGCTGAACCACTATTATGATACCTCCTATTTCTTTGGAAGCCTCGCCTTAAAAAAAACCACCTACGCCACCATCGAGCTAAAACAAGTCTACCGCCAAAATGATCCCTATTTCCTTTCCCTACTGAACAAAGTCCGGGAGAATAAAGCCGACGAACAGACACTCGCAGAATTGAACCAAAGATATATTCCCAATTTCCATCCTGCCAAAGAAAAAGGATATATCCAACTCACCACTCACAATTACCAAGCACAACAGATTAATGATCACGAGCTTTCACTCATCAAAGAACCGGTTTTCAGTTACAAGGCAGAAGTCGCCGGAATTTTTCCTGAATATTCTTATCCTACAGATGAAACATTGATGCTGAAAAAAGGAGCGCAAATCATGTTCGTTAAAAATGACCCCTCACCGGAAAAACGTTATTATAATGGTATGATTGGCGAAATCACCTCTATAGATGAGGATGGATTTACCGTCCACACCAAAGAAAAGAATGAAAAAATCATTGTCCAACCCGAGGAATGGACAAACAGCAAATATGTGCTAAATGAAGAAACAAAAGAAATAACCGAAGAACAAGAAGGAGTCTTCAAGCAATACCCTGTAAAACTGGCATGGGGCATCACTATTCATAAAAGCCAAGGACTGACTTTTGAACACGCCATTATTGACGCTCGCTCCGCTTTCGCCCACGGACAGGCATACGTTGCCTTGAGCCGATGCAAAACATTGGAAGGGATGGTTCTCAGTTCCCCACTTTCCGTCAACGCCATTATCAGCGATACAATAATCGATGATTATAATCAGTATATAGAAACACATACTCCCAATGAAGAATTGCTCTGTGCCATGCAACAAACTTATTTTCTCAATCTCGTTAGCGAACTATTCGATTTCTCACCGATAGCCCGTTCATTCAATGAGCAAGCCCGACTGATTGACGAACATTTCTACAAACTCTTCCCTCAGTTACTGGCAGAATATAAAAAGCAGATACAAATATTCACTACTGAAATAGTGGATGTATCCTATCGTTTCCACAAACAATATGAACGTCTGGTAACACAATCTACTGATTATAATACGAATAACAACCTGCAAATACGCATCATAAAAGGAGCCGCCTATTTTGAACAAAAACTACGCCCTTTCCATAAACTGGCTGAAGCGACTAATCTTCCCACGGACAATAAAGAACTAAGAAAGAAAACGAACAACACCTTGGAAGAGTTCTTAAACACTTTGACACAGAAACTTTCCTTGCTACAATATGTAGAAGATAATGGTTTTCACGCCAGCGACTATCTACGTAAAAAAGCATATATCCTTTTAAGCGGAACCGATAATGAAAACTCCTCAGGTACAACGGCACACGACAGAAAAGAGCGCACCCCCAGAGAACGCGCATCCAGGGAACGGAAGAGAATTGAAGTTCCCAACGACATACTCCACCCAGAACTTTATCGGAAAATCACCGAATGGCGTGGAACTAAAGCAAAAGAAACCGGTATGCCGGCCTATGTCATTATCCAGCAAAAAGCTCTGTTGGGAATGGTCAATCTATTGCCTAATGATGCAGAATCATTGGAAGCTGTCCCTTATTTCGGACATAAGGGGGTAGAGAATTATGGTTTGGAACTTCTGGAAATTATCCGGAATTATATGAAAGAACAAAATCTGCAACGCCCTGAAATAAGAACCGTATTTGTCCCCCGGGAAAATAAAAAAAATAAAGAAGACACCAAAAAGGTCAGTTTCAGATTATTTAAAGAAGGGATGAAGGTAAAGGAAATCGCTGAATTCCGGGAATTGACTACCGGTACCATCAGCAACCACCTTTTACACTATGTCCAGACTGGAGATATCAAACTACAAGAATTAGTCGACCAAGAAAAAATAAATTATATTACAGCTCATCTCCAGAAACTCCCCTCTCTGCCACAAGGAGTGAAGGAAATAAAAGAAAAGTTAGGCGAATATGCTTCTTACGATGAAATACGTTTTGTCTTTGAAGTATATAAAAAACATATACCGGCATAAATTTCACTCATATTGAAGTCCCAAAAAGTAAGTGCATTTCATAAAACAAGTAAGTATACTTAAATGACGAAGTAAGTACACTTACTTGTTTTGCTACATAAAAGTGACTATCCGGATGAGAAAGATGATAAGGAGATTTGTGAATAGATGAAATTATTGTGAATGGCTACTTAACAAGAAAAAGGAGGGGAAAGGAAGAGCCTTTCATAAACCGATTAGGAAAAATGATCCTTGAAACTGATATTTAACATCTTTATCCCACTGAATCATGTTATTTGTTTTTTTGAGCAATATGCGATATTCCATTTATAAAGAACGTACAAAATAACATGCATTCTCTCTTAAAAGCGCCACTATGAGTGTTTCATAACTTGTAATTTATTAAGAATAACAAAAAAAAAGAAAAGAAAAGATAGCATTATATTATTATAAAATAATACATTTGCAGCGACCGAAATAGAAAGGGAATAAAATCCCTAAACCAAACTATTTACTAATTTAACCTTATTAATCTATGCAATTCTACCAAAAAACAAGGGAAAATTGTGTAAAGACACATGTAATTCTGAAAAAAGCCTCTTTTTACGCATGTCTTACACTATTTGCCGGAATGGCTTTCCCAATGCCTTTGTGGGCTTCGCTGTCAACTGCCATCGTACAACAGCATGTTAAACAAATTACGGGTATCGTAAAAGATGCAAACGGAGATCCTGTAATCGGTGCCAATGTAGTACAAGTGGGAAGCACCAACGGTACCATTACAGATGTGGATGGCAAATTCACGTTGAATGTATCCGTAGGGGCTAAACTGAAAGTTTCGTATATCGGTTACAACGACCAACAAATTACCGTAAGTAACAGCAACAGTTACACCATTATCTTGAAAGAAGATACTGAATCTTTAGATGAAGTGGTAGTAGTGGGATACGGTACTCAAAAAAAAGTAAACCTGACAGGTTCTGTGGCAACCATCTCATCCGATAAACTAGTCAACCGCACTAGTGCCAATGTCACCAACATGCTGGCAGGACAAATGCCGGGTGTCACCATTATCCAAAATACCGGTCAGCCAGGAGCTGATGCCGGAGTACTGCGTGTACGTGGTCTAGGAACCATGGGAGATGCCAGTGCCATGGTTGTGGTGGATGGAGTAGAGTCTACCATGAGTAGCGTGGACCCCAACGATATTGAAAACATCTCTATATTAAAAGATGCAGCCGCCTCAGCCATTTATGGTGTACGTGCTGCCAATGGTGTTATTCTTATCACAACCAAAAAGGGAACCAAAGGACGTGCCATTGTATCTTACGATGGATATGCAGGCTGGCAAAGTGCCTCACGTATGCCCAATTTTTTGGATTCTTACAATTATGCAGTGCTGATGAATGAAGCTTACACCAATGACGGTTTGAAAGGTCCGTATGACGAAACAGCCTTGCAAAAGTTCAAAGACGGAAGTGATCCCGACTTTTATCCCAATTCCGACTGGCTGGGTACACTACTAAGTGAAAACGGCCTGTTCAACAACCATCATTTGAGTATCAAAGGCGGTGGAGACAAAGTAACTTACTCGCTGGCATTCAACTATCACGATAAAGACGGATTGATAGTCAATACCAACTACAACAAGTTCAATGTACGCGCCAACATTGACGCTCAGATAAACAGTCGTCTGAAATTGACTACAAATATGGCAGTATACCGCAGTAATATGACTGCTCCAGCAGCAGGTATCAGTAACCTGATGCACTATGCTTTCCGTGAAACTCCGGTTACTCCCATCCAACTGAGCAACGGCAACTATGCTTTGTTCAAAAACGAGCACAACTCCGTAGCCTATGCACGTGAAGGAGGAACCTACAAAGAAACAAACAGCAATTTCCAAGGTAACGTAGGAATGGAACTAGACATTATAGACGGACTGAAACTGAGAGGGATTGCCGCTTCGACTTTCAACCTGACCGACAATCCCACCCACGTCAATACCATGACATTCTATCAAGCAGGTTCAGACACTCCGGTAAAGAAAACCACCAACTCCATCACAGAGTATGATATCAAAAGTATGGAACTAAACCTGCAAGCTTATCTGGACTATAACAAAACCTTCGGTAAACACACTGTAGGAGCTTTACTGGGTTATTCACAAATTTATAAACAGACACGCTACCTGCAAGCTTACCGTAAGAACCTGCCCAACTCCAATTCGCTGGACCAGATCAACGCCGGCGAAGTGACGGGACAGACAACATACGGTACAGAAATAGAATACGCTCTTCGCTCAGTTTTCGGACGCGTGAATTATTCATACGATAACCGTTATCTACTGGAAGCCAACCTGCGTTATGACGGTACTTCACGCTTCCCTAAGAACAACCGCTTCGGCGCATTTCCCTCTTTCTCCATCGGATGGAGAATCTCAGAAGAAGAGTTCTTCAAAGTTGATTGGGTGGATAATTTGAAACTACGTGCATCATGGGGATTGCTGGGTAATCAGGAAACCGTAAACTCAGACAACAGTTCCAACTATTATCCGTATCAGAACACCTATCTATTCGGTTATGACTACAGTTTCGGAAACACTTTGACTCCAGGTATCTCCATTTCCAGCCCGATGGCCAACCAAGACATTACGTGGGAAAAAACAGACCAATGGAACGTAGGTGTGGACGCCGCTTTTTGGAGCAATAAACTGACCTTGGGCGCAGACTGGTTCCGCAAGGAAACACGGGACATATTACTGCAACTTCCCGTTCCCAACATGATGGGAGTCAGTGCTCCGATGCAAAACGCCGGCGTAGTGCGCAATACTGGTATCGAACTGCAACTAGGACATAACAACCGTATCAATGATTGGAGCTATTCTATCGGAGCCAATTTCAGTTATGTAACTACCAAAATTATAGATTTGAAAGGCGGTGACACACCAGGACAATCTGTAGGCGATCCACTGTGGGCATATTACGGCTACGTATGCGACGGCATCTTCCAAAACGAAGAAGAGATCAAGAATCATCCTACACAGAGCATGGGTACTCCGGTTCCGGGTGACTTAAAATACCGCGACCTGAACGGGGACAAAGTGGTAGACAGCAAAGACCGGCAAGTATTGGGTTCCTACTTTCCGAAAATCAACTTCGGTCTGAATCTTTCAGTTCAATATAAAGATTTCGACCTAAGTGCACTGCTGCAAGGTGCGGCTGATGTAAAGAGCGCTCCTGTAGCCGAAATCAGATACGCCTTCTACAATGGCGGTAAAGTAACGGAACAGCATCTGGACCGTTGGACTCCGGAAAACCCGAATGCCACTTATCCCCGATTGTCCATGAGTGACTCCAAAAACCGCGTGACTTCCAGTTTCTGGATGCAGGATGCCTCTTATGCCAAGCTGAGAAACCTGCAAGTAGGTTACAGCCTGCCCAAACAGCTGATATCCAAATACGGAATCAGCCGTCTGAGAGTGTATTGCAGTATCGACAATCTCTTTATGATTTCCGGCTTCGACGGTGTAGACCCCGAAGCCATCAGCGGCAACTATTATCCATTGACCCGAAATTATTCATTCGGTCTGAATGTAACATTCTAAACACTGACAACTATGAGACTAAAATATAACTTTATAGGATTAATATTGGCATGTGCCTTGGTCTGAGCTCTTGCAATGACAGTTTTCTGGACAGAAATCCAAAAGACCAATTATCCGACGCATCTTTCTGGAAAAACGCAGAAGATGCCCAGAAATTCGCAACCGGAATCTATCTGTATCTGATAGAACCGGAGAACCATACTATCATGACAGATTGCTACACCGACAATGCTATTCCGGTACATGTCACAGCCGAACAGGGGCAGTTGTCTGCTGGTACGGCTACTTCCAGCAATCCACATTTCCTACAATTATGGAAAAATGCCTATCAATGCATCCGCAGATGCCTGGTATTTTACGAGCATATAGGCGATGTGCCGATGGATGAAAAAGAAAAAGCGCAACTGACAGCCGAAGTACAGTTTCTCGAAGCTTTCTCATACGCTAACATATTAAAATATATGGGTGGCGCCTCCCTGCTGGATCATCCGTTGGAACTGAACGAGAAACTTCCTTCACGCAGTTCTGAAGAGGAGACTTATAATCATATAGTAGGATTATTGGATAAAGCAGCAGCCAGCTTGCCCGATATCCGCAGCAACAGTGACCACGGAAAACCGAGTGCCGGAGCCTGCTACGCACTGAAAGCCAGAGTTGCTTTCTACGCACACAAATATGATGTGGCGGAAGCCGCCGCACGCAAAGTAATGGGCATGAATGTGTATGGACTGTATGATAACTATGGTGACTTGTTCCAACCTGTAGCAGAGTTATGTAATGAAATCATCTTTGATCGCGAATATCTGGAAAACCCGAAAAACTCCAATGAAGGCAGTTATATAGGACAGTTCTTCGCTCCCGTCATGATGGGAGGGTGGGAAGCTTTATCACCTACTCAAGACTTGATAGACTCCTATCCATGTAAGGATGGCAAATCAATCAGAGAGTCTCCTTTCTATAATCCGGAAGACCCTTTTGCCGACCGTGACCCCCGTCTAGGCTTCTCCGTACTGTGGAACGGTTCGCAAATAGCAGGAAAGACTTTCAACCTGAACAATATGGGAGATGGCAGCCATACCCGTACAGGATATAGCATGAAAAAGTATATCAATCCGGACAATGACGGTATCAATAATTACGACTGGACCAACTTTATCTATATCCGCTATGCAGAAGTGCTGCTAACTTTCGCCGAGGCTCGTAACGAAAATCTGTCTGCTCCGGATACGGAAGTATATGATGCGGTCAATCAAATCCGTCAGCGTCCCAGCGTAGGTCTTCCTCCTCTGCCCTCCGGCTTGTCCAAAGACCAAATGCGCGAAGCTATCCGTTTGGAACGTCGTTTGGAATTTGCTTTCGAGGGAATGCACCTGTTTGATACCCGTAGCTATAAAACAACCGAAAAGGATGTTACTAAACCAGTATACGGGATAAATGCAAAAGGAGAAAGCATTTTTATTGAAACCCGCAAATTCAATGCCAACCGTGACTATCTGTGGGCTATCCCCTTGGAAGAGGTAGACCTAGCTCAGGGTGCACTGAAACAGAATCCGGGTTGGGATTAACCCGGCCATTTATTTGGAGGGACAGGCTCATAAAGCTGTCCCTCCAACTCTTTCTACACATCTCTTTTCATTGAAGGCAAAAGTAATTACCTTTCCTCTCGAAAAAAGATAAAGCACTTTCAAGGAATATATGGTTTTCCCACCATCAATTTATCTCCGGAAAAATCGACTTCAAACAAGCGAGGAATACGAATATAACGTCCGTTTACATCCTTATGACGATGTACAGACATCAACCATTTACCGTCCAAGGTCTGAAACAACATCCCATGACCGAAATCGGGAGGAGTAATCGGGTCTTTCTCCTGTATCCATGGTCCATCCAAGGTTCCGCTTTCAGAATAAGCCACTCCCTGAGTGTACACATTATAAATCCAACTAGTCCAAATCATACCGAGTCTACCTGTTCCTGTACGGAACAGATACGGACCGTCAGTGACTTTATTCGGTTTATCCTTGCCATCCGCATCTTTTTCACGGCTCCACGGCGATTCGCTGGCACGGAACAGTAATTTCCCTTCGCCTATGGTTCCACTTAAGTCAGGCTTCAGTTCTATTTTCTCTATCGTACCATCCAAGGCTTGCAACCATTCATAACAATATACCATATAAGGCTTTCCGTCTTTATCCACCCAAAAAGTTCCGTCCAAGGTCGGTTTATCAGCAGGCAAATAAGTAGAGTCCTTCATCGGAACGTAAGGTCCGTCCGGCTTATCGCTTACCAAAACATGGCTGGCACGACGCTCTATTACATTCCCTTGTACCGTATCAATCTTCACCGCCTGATTGGTGAAAGTGGCAAAATAATAATACTTGCCTTTATATGGATGCAACTCAGCGGCCCAAACCATGGGATCAGGTCCCATCCATGAGTTAGAGTCAGTCTTTGCCACATGGAACGGTCCTTCCCAAAGTTTCAAATCCTTGCTTTTCCAAAGCATACCTCCGGTTCCAGTCATATAATACATAGCCGTCTTCCTGTCTGCTAGAATGCAAGGGTCACTCAGCACAATAGAATCCAAAGGCACTTCCTTCCGCACTTCCTGCTGACGTCCTTGGCAAGCAGACACCAACCATGAAAGAGAAACACCTAACAATAAAAACAATCCAATCTTTTTCATGCATATTCTATTTTAAGTTTCACAAATTCAACATTACAAATATACGAACCTAGAAGGGCTATGAAAACAGAAAGGCACATTTCCTCACGAAATATGCCTTCAATTCTAACTTAACCTAACCTAAAATTCTATTATCACATCACAGTATGTTAACCTTCTTCCTAAAACCCTATCTTTAATACCTATTATCTCTTTTTACCGATAGCAAAGATAAAAAATCTAATTGACAACCATAGAGGTAAAATCGAGCAAGATGGATGCAATAATCGGTCAAGAACAGATATTGCACTATTTTCCATCCTTCAGGACTATTTTCAACAGGGATTACTGAAAGAAATCCAGTGTCCAGTTGTCCATCCACTCCACGTATGGAACTCCTTCCTTAAATTGAACAGGTAACCAAATGTAACGGGCATCACTGGGATGCTCCGGACGCCAGATATCTGCCATAAATATAAAAGCATCTTTCTTCCCCTCCACCTTCAGAATATAAGTGCTCTGTCCACCGAACGTAAGTTCCGACTTCGGTCCCACACAAGGGTTGGGATGCTGAGACCATGGTCCGAAGATGGAAGAAGACGAGAACATACGGGCCTCATTGGGAGCCCAACCGGTACAACCGGAAGTGATCATCCAGTAGGTTCCGTCTTTTTTGAAGATAGCAGGTGCCTCATTGTGTCCTGCCGGAGCCACACGCACATAATTCCCTGTGTGTGAAAGATAGTCATCACTCAATTCCGCTATTTGAAGTGTAAGGTTTTCTTCAGAAGAGTAAATATGGTAGGCTTTACCATCCTCATCTACATAAAGGGTCATATCGCGAGACATCTGTCCGCCATCCAAATCACGCTTTACTATCAAGCCTTTGTTCACAGCATCCGTCCATTCGGGAGTCCACCATTTCTCATAATTCTTGGCATTCAGAGTATCCAGCACTGCAACAGCCTGCCCGTCCATATTAACAGGCAGCTTACCAGCATTGACACGTCCCGAACGGATGAAACGGTAAGGACCGGCAGGGGTATCACTGACTGCCACCCGGCACGGGCGGCTGCATAACCTTTTCCTTTCAATTCCAGATGGAACCACATCACAAACTTCCCTGTTTTCGCATTATATATCACTTTAGGACGTTCCAATATACATCCACGCGCTATGTCGCTGCTGTCGTTATCAACAACAGAAAGCGCTACGCCTTCGTTCTTCCAGTCAGTAAGATTCCGAGAAGAATAACACATTACTCCCACCATGGCACTGCTGGTAGTATCACATTTATTCTCGCCGAACCAGTAGTATGTTCCGTCATAGTACATTACTCCGCCCCCATGGGCATTGATATGCTCTCCGTTGTTATCAGGCCACATCTCGCCTGAACGAATGGGTTGCAACGTTCATTGCTGCATCCGCAAAGGAAAATCAAAGCTGTGCACAACTCACACAAGCTGTTTCTCAGTTTACTCATCATAAATTATTTTTATATAAAATGTTTCTTATTCAGATGGAAGCAAAGCATCGTAAGACATCCCCCAATGTTCTGCCAGGCGTTCCGCTTCCTGGCGGGTAAGATGAATGATTGCCCCATGTTTGGGAGAAGTGAAGTTAGTAGTCCTCATCACTCCTTGGTTAAACTGTCCCAAAGGAGTGAAATGTACGAAGTCGGAAGTTTCACTGAATCCGAAATTATGAACCTTCTGCCCGTACACATCATACATCAACACCCATCTATCCTCACCGATGCGTTTCCACAAGTTCGGAGCTTCGCACGCCGTGGGTTCAGGATCATACCAACGGGCATTATACTCGTAATCACTGTTTACCCTGTCCGAAACAGCCTGCTTGATACCGGCTCTCCCGTCGTGTGAAACGTAAAACATGTGATACTTATCTCCTATACGGGTAATATCCGCATCAATAGCAGAGATCTTCTCGTCGGGGTATTGAAACAGAAGCTGGGGTAAAGTCTCCAACCTGTCAAAGTCGTCATTGACATATACATAGTAAAGCTTGTTCGCCTCATTCTTGAAGCGCATGGTGAAGTACATCATCAGCTTTCCTTTTTTATCATCATAGGTCACTTCGGGAGCCCAGGCACAACCAATCTCACTAAAAACGGCAGACAACTTGTCAAAGCGCAGATTGGTACGCTTCCAGTGAATCAGATCCCAGGATTTCATCAATACCAGCCCCCGGTTGTTACCCCATCCGTACTCTTTTCCGTCGCGTTCCCACTCTGTATCACGATATCCGTCACGCTGCGCATAAATATGCAAATCGGTCATCGACAGATAGAATGCTCCATCGGACCGCGGAAGATATGCGGATCGCGGATACCTTTCTGTTCGGCTATCGTATCTCCGGCTATGACGGGCTTTCCTTCGTTCAAAGCGGTAAAAGTGTAGCCGTCGGGACTGATTGCCATGTGAAGTCCATGGTCCTCGTCTTTGTGGAAGACCATCAGATAGGCGCTCATATCTTTCTCTTGCGGAACCGCATTCCGATAACGGAAGCGGCTGAAACCCGCACTTCCTTTTCCGGCAGAAAACAGACCGACACGCAAAGCATAAAAACCACCATAATTATTGTGATGCAAGGAGGAAACATCCATATCACCAGTTAGAAGAGTCCATTCTTTCCCATCCTTACTCACCTCTACGGACAGACGGTTACCGCAATTGTGCAGTCTGGCAAAGAAATGTTTCCCAATGCGGTTGGGAAGTTCCGTCTTGTGCTCCGCATCCCGGTAAATATAGAATGTCTTTCCATCGGAAACGACTCCGGCGTAAGCTTTTCATTATAATACAGGATAAGCCGGCCACATTTCCATTCCCTGTCCGGATTTCCACTTGTGTTTCGTAATTCTTGTCTTCAGCGGTGGTCAGCAACACCCGTCCGTCAGCAGGAGTCCGGCCTTTGGCTTTCATCCATAAGATATCCTCCTTGAAAGTCAGGGATTGAGGAGCATATTCTTTCCAGAAAGTCCACTGAAGTCCCAATTGAGGACCTTTGAAATCATCGGACAGTTCCAATCCATGTTTGATTTCCTGCTCCGGAGTGACAGGGGTAGCGGCAGATACGGTACGATACCAGCCGTCCTCCGTCCATTCTACCGGTTCAATCAGAGTGGAGCGTCCCAACGTGTGATAGCCATTGGCATACGCATGATAAACGATCCACCAGTTGCCGTTCACATCATCTATCAACGTGCCGTGGCCTTTAGACCACCAACTATCCGTTACACTATATGTATGCACAATGGGATTGTAAGGTGAATTCTCCCAGGGGCCGGTCACACTTTTTGAACGGGCGGACACAACCATGTGGCTCGTTGCGGGTCCCGCAGTCCCTCCTTGGGCGGAAGTAAGATAATAATATCCGTTGTGTTCATTCAATTTCGGGGACTCCAGACACATACATTCTGTATCCCAATGGTCAGGATATTTCCATCCGTCATATACTTTCTTCTTTTCCCCGACGGTGGCAAGTCCGTCCTCTGTCAATCGGATCATTTCCCCTTTATCCAAATAAAGATAGCGGTTACCCTCCTTATCCACCACATGACCGGGGTCAATCCCTCCCACCTTCAAGTCAACGGGGCGGCTCCACGGACCACGGATGTTTTTCGCCCACATCACCCAATTGGTTCCTGCGGCAGGATAATAGATGTAATAAGTATCCTTGTATTTCAACAAATCAGGCGCCATGGCAGAACCTTCATATTGAGGCATGACACGACATAACGGCTCCCAGTTCATTAAATCCTGCGAGTGCCAGATTAAGAATCCGGGAGCGTAATAGAAAGGAGAATGAGTCATGTAGTAATCCTTGCCGTCACGCATAATGGAAGGGTCAGGATAATCACCCGGAAGAATCACTTTAGGATAAGTCTGTGCATTCATCTGCAAGAATGACAAAAGCAATAAAAGGATAATAAAAGTCGCATCATAGTATTTTATGGGGTTATTCATTACCTGTCATCGAGTCCCAACCCGATACAGCTGTTTTTTATTCTTCAAAAATACATATTCTGCTAATAAAAAAGGGGGTATAATTCGTGCAAAATAGGACAGAAATCAGCCAAAAGCCGCTTTTTATTCTTTCTAAAGAAATAAATCACGTCGGATTTACCAAACTGGAGGAAATAAAATGAGGCATTCTCTTTGAGAGATATGCCCTTCATGCTCTTTCAATATTTTATATATATCTTACTTATATCCGACAGAATCAATAACCTGGATTCTGTTTCAAATTTCCATCTTTGTTCAATTGAATCTCGGTGAGAGGTATCGGAAGCAGTGTATGGATATTGGCATCAAAACCTGTAATCACCTTATTGCTTGGTGCAGCAGGTTCCACATCCCCATTCAGTTTGATACGTTCGGCCAACGTATTGGTCCGAACTAAGTCATACGACGGTTCTCCTCACTAATCAATTCACGGGCACGTTCATCCAAAATGAAGTCAATGTCAATCTGATCAGCCGTTACTTTACCAGCACCCGGAGCCACCGCACGATAGTCTTTAAAGGCACGGTCGCGCAACACATTGATGTCATCAGCGCCCCCTGTGTATTCCCCTGACGGAAACGAGCCTCTGCACGAAGCAAGTAAGTTTCTCCCAAACGCATCACAGGCCAGTCCTTCACTACAGCATAACCAAAATCATCGGTTTCATCATAAGCCCCCCATTTAGTGGGATGAGGATAAAATACGTTCAATGAATCTCCCTCGTGAGGGATGACCTGGTCGCCCGTTTTTAATGTCACATTTCTTACACCTTTGTCTTTATCCACCAAGAACCCTTTAGCATCAATACCAACTTCTTTTGAAAAACCGGGCTTGTTATACCACATTACACGACGGATATTATAATTAGAATTACGGATATCACCTTTCTCATACAATCCGTATTTCACAAAATTGCTGATACGCAAACGGCCATTACCACGACCGCCTATGGAATCCGCATTCACCATACCATCCAGTTTATGGAAAGCAGGAACCCAGTTACGACGTTGTTGCGGATTGTCAATCGTACCGCCATTCACATCACGGTTATACTCCATTTCGAAAGTCCAGATAGCCTCCATATTCCCCTGTGAACGACGCTGATTCCCCCAACGGAACATATCATGATAATAATCACCCGGCTCGGCCACATATTTACCATATCTTGCTGAAATCAATTCATATTTACCACCTGTTATAATAGGCGTCACCGCATCTTCCGCCTTCTTGAAATAGGAAGCATCACGCATACCCATCCGAAGATAGGCTTCTCCTGCCAACTGTCTTGCCATATCCTGATTTATACGGCTTTCATTTTTGGCAGCTCCCACTACCGGAAGATTAGACATGGCATAAACCAAGTCAGAATCAATGACCCCATCCACCTCGGCAACCGCATTACGGGTATAATCTGTACGCGGAATACTAGTAGATTCTGTCACCAAAGGTACATCTCCCCATAATGTCACCAACATATTGTATGCATAAGCACGAAAGAACATGGCTTCGGCTGTTGCCGCCGCATCACCGCCTTCAGCTTGTGAAGCGATAATCTGATTCGCACTATTAATGAGCTCATATAATTTTTCCCAAAGGAAACTTACCCCTGCATTCTCTGCATTCAATTCCTGATATCTGTAAAAAGGAACCTCTACCCCCTGAGTGTCACCGGGAGCACCTACATCCGTACCTACCTGCCAGCATCCTACAAATCCCTGCTGACTGGACATTCCCCATATAGCAGCATATTGACGGTGCAGACCTACCAATTTCGCATTTACATCTGATACTTCCGGACCATAACTAGAGTACATTTTCTCATCCAGAAAACTATCGCTGCATGATGTAGTCCCAATAACAAATGCCGATGCAGCAAAAGTTGTTAATAATATATTTCTAAATTTCATAGTTCTTCGTTTTTAGAATGTTAAATTAACTCCAAATACACAACTCTTAGTCATCGGGTAGTTACTGCTGTCATATACAGTTTCACCTCTTGTACTATCCCATGAACTATTACCACGAGCTACCTGACGAGCTTCAGGATCCCAACCTACCCAATCCGTGAAAGTAAACAGGTTACGTCCGCTCACATAAAGCTGCAAACCACCGATACCCATCTTCTGAATCATGCGCTGTGGGAAAGTATAACTTAATGTGATGTCTTTGATACGTGTATAACTGGCATCACAAGGGAAACCATATCCATGTTTGTTTGAGTTCTTACGCAATGAACGCCATTCGTTACTCTTGTTTTCCGGAGTCCAATAACCTATTTCAGTAGTGGTATTACGACGTCCCATTTCATCACCTGCCATACCGATCAATGAATTGTTCTTTTTCAATCCTTGTGTAGTCTGGATAAAGATACTCAATGTAAAATCCTTATAAGTGAACGTATTCGTCAGACCACCAATCCATTTCGGTGTTGTCTGCCCTTTGATGGTACGGTCATTGTCATCAATCTTGCCATCAGGTACTCCGTCAGGGCCACTGATATCCGCCAACTTCACATCACCAGCTTCTGCAATCGGGTCCCAATTCAAATGGTCGCCACGGGCTATCTCATCTTCCTGCCAGATTCCAACCATTGTATAATCATAAATCACGCCTATCGGATGTCCAAGGAACCAACGGTTACCCAAGTCATTCTGGCCGTCCCCATAAAGGTCCTTTATCTCATTCTTATTCCATGAAAAGACCAAATTGGAACTCCATGTAAAGTCGCCTGAAACAATATTACGAGAATTCAATGTCAATTCCACACCTTTATTAGCTGTTTCACCCATATTGGAGTACACGGTGTTGTAACCAGTTACTTTAGGTAAATTACGTTTCAGAAGCAAATCGTTGGTCTTTGAGAAATAGACATCAATATTACCTGTCAAACGGTTATTCCAAAGTCCGAAGTCCAGACCGACATTGAAACTCTTTGTGGTTTCCCAAGTCAGATCCGCATTCCCCATCAAATCATTGGGCCATAAACCTGCATTCGAAGCTCCGCCTAAAGCCAACATGCCCGAATCCATCTTCACACGTGACTGATATACTCCGATGGCCTCGTTACCCGCTTTACCATAAGACGCACGCAGCTTTAATGTATTCAACCAATTACTGGAAGATTCCATAAATGATTCACGGGCAATATTCCAACCTAAAGCGACAGAAGGGAATACACCGTATTTGTTATTATCACCGAAAACAGAAGAACCGTCCCGACGCACTGTAAATGTAAACAAGTAACGGCTGTCATAAGAATAATTAATTCGTCCCATTTGTGAAACAGTAGTATAAAGGTCGGTATATGAAGCTACGCTAGGTGTTTCCGCACTACCCATGTTATGCCACTGCTGGTCGTCATTAATAAATTTGCTGGCCATAGCTTGCGAACGTTGATATTTCTTACGTGAAGCGGCATACAAAGCTGTCAAATCCAAATGATGCTTTCCAAAATCACGATTATAAGCAAGGATATTCTCTATGGTATAACTTTGTGTTTCTTCATTCTTTATTTCAGCATAACCAGTCTGATTATTTACCGACTTACCTTCATAATTATTATAACGTTTGGGCATATATGCATAACCGCCATTGAATTTATAAGTCAGTCCTTTAAGAGGAGAAATCAATTTTTCGAAATCAATTTCGGCATAACCGTTTATATTAATATTCCACTGACGGCGTTCGGGATTAGTAGTAGTCCACATCAACGGATTGGTAAACAAAGTTTCACTGTACATCGGATTGATGCAATAGCTGCCGTCTTCTTCATACATTTTTGCATAAGGAGACATAGCCTCAGCCATCAGAAAGTTAACACGCCCACCGTCACGGTTATGAGATACTATATATGAATTAGTCCCTACCTTCATATAATCAGTCACACTCATATCAATGTTGGTACGAATGGAGTAACGTTTGTAATTGAACCCTTTCAACACACCTTTCTGACTCATATAGTCGGCAGAAACGTAATACTTCACATTATCCGCCCCACCGCCGATACTTACGTTATGGTCTTGGATGATACCTGTTTGCGATACAGCGTCAATCCAATCGTTCTCTATACCATTGGCCTGATTTTCTGCTTCGTATGCATTCTTCACATAGTCATTGTACATGGTTTCTCCGGGATTCTGTGACACATAATCTCTATAACGTTGAGTGATTTGCGAACCATCACAGAAATCTAGTTTATGAGAAAAATCCTCCACCCCGAAATATCCGTTATAACGAATGGTCGGCTTGCCGGAAGTACCACGCTTAGTAGTAATCAAAATAACACCATTCGCACCGTTTGTACCATAAATGGCAGTGGCCGAAGCATCCTTCAAAATTTCCATAGATTCAATATCATTCGGATTGATATCATTCAATGTACCTCCCGACTTGCTGATAGGCACACCATCCACAACAATATATGGCCCGGAATTAGCATTGATGGAATTCTGGCCACGCACCAAAGCATCCGGCGCATCGCCCGGAATGGAAGATGTTTGTGTAATAGTAACACCTGCTGCCGCACCTTGAACAGCTTGTAATACATTCGTCACAGGAAGTTTTCCCAGACGCTCCTTCCCTACTGAAGTAACAGAACCGGTCACATCTGATTTCTTCTGCACACCATAACCGACTACCACCACTTCCTCCAACGTTTCTGTATCCTCTTGCAAAATAATGTTAAGTGATTTTCCCGGAATAACTTTCATTTCTTGATTCTTATATCCTATATAAGAAATAACCAATGTAGCTCCTGGAGCCACATTCAATGTAAAATTACCATCGAAATCAGTAATTGTACCATTGGTAGTACCTTTCTCTAAAATACTGGCACCAATAACCGGTTCCCCTGCCGGATCTTTAATAGTACCTGAAACGGATTGTTTCTGTTGCTGGACAGTTTGTACGGCAGTCACAATTTCTTCAGCCATCACACTGAACGGCTGGGTCGCAACGAAACCTGTACAAAGCAATAAGGCAGTCAAAGCCTTTCGATTTCTTAAGAACGAGTTTGATTTCATCGTTTTTCTTATTAAATTAGATTATAGGTAATAATATTATCCGAATAGAGTTGTGATTAGAAACTCCTTGGGCTGAATTTTGTCACATTCCCAATATTAATCGGGAGCAGATTTATTCCTCATAAGCATTATATTTAAAGTTCGTTTTATCTATTTTTCACATTGCAAACTTAAAACTTTAAAAGAATAAAAAAGGCTAAAAAATAATCAAGAGTAGTAGAAAAATTAAGCATGAACGATTTTTCTATAGTGAATTCCGAAATTTTATATTCCTCTACTTAAAAGGGATAAAAACGGACTACGGGTTAAAATCACTTCAAGCCGTAGTCTCCTATAATCTAATTCGCAAGTTAATCAGACTTGCTTTATCAGTATCAACAACGCCTGTTGAAAACTATCATTATTTTGTCAATTCTTCATCAGCCACTGCTTCTTCCCAATTAGTAAACATCGGAATCGCTTCATCATAGCCGTCATATCCATAATTTTGCCGCAACCGCGCACCTGTATTAGCAGTAATAGCCGAGTTGGGAATCGGCCAAAACAGATTACGTTTATCTACTTGATAATTCAATTCCTTGTTGGAAACAATAGGCCCATGATTGAAAATATTGTAGCGCGTAGTACGCTTATACCAGTAGCTTCCTCCATTCAAATCCGTACCACTCTGCTTATCCCAAGTAGACAGATTATAAGTTTCTCCCCATTCATCCGGCTGACCACTGCGAGCAAGACACCAAGAAATACGAGTCAATTCAGGCTGTCTCCATTCTTCCAAATACAATTCCCGAGCACGTTCATCAGCAATGTCACCGATAGTTACAGTAGTAAACATCTTTTGGGCATTAGCACGACGACGAACTACGTTCACATCCTCTGCAGCGCCAATCGGGTTACCTTGGTAGAACTTAGCCTCAGCGCGAAGTAAGTAAGTTTCTGCCAAACGGAACAAGTATAGATTACCATTAGACACACTATTGCCCTTGGTTGCTCCATTAAACTGATTAGCCCCCATATTTTCTTCAGCATTTTGATCAAGTATATATACTTTGTACAATGGGGTCGGGAACCAACTACGAATAGTATCAGAACAAAGCAAATCCCCTTTTCTCACCAACAAATCACCTGATTCCGGATCATAATAATCTTCTGGTGCATAAAGCATCATGTTTTTCCCATAATAAGCAGAATTTGGATTATTGTATTTAAGATCCGTCATTTCCATCCAATTACCTATTTCTCGATTATGACGCATATCCTGCCAATCTGTTTCACCATCATAATTCCAAATGGTCTGATTATAATGATAAGAAGTGCGGAAACAACCAATACCACGTCCCATAGCGCGTACCCAATCTAATTTCGCATCATATTCCCCAGCAGTACGTGCATAATTATAAGTTGGAGATCCTAAGTTATGAGGATCACGGATAATACCATTACTCCAATGCACACACATAGCTCGCATCTGCGGATAGGAGATGAAACCTTCAGCATAATAATTCAAAATAGGCATAATCATTTCCGTATTAGAAGCATCAGTTATATTTACTCCACGATGCAAATCCCAAATTACATTACGTTCTACCGACCATGTTTCCGGATTACCAGAAGAAACATTCGTTCCAAACGGAGCATTCATTAAAGCCAAACCATGATTGTTAATCAAATCGGTAGCTAATTGTTCAGCTTTCTGATATTCACCTACAACTAAATAACACTTGATAAGCAATTGCTTACATGCTTCTTGGTTGACAGTACCTATATAACCGATCTCTTTCTGTGGAGACACATGTTTTACAGCGAATTCCAAATCATGCACCAACATTTGGAAGATTGCCTCTTTACTCGTGGATTTATAGTTTTGTTTAGGTACTTCAATCAGCTTCGTAATTAAAGGTATATCGCCAAACAATAATACACCGTGATAGTAGGCATAGGCGCGATGAAAGTAAGCACGTCCTAAATATTCATCGCGCAAAGTGGGATCCAACCCTTCTACTTTACCTACATTGGAGATAATAGTATTTGCAAAAGTCACACTATTCCATGTGCGGTCCCAGAAACGTGACATAGCATTCTCATCCCCACCACCTTTCATACCGGATGTCGGAGTTATCTTATTGGCAAAATCGTCTTGCATATCGCCCGCATCGGTTTTCCCATACAGACCAATATCTGTCATGAAATAAAGGGAAGCCATAGGCATCACGTTACCATTTCCGTCCATCAGCATTTCTTTCAAGCCATAATCACACATAGCCAAGGCTGATTGCAAACCAGATTCTGTTGTGTAAGTATTTTCGGGATTGTAAAACGACAAAGGGTCCTGTTTCAAAAAATCATCCGTACAGCTAACGTTCACCAAAGCAGTCGCAGCCAGTACCATACATGCTTTTGTAAATATCATATTGCTTGTTTTCATAATATTTTTCAGAAATTAGAGTGTTACATTAATACCAAAGTTAAAAGTGCGTGTAGCCAATCCGCCAGTTTCGGGATCACCATATTCCCAATTATCAAAGGTGCAGACGTTTTTACAACTTGCAGTAAGACGGATGCGGTCTATCATAAATTTCCTAGTCCATTTCTGTGGCAAAGTATAACCCAAAGTTATGTCATCCAAACGAACGAAACTACGGTTGTAAACTTTATCTACACCATTAGCCAGCCCCGTATTGGGACCTGCAGCATTCAAACGACAATAATCATTAGTCGGATTATCAGGAGTCCAATATTTACGAGCTGCCACATTAAAGCCGTTAGTTACCTGTGACCCTCCGTTCTCCTGATTCAACCAATAACCAGCACGGCTCTTGTGTCCCATATAAGAGTATAATGAAACAGAAAGAGTCAAATCCTTCCACAAAGTGAAATCGTTACGTAAATTCCAGTAAACAGGAGGAGCTGTAGTCCCTTGATAAACCTTATCATTATCATTGTAGACAGGTATGCGAGTACCATCTTCCAAAATCCGGTCATCTTCAGTATAGTGATTCACCACTTTCGGATCACCCGGTTTCTGCCCTACCAAAGCAGCAGAAGCAATGTCTTCAGGAGTATTCTGCCAAACTCCATCGGTTTCATAATACCATATAGTACCGATTGCCTGACCGATGAACCAACATTGGAGGTATCATCCTTCTCTACACCATTCTCGTCATAATCATAGTAGATATGGTTAATTTTATTCTTATTAATAGAAAATCCTACGGAAGTATTCCATGTAAAATTCCTATTTTGAATATTTGTAGAATTCAAAGCGATTTCAAAGCCTTGGTTCTGTACTTCACCCAAATTGGCCATGATGGAACCGAAACCAGAAAAACTCGGCAAACGCTGGCTCATTATCATGTCTGTTGTTTTCTTCAAATAATAATCCATGTTAGCAGTAAGTCTTCCATTCAAAAATGAAAAATCCAAACCGATATTCCACGCTTTAGTCTTTTCCCATTCTAAATTAGGTGCAGCCAAACGACTCATATAAAGTGGATTGACAACGTTCGAGTTACCATTTTGGTAATATACCATACTTCCACCTGCCAGTGACAAATTAGACAACGTAGAGTAAACATCTCCAAATTCACGGTTACCATTAGTTCCCCAAGACAAACGCAACTTACCCATATCCATCCAATCGTGAGCATCAGACATAAAGTTTTCTTCAGAGAATACCCAGCTAAGCCCAACAGATCCAAAGTTACCCCAAGGATTATTAGAACCGAAACCGGAATAACCGTCACGACGGAATGTTCCTGTAAACATATAACGATCCTTGAAGCTATAGAATAAACGCCCCAAATAGGAAGCAGCAGTATAATGAGTATCATTAGTACTAAAGCCACTCTGAGTCTTGTTAGCCCCTTGCGTATAATGGAAACCTAGAGCATCACTCGGCGTGATGTTACGTGCATTAACATTGTCACTCCAATATCGGTGTTCTTCAGCCTCTTGTACTAAGGTTGCGGTGAAATGATGCTCGCCAAATATCTTGTCCCATGTAATGGTGTTGTTCAAATTCCAATCAAAATTTTTCGACCAACCACGATTCACACCTCGATCAGCAGCAGATGCATTAGGCAAATCAGCAGACATCCAATAACGGTCATAGAACCACTGATAACGAGGAGCAATATTGAATTGATAAGAAAAACCTGCTGGCAAAGTAATTTTTGCATTAAAAATAGTATTTAATACGGTATACCCCTTTTCCAAATCGTAATACTGACGATCAAAGTAGTAATTGTACCCACCATTGGTAGGCAAACCAGACATAGGATATTGCTCATAATTACCATTGTTATCATACATGGAAGCATATGGAGAATTACGCAACATATTATTATCCCAATAATTACTTCCAAGAGACACTTGAATATCTCCATCCGAACGGTCCTGGAAATTAACATTCGCTCCTACCTCCAACCAATCTGTAATCTTCGCATTGATTTTCATGTTAGAACGGAAAGCATTGTATTCATTACCCTGTACAGCTCCTTCATTATTAATGTAACCTAATGAAAAGTAATAATTCACACGTTCAGTAGCTCCCGAAATACTTGCATTATAATCTTGATTGAAACCAGTGCGGAAAGTAGCATCATTCCAATCAACCATACGACCATTCAAAAAATTTTCCATCATCATCGGAGAATTATTGAATTCTAAACGACGGGCAAACAGACCAAGCATGGATTCACCTTCACTAAGACCAATACACTGACACCTATATTGGAAGCCCATGCTTTCTGTTCTGCTTCTGTCAAGGTACGGGGGTCATCATAATAACCAGCTGGATATAACAAATTACCACTACCATCTTTTGCTTGATAGTAGTCATACAAACCATCCTCACCCTGTCCATACGTATAATACATTTTACGCCAGTCCTGATGAAATTTCAAATAACCAGCCGCATCAAAATAATCGCGATAATCTGATTTTCTAGAAACCGAAAGATTAGCACCTACATTAATAACCGGCTTACCCTCCTTACCTTTCTTTGTCGTGATAATAATGACACCGGCAGCAGCTTTAGCACCATAAATAGCAGCAGAAGAAGCATCCTTCAACACATCAATTTGTGCAATATCATCAGGATTAATTTCAGAAAGTTCACCATAAAAAGCCATACCGTCCAATACAATCATTGGGCTTGCATTGGTACCTAAAGAATTCTGTCCACGTAGCAAAATAGAAGCATCACTACCTTTAGCCGATGCATCATAACCTATTTGCAATCCTGGTGTACCGCGCAAAACATCTTGAACAGAAGTCGGATTTTGATCAGCAATCTTGGAAGGGTTAATTTGTACTACCGAACCTGTCAAGTCTTTCTTACGCATTGTACCGTAACCTACCACTACCACTTCTTCCAACATTTCGCTGTCCTCAATCAATGTTAAATTTATTGGTTGTCCTGCTACAGTTTTCATTTCTATCGTCTTATAACCAATATAAGAGATTATTAGTGTAGTGCCAGGAATTACATTCAACGTAAATCTACCATCAAAATCGGTAATTGTACCATTCGTAGTCCCCTTCTCTAGCACACTAGCACCAATTACAGGTTCCCCCGTAGCATCTTTAATAACTCCTGAAACGGATTGTTTTTGTTGCTGAGCAGTTTGAGCAAAAATCATAATCTCTTCAGCCATAACACTAATTGGCTGAGTTACAATGAAACCTGTGCAAAGCAGCAAAGCCATCATAGCCTTTCGATTTCTTTTAAACGAATTTTCTTTCATCGTCTTTCTTTTATAATTAGATTTAATTAAGGTAATAAACTCTCATTCCTAACTCCGAATTGTATATAAAGGCATCCGGACCAAACCTGCAAAGAACCTAAGTCTATGTTTTCATAAGCATTAGAATTTTTAATCTGTTTTATTTTCCCGAGACAAATATAAAAATATTGTAAAAGACAAGTAGAGAAAAACTGAGCAAGAAGGATATAAAAATCGTTCATAACGAGTTTTTAGTTGTCGTATGCTGAATATGTCATGTACATTAACAGAAATATTTTAGAAAATACTATATATTTGTACTCATAAAAGTACCTTTATATGAAACACACATATTCATTTTCAATCTCATTATTATTAAGTTTTATTTATCTGTTCCATGCATCTGCACAACCTTATGTTATCAAACGCCTAGGAGTGGAAGACGGTATGTCCAGCAATTATGTAGTCAGTGTCACTCAAGATAAAAAGGGTTACTTATGGATAGCAACCGAATCTGGTCTTAACAGGTTTGATGGACGTCAATTCAACATCTATACCAAGAATAATTCAGGATTGAGTGGTAACGAACTGAATGTCGTACTTGCAGACCCCTATGAAAACAAAGTCTGGATAGGCACACAACGAGATGGACTTTGTTATTTTGATTATGAAACAGAAACCATATCACGCATTCCTGCCACGGGCAATTATATGCTCAGTAATGATATCACAGACTTATCTGTTGCTGCCGACAGCGGCTTATGGATCACACATTATCATTTCGGAGTTGATTACTATGATCGGAAAACCAAACTGTTTACCCCCTATTCTTCTAAGAATGTAAAAGGTCTGGAAGGTAATAACTGGGTATCAAAAGAAGACGGTAACGGCAATCTGTACATTGGCCATCATCTCAGAGGATTAAGCATTGTATCCCTTAAAGACCGTACTGCAAAAAATTATCAGCATGACCCCAATAATCCTTATAGCATTCCCGATAATGAAGTACGCGCTCTATGCATAGACAAGAATAAGAATGTATGGGTAGGCACCAACAACGGTCTGGCACTTTTCAATCCGCAAAGCGAAAAATTCATCACATTCAAACACAATAAGAAGGAAATGAAAAC